>Ga0210057_1007482_pt1 | contig 13219 bp, 9 predicted proteins | sample CryGeyCG2114_010_2_FD_183968 | JGI IMG/M metagenome (GOLD analysis project Ga0210057, IMG submission 183968) | Groundwater microbial communities from aquifer - Crystal Geyser CG10_big_fil_rev_8/21/14_0.10 (SPAdes) (version 2) | ecosystem: Environmental > Aquatic > Deep subsurface > Groundwater ... | reverse complement strand
GACGTTTCTTTTGTTGTTTGGTAGTATGTTTCTTGTCTTTAGTTTTGTTCATATATTACTATCGTACCGAAAAACACCTCCTTGCGGAGGTGTTTTTCGTTGGGGATAATGTTGATGCAACAAAGCCTTCTTTTGTTTATATTACAGATGAACATGAGGTCTCTTTGTCAAAGCAGACAAGCCTTGAACACTCATGTATTTCTATTGAAATGATAACATGTATTATATACTTGTCAATATATCATTCCTTCTGGTATATTTAAGATATAAAGATATTCTATGCTTCCGTAGTTCAATGGATAGAACAATCCCGTCCTAAGGGATTAATGTGGGTTCGATTCCTGCCGGAAGCACAAAATATAACCCCATCATATCTATATAAAAACACCGACTTTCATAAGCCGGTGTTTTTATATAACCAAACAAGAATGACATTTACACTCCGAGTAATCCAGCAATCTTTTCTTGATCAAATCCAACTGTGATTTCATCTCCTATTATAATTACTGGTACGCCCATTTGACCACTCTTATCTACCATTTCCTGACGCTTCTCTAAATCAGCCGCAACATCATGTTCTTCATATGAAATACCTTTTTCATTGAAAAACTCTTTTGCCATCTTGCAGTATGTACAAGTTGGTGTCGTGTAAATAACTACTTTTTTATCTTCAGCCATAGATACTATATATTAATGGATAATAAATGCGTATTACCTACTATATCATATCACTTTCACTCAGAACATATCTCCCAAAAAACGCTTTATTCTAGCGAAAAAACCTTCTGAAGCTTGGCTTGTCTTATCTTTAGATGTATCAATATCTGAGGCAATAATCACCGCTAAATGCTCTCCGTCTTTCACTGCGCGATACTTTTCATGAATCGCCTCTTCAATCCCACGATCGGTCTCTAATGCTTCCATTTCGAGAGAAAGCTCTGTATGACGCTCATCTAATTTAGAATATGCCAAAAGTACATCAGATAAGTTTCTCTGTGCAATACGCTCTTTTTTCCAAATATCAAAAACTGCATGTGCAAGAAAAAATACGACAACACATAGCAAGAAAATTACACCAGCTTTATATATTCGTCTATATGTTCCTTTTTTATATGTTGTGCTCTTGGACATATAGTTCTAGTATACTAGTTGTATGTTCAGTAAAAAAGCGAAAAAAATCCGGCGTATTGTGGAATGGGTATTTGGCATACTTATCATTGTAAGCATGCTTGCGCTTTACCTACCATCACTCACCGGACTATAATTATTCTCCACGCATCACCTTCATAAAGACATCTTGAGAAATGTGAACTTTCCCTCGTGCTTTTAATTTCTTTTTTCCTTTCTTTTGTTTTTCAAGCAATTTCATCTTTCGGGTAATATCTCCTCCATACAAATATCCAGTCACATCTTTACGCAACGCAGACAATGATTGTGAAGAAAGAATACGCCCCAATGCCCTGCCTTGAATCTTTGTGGCAAACTGTTGGCGAGGAAGTGATTTATATAATTTTTCTACAATACGTTCTGCTTCTTCTTCAACGCGTCTGTGTGCTACAACACGAGTAAACGCAGGCACTACCTCCTCAGCCACAAGCACGTCAAGGCGCACCACATCCGCATCGCGCATACCAATAATATCATACGCAATAGAGCCGTATCCACTCGTCACACTTTTCACTTCATCAAAAAAATTACGCATCAATTCACGAAGTGGCATTTCTAAAGAAAGTGATGTTCTATTGTCTCCAAAACTCTCAGAGGTAAGCAATACTGCTTCATGCTCATAAAGAAACTTCATCATTAACCCAATGTATTCAGACGGCGCAATGAGCGTAAGGTGCACCCACGGCTCTTCAACATGCACTACATCACCATATTCAGGAAAGAGTGCTGGTGAATACACAATGCTTTTTTTGCCATTCTTTTCTTCTACATGGTACGTAATTGATGGTGTTGTAATAATCAATTCCAAATTAAACTCTCTCCGTAAACGCTCACTCACAATCTCTAAGTGAAGCATGCCAAGCAAGCCACAGCGGAATCCACGTCCAAGTGTACTTGATGATTCTTCTTCAAATGAAAGCGACGAGTCAGATAATTTAAGACGTTCTAGTGCAACCTTTAATTCCCTAAAATCATCCTGACTTTCTGGATACACACTCGCCCACACAACAGGACGTGGTGTCGCATACCCTGGATACGGTTCATGTGTATCACGCACACTTGCTACCGTATCTCCCACACTCACCACACCAGGCTCCTTGATGCCGGTCACAATATATCCAATAGAGCCGGGACCAAGTACCAGTACACTTTTTTCTTCAGGTGCAAAAATACCGACTTCATTTGCTGTAAACTTATTCCCCGCTATTTTAAATGTTAGTTGATCACCTTTTTGTACGGTCCCATCAAGAATACGAACATACACAATCACGCCACGGTGATTTGAATATTGAAAATCAAAAACAAGTGAACGAAATGTCTCCGATGCTATATCTGCACTTGGCGCTGGTACTCGCTCTACTATTTCTTCCAAAAGGCGCTCCACACCTTCACCAGTCTTTCCTGATACTGAAAGTATAGAAGAAGGATCACAATCAAGTAACTTTGCCACTTCAAGACGCACTTCTTCAATCCGTGCATTTGGAGAATCTATTTTACTGAGTGCGGGAATGATCACGAGCCCTGCTTCACGCGCCATTGTAAGCACGGTCAGTGTTTGTGCCTGCACACCCTGCGTTGAATCAACCAATAATACTGCCCCCTCCACCGCACGAAGCGCACGCGATACTTCATATGCAAAATCAATATGTCCTGGTGTATCAATAAGATTCAACGTATAGTCTGTGCCTTTTGCACTATCCCTCCATACCATACGTGCTGGACGCATCTTAATCGTGATACCACGCTCACGCTCAAGCTCCATATCATCAAGTACCTGATCACGCATAAGACGCTTCTCAATAGAAGCGGTGGCTTCGAGCATACGATCAGCAAGCGTTGATTTGCCGTGGTCAATATGCGCAATAATAGTAAAGTTACGGATTGTATCCATAATCCAACCTATACTAACAGAAGTTATCTAAAAGTGTAACTATTAAATTGTCTCCTGCTCTGCACTCACTGTCTTTGTTTTCCAGAACTTATGTGACAAAGACCGAATGACTTCGCGTGTTTCTACATTACCGAGCATCAATAAAAAGGCTGTCCCTGCAATAATACCGAGTATTCCCGCACAAAACCCTTGTGCAAGGATGCCAAACAATGTATTGATATCAAAGATATTATCAAACACTCTCAATAATTCGTGCGCAACGACGCCCATAACAAAAGATCCGGCCAAGCTTTGCAAAAACGTATTTCTAATCACACGAGACATAATTTTAAAATCTCGATTAAAGAAAAAGAGAAACAAGAGTGCATTGAGTATCATGCCAATAGAATACCCAAGCGGAAGCGCGAGTACGGCACTCCCCTTAATATCTTCAATACGGAAAAGAGCTTCAATACTATTTTGAAAAAATGGATATGTCGCAAACATATGCAATCCAAGCCACACAAAAATAATCATCGCTACCGAGCCGATACTATTGATAAGAAGTGGGTACAGCGTTTTGCCACGAGCATAATACCCTCTCACAAAAAGAAGTACGAGACTTTGTGCAACAAGTGACACACAAAATAGTGCCAAGACTGCAGCGGTCAAACGTGTATCATTCCAATCAAATGCACCACTTCCTAAGACAACACGTACAATTTGAGCGCGCAACACAATAAACAACACCGTTGCGGGCACAGACCAAAAGAGAATATGTCGCAATGCTGATACAATATGCTCTAAAAATTCTTTTTCTTTTCCACCGCTAAACAATCGTGCAAGTGTTGGAAATGCAGCAACCGAATAACTCACCCCAATAATAGAAAGTGGTACTGATTGAATATTAAAACCGAGAGAAAACACAGATACACTACCCTCAAGCATACGTGCGGCATACGCAATAAGAATAATAAATACTATTTGATGTAGCGATAATGTTGCTGTACGTGGCAAAGACAAAAGTAACACTCGCTTAATATCAAACCATCGTATTGACCATGTAATACGTGGAAATAATCCTTCGGAAATAATATATGGGACCTGTATCAGCATATGCATGCCAGCTCCCAACACGACACCATATGCAAGCCCTTGTAGTCCAAGTAGTGGATATAATAAAACAACACCAATGATGATGCCGATGTTATATAAAATAGGACCTGACGCATACAAAATAAATCTCTTTCGTACTTGTGTAATACTGCCAAGTAAATTAGAAATACCAAGCAATATTGGCGAGAGCAATAAAATCCGTGTCATATCAATGAGTATCGTACCGTACTCACCACCAATCAATGTAGGAAATAAAAATACAGATAGTGTTGGCATGAATGCGTAAAGTACTGCACTAATACCAATCATACTGACACTAAATACTGAGAAAATAGAAGAAAGAAAACGCGACAATTCAGCATCGCCTTTATTTTCGTGTTCAGCGATAAAAGGAATGAGGACAGAAATAGAGACAAGCGATGCAATAGAAACAAATACTAAATCAGGAATACGAAATGCTGAATAATAAATATCCAATGCAGTACCAGCACCAAATATATGTGCAAGTAATCTATCACGAATCAAACCGAACACTTGAGAAAGCAACGCAAATGCGCCAAGTACATATGCCGCCTCATGGAGCCCAGCAATATCACGTCCTAAGAATGCTAAAAATTTACTAACCATAATTATTCAGTAAGTGGTAATGTATCCGGTACCGAATCAATACCGTCATCAACTCCAGTAAATAATGGCACACCTTCTGACACATTTTCTAAAATACGAGAGACAATTTCGTTATCAGGATATGTGTCATGCAACAATTCAAATTGCCGTATTGCTTCCGCTTCATCCTTAAGCAAATAATACGTACGTGCGAGGAAATATTGCGCATTTGCATATTGCGGATTCAATTCTAATGCTCGCATAAATACACTCTTCGCATCATCGTATGATCTCGTATTGTGTAACAGCAACCCTAACTGAAAATACGCTGTTGGATCATTCGGATTCAAGTTCACTGTCGCTTGTGCCGCTTTAATAGCTTCATCAAGATTTCCTTCTACAACAGCAATCTGCGAAACCAAGAATATTGCTTCTGAATAATTTGGCTTCAATGCGAGCGCTTTATACGCCCAATCACGAGCACTATTCATATCCTCTTCACTAAATGAAAGTCGTGCAAGTACAAATGGTACTTGTGGACTTTTTGGATTCGTCGACAATGCAGTATTGTATGCATCAAGTGCATGTGCAAACGCACCATCTACTTCCAGTGGCATGATTGCTTCATATACCTTTCCTAATGCAAGCCAGTTTTCATAATTCTGAGGTCGAATTTCTGTTGCATGACGTGCAGAAGCAATTGCCGCATCAAGGTGTTCTTGAAAACGTAATGCAACTGATTCATCAGCTAAATCTTCGTTACGAATAATCTCAGCCATTTCTGCAATATACATATCAGTTAATACCTTATCGTATACATCAGATACATACCATGCATTCGCCTCAGTGAGCATAGCTATTCCTGACACAATATCAGTTTGCGCCACGTTCACACTTTTTTTGTACAAATATGACGATATATTTCCTCGTGTATAGATACTTCCAATAGATAGCATGCTAAGTACAAAGAATATACACAAGAAAAGAGTAACATGATACATACGCCCTTCTTTAAATTCAATAGTGGTATACACGCACGTCTCATCAATGCTACATGAAGCAACGAGCAAGCCGATATATACCGATGCGAACAATAACAATACGAATGGAATATTATAAAATATCGCGCTTATCCATAACATAGATCCAGCGGACAAAGAAGTAATACGCATAAAATACATAAAGCTATTTTGTGCATTGAGTCGTATTGAAAAAGAAATGAGATATAGAAGCCCAATGAAGAAACAAATCCAGTAGAGAGACATAATAAGCCCTCCTGTTGCTATTGCTGTGGGTATAGTGCCAACACCGTGCTTGAAATGTACATTCCAAAAATCACCACTCAATACATTTGCTGCGCGTGCTACTGGCCACACTTCAATAAATGTATTTGGACCAGAACCAAATAACAAACTTTTTGCAAAGCTATATGTAGCAACATCAAGTGTTGAATTCCATGAAGGACGGATTTCAATGTGTGCAATAGCAAGCTTCTTTGGAATCTGTCCAGAATACACCTCTGTGCCTGATGTCGGCAGATGACTAAGCAGTATCATTATCAACACAATAATAAATATAATTATAGAAAATATCGGCCGAAGTGATTTATATCGGTATTCAGACTTCCGAAGAAATAGGAATACATACACAATAAAGAGGCCGAGTGATACGGCAAGTATTATCCAAAGTAATTCAAAGTTAACAATACTGAGTAAAAATAGTGATCCTAAAACAGAAAACAAAAAGAGTCCTATGAAAAAGAGATTTCTACGGAACAAATCCAACCCTATAACCGAAAGGTATCCAATCACTAATGCAAAAAAACCGAGACCGTACCATGACCCAAGAGGAGTACTATTTAATTCAGTCAATATATTAAATGAAAGAAAATTACTAGATATAAAAATACGAATCACCTGTACCAAAAATAAAATAATAAAAGAAGATAGTAGAGATATGTGTGCAATAAATAAGTCTTTTCTTGTGCGAACGATAACATATGTCAGCACACAGACGAGTGTCACCACTATACTACTCAACACGCTACCACTATCATAAAAAGAGCCAAAGAAAGATTGAGTGAATGAATGTGACGCAAGAGATCCAATCGTGTAGACAAACGGCATGAGTAATAAAATCCACACAAACGGAATACGTGGGATGCGAATACTCTTCTGTGTAAATACTTTTATCGCATAAAAGAGAGAAATAGGGACAAATACATAAAACGCAATGATATACTTAGATGCCGTAATTGATATATACTCACTCGGAAAAAAGAAAATTGGGAGCATAAAAAGTGTCCCAAAAAATACAATGCGTATAAACCGCACCAATAAAGGTTGTTGTGTATTATCCACCATCGTTCATCAATTGTAAGTAAATATGGGCTTTTTCGCAATAAATGATGTTTGTAACATGTATGCTACAAAAGGAAATAGTATTGACACTAATCATATATATCATATAATATATATTGTTGTATTGGATAATTGCTGTATGTACTTGTATATGCAGAGGAAAGTCCGAACACGCCCCAATTATTTGGGAGCAAGGTAGCGGGTAACACCCGTCGTGCGCAAGCACAGGGATGCGAGCAGTGACGCCAAAGCCGAGAGGCAATGGGTTCTTCGAAAGAAGAATAATACCACAGTGATGTGGGTGCTAAAGCAAGAAGCAAAGCTTCTTGCTCGCACGGACATTTGCTTTGCAAATGTTTTAGTGAAACGGCAAAATTCCTATCTGCGTGCAAGGCCGTGTCCGACACCTAATGCTCTTGTATTAGGTGCTGGAAGTGCCGCTTGACCCTACGAGTAATCGTAGGGCTAGATAAATAATTATCGTCTCATTTTATTATGGGATACAAAATTCGGCTTATAGATACAACACATACATGAAAACACCACCTCAACAGGCGGTGTTTTCTATATTATTATTTATTCGTATTCGCATGAGCATCTACCTCATAATTCGTATTTTGTGATTCAAAGAAGTTTACCAGCTCATACACATCAGTCGCCACCATCCACTTTGCTGGATTTGCTACATTAAATGCTGGTGCAAGTCCAAGCTCTTCGAGGCGCCTATCCGCAACATACTGCTCGTACTGATTTACATACTCCGCATTAAGCCCGAGAATACCATTTGGAAAGAGGTCTTTATTATATGCTACTTCAAGCTCAACTCCCTCAAGAATAATTGCTCTGATTTCATCAGCAAATTCTTGTGTCAATAATTCAGGATTTTCTTCAAGAACACTATGGACCAAATGAATACCGAACTTCAAATGTAAACTCTCATCACGCAATACCCAGTTGACCATAGATCCAAAATTACGCATCTTGTTTCTTTGCCTGAATGAAAGTGCAACCATGAATCCTGAATAAAACCAGATACCTTCCATCACAATATTTGTCGCAACAAGGTTACGTACAAAGTCTTTCTTTCCCTCAAGAGATTCAATATCAAGTGTATCCTCGGTCATTCGTGTCATGTACCGATTTATAAAATCTTCCTTTGCGCGCATTGATGGCACTTCAAGGTGAATCTTATAAATATTTTCACGATCAAATGGAAATGTCTCAAGTACGTATTCAAACGCCACAGCGTGGTTTGCTTCTTCCCACATTTGTTTTGCAAGATACAAGTGACATTCAGGAGATTTAAGGTACGGATAAATACCAAGTGCAATTGAACGATTTACAATGAGCTCTGCCGGATTAAAAAATGCCATCACAAACTTCACCGCATGCTGTTCATCTGACGTCATCTTTTCCCAATCCATAATATCTTCTTTCAATGCAATTTCATGCGAAAACCATGTATTACGTACTGCTTGGTTGTACAAGTCATATGCCCACGGATATGAAAGTGGATGCAAGCTCATGTCATCAGGACTTGGTTTTCCAATAAGTGTCATAGGTATAAAGAATTAATGATTAATGTCGGTGTATTGTAACAGAAGTGATTTTGCTATGTCTACTATTGACAACTATCACATTGTGCTAGTAATGCAGGATCTACGGGACAGGTATGAACAGGATCATTCATGTCTCTCTTTGGTAGTGGCGCATCCTTCCTCTCTGCGACAGCAGAGAATCCTCGTCCTGTTGCATGCACCGTGACTTTTTCTTGAGAAGAAAATGTATTTCCTCCTGATGCTGGTGTATCCGCCACGGCACCAAAACCTTTCCCGAACGCACCTTTTCCGAATCCAACAGCTCCTCCAGCAAACAAAACACCTTCTTCTGTGTACATAGATTTTTCTTGTTCTATTGATTGAGCTGGTATTGCAGTAGCGACATGCTTCATCTCACCACCAACAATCCTCTCAACTGCCTTATCTGCATAATCAACTTCTTTGAAAAGTTGCTTTGGGGTTGGGGTCTCAGCGACATACACCTCTTGTGTGTGTGATACAAATGCAGGAACAGGTGCCACTACTGCTTCTTTCACTTTCTCTTCTACTATTGGAAGAGTGGCTTCTTTTTGTAACCCTGCAAAACCCTTTCTTCCACCCAAGAGCGATTGTGCTTTATTTACACGCGTTGTACTTTGCTCCGCAGTATGACGAGGTTGCATATGACAATAGTATGTTGTCTTTACACCAAGCTCCCAGCCAGTCATGTATATCTCCATCATTTCATCAATATCACGAGTCTTGATATACATATTTCGTGATAGTGCTTGATCTACCCATTTTTGTGCGCGTGCCGCAACATGCAAAAATGCTTCTGGTTCCAAATTAAATGAAGTCTTGTATATATCTTTAATATGAGCAGGAATCTCTTCAATCAATGAAAGATCTCCGTGATGTTCAATAATTTTATCTTTTACTGTATCCCAGATGCCCATGTTACAAAGGTCTTTAACCATATTATGGTTGATGTCTAAATATTTTCCTGAAAACTTATTACGAGAAAATACTTGTGCAAATCGTGCATCAATACCAGGAGTCGTACCCACAAGGAGTCCAATGTTTGCATTTGGTGCAACTGCCATCAATGTTGCATTACGCATACCCCGCTTTACTTTTGCACGAAGCACATCCCAATCAAGTCCACGGTGCTTACTGTCTTTTGGTACTCTTAAGGGAATACCACGGTCTTCTTCAAGTGCGTGCATAGTATCAATCGGTACCATGCCTTGTGACCAGCGTGATCCATTAAAGTTATGATACGCACCACGTTCTTCAGCGAGGTTTGCACTTTCATCAATTGCCATGTAACTAATGAATTCAAACACTCGATCAGCAAAGTCATATGCAGGCTCGCTATCATACGAGAATCCAAGACGCTCAATTGTTTCAGCAAATCCCATAACACCAAGTCCAATAGCACGGTTTTCTTTATCTGATTTTGCTGCCTCAGGAATTGGTAATTCATTTATATCGATAAGGTTGTCGAGATGTCGCACTGCAAAACGCACACTTTCTTCAAGTTTTCCCCACAATATTTCTTTTTCACGAATGTGTTTACTTAGGTTGATTGAAGCAAGGTTACACACAGCAATATTTTCTCTATCTTGTGGAAGACAAATTTCGGTGCAGAGATTAGACATGTGAATCGTACCTGTATTGTTGTTCAATGCACGTACATTGATAGGGTCTTTCCATGTTTGCCATGGGTGTGAAGTCGTCTGCAAAGAGACAAGCATCTGCCTGTACAATTCGCGTGCAGGCATCTTTTTAAATAAGCGCAACGCTCCCTTCTCTGCTTGCTCAACATATTCAGCATATCGTTTACTAAATGCACTTCCATATAATTCAACAAGATCAGGTACTTCTTTGGGATCAAAGAGATACCACATACTTCCCTGCTTAACGCGCTTCATGAACTCATCAGAGATATAGGCGGCTGTATTTGCCGTACGCATACGTACATGATCATCGCCAGCATTGTGCTTCCATTCAATAAACTCAGGAAAATCTAAATGCCAGTTTTCCATATAAAAACAAAGTGCACCTTTTTTCTTTCCGCCACGCTGGATTGCACGAATAGCAACATCCATAATCTTTGCAAATGTTGTCGGACCACTCGATACCGTATTACTTGATCGAAGTGGTGAACCAGCAGCACGAAGCTTTGTCACCGATACACCAAGTCCTCCTGTTGCCTTTGAAATCTTCATTACATCAGATACTGATTTTGCAATATGATCCATGTCGTCATGCATCTCAAGCAAGAAACAATTTGAAAGTGCTGGATGTGCTGTGCCACCGTTTACATTTGTAGAACCTCCTGGAATATATTCGTGACGAGAAAACTTTTCATAAAAACGCTTTGCCCATTCGGTTGGATTCTTTTCATTATATGAAAGACCCATTGCAATACGCATGAAAAAATATTGTGGTGTCTCTGCGGGCCGTTGTTCACTATCTTTTAAAGCGTAGCGGTCAAGCAAACCTGAAAGACCAGCATATTGAAAGAGTCCATCTCGTGTAATATCAAGTGTATTTGCAAGTACTTCAAGATCAAAAAGTGTCGTAAGTCGTTCATCTAAAATACCCTCTGCAACCTGTTTTTTTACAAAAGCAATAAATGTCTCTCGGTGTCGTGCACGTAAATCATGTGGATCATCAATATTATACTCACCAATAACACGACGGTACACTGTCTTTAAAAGTAACCGTGTTGCAACAACATCATAGTTCACATCATCTTTAATATTTTGCACAGACGCATTGATTGTCGCTTCGTCCATTTCTTGTGTCGTCATGCCATCATACAAAGTCAGTTGTGTCTCTGATGCAATCTGCGTCACCATACTAATAGGATCGGGAAATCCTTCACACGCACGCTCAATCGAACGATTAATTCTATCTGCATTAAATATTTCTTTAGTTCCGTCTCGCTTGGTGATTGAAAGTTGCATAAGTAAGTATAATAACGACTAATAAAAAGTGACGTTGTTCTATTCTATCGTATGAGCATGTGTCAAGATCTGTGGATAATAGCCCTTGAGGCATTCTAAAGGACAAAACTTTTTTACTGTAAAGAGAGGGCCTGAAAATACCTACAGAGACAAGGAATTTTTTTGTACATTTTTCTCAAAATGTACGAGATCGCCAATCTTCAAATTGTGTGTTCCACTAAGCCCTGCTTTTATTTCAAGGACGGCACGTGCAGGAAGTGGTGGCGTAAATAGTTCTGGATAGGTATCCGGTGAGACGTTTTCTTTTATATACACAATACGATTTTTACTATCAATCCAAAGAATATCAAGAGGAGAATGTATATCCTTCATCCAAAAGCCATACAAACCATCCTCAGGAAACAAGAAGAGCATACCACTTCCTTCTTTTAATTCTTTTCTATACGAGAGTCCACGTACCAAAAGAGGTGCCGTGTCTGCAATCTCTGCTTCTATGGTAAGTGAACCGATTGAAAGTATTGTTGTGTTGTAAGAATAATTTTCATCATGCACATCCGCAGTATCTTTTATTTGAAAGCTTGTCCAAATAAAAAGAGCGAGGATAGTACATATACCTGCTGTAATAAACCATACAAATAGAATTAGTAGACTTTTGGGTTTCATTATATATTGATGAGTAAATAGCGGACACAAGAAAACGAGTCTCATTGAGACCCAAACCTCCTTTATATATAGTATACGCTACATCAAAGACACCTGTTGTGGATAAACATGCATCTTCTCTAAGAAAGTAATTATTTTTTACTTTTTTGTAGAGGCATATTTTCTGTGATACTCTTTTTAATATGAAAGGAAACAAACAATCGAATTCAGCATTTATTGATGGACAAAATCTTTATCTGGGTACAAGGACTACTGGATGGAGTATTGATTATAAAAAATTCCGTGTCTATCTCAAAGATAAGTTCAATGTTACAGAAGCTTATTATTATATGGGATGCATCAAAGAGACAGAGCAAGAATTATATACCAATCTCCAGTTAGCTGGTTTTGTTTTAAACTTTAAAGAACATACAGAACTAATGAAAGGCAAGAAGAAAGGAAATATAGATAGCGATTTAATTTTTGATGTAATGAAAGAAATTGTAGAAAATACCTTAAATGGAAAAGTAGTACTTGTGTCTGGGGATGGCGATTATAAAAAAATGGTTAGTTATCTAATTAAGAAAAACAAATTCCAACATATTTTGTTCCCAAACAATCATTTTAGATCATCTTTATACAACAACATTGGAACAGACAACTTCTCTTCATTAGATGAGAGAGGTGTAAGAAATAAAATCGAATATATCCCTAGTCCATAAAGAAAAAGACCCCTTAGGCACGGAAGCCTTTCGGGTTCTCTTTCAATCTTGATACAAACATAATCTATCATACTATCACTGTAAAAGTCAAGATATCGTTCCAGCTAATAATAAATGATACCCAACTTCTACTGGATATCTAGTAATTAAGGTACCGTATTTCCATATGAAAATGGAAACAAAAAAGGAAGTTTTTGAAAGGTACCAAGAAGAATATTGGGCA
>Ga0210057_1007481_pt1 | contig 13221 bp, 12 predicted proteins | sample CryGeyCG2114_010_2_FD_183968 | JGI IMG/M metagenome (GOLD analysis project Ga0210057, IMG submission 183968) | Groundwater microbial communities from aquifer - Crystal Geyser CG10_big_fil_rev_8/21/14_0.10 (SPAdes) (version 2) | ecosystem: Environmental > Aquatic > Deep subsurface > Groundwater ... | reverse complement strand
ACTAAAGATTTAACTCGCCAAGACGTCCTTCATATTGCACAACTTGCAAATCTTCCTATTGCAGAAGAAAGCATAGAAAAGTATCAAAAAGATCTTTCTGAGACATTGCAGTATGTAGAGAATTTGGATGAGTTGGACGTCTCCAAAACAGAAGCGTCATCACATACTACTGATCTTCAAAATATATTTTTTGAAGATGGCACCAAAGAAACGCGAAAATTTACTCAAGAACAAGCCACTCAAAATGCAAAAAATGTGAAAAATGGACAATTTGTGGTAAAGAGATTGATGTAATAAATTTTGATAATACATTCCCCGCCCAGTGGGCACCCCCTTCAAATAGGGGACCTGCTACGAATCTCCCTTTAAGAAGGGAGTACCCTGTATCTAAGAGCATGGTACAGGGGGAAGGATGCTCTAAAACTAAACATGGACATATTTTGCAAATCAATAACACAAATACGAGACCTTATCCGAAGCAAAAAAGTATCCTCAAACGAGGTATGGGAGTATTTTGTCAAACGTAGTAAACGATACAATCCCAAGCTCAATGCATATGTTAGTTTGCTTGAAAAACAATCTAACCCTATAGTAAAAAGGATACTCCCTAAAATGGAGCTTTGGGGTATTCCTTTGGCAGTAAAAGACAACTACTGTACAAAAGGCATACGGACGACTGCATCTTCAAAGGTTCTCGATGATTTTGTCCCACCATATGAATCAACCGTTACTGCAAAGTTAAAAACCGCTGGGTATGAACTGTTGGGAAAAACGAATATGGATGCATGGGCGCATGGCGCTTCAACTGAAACTTCGGATTATGGTTTGACTAAAAATCCCTGGGATCTGGGTCGATATCCGGGAGGATCATCGGGAGGTTCTGCCGCAGCGGTTGCGGCGTATATGGTGCCTGGTGCAATCGGAACTGACACGGGAGGATCTATTCGCCATCCTTCTGCCTGGTGTGGAATCGTCGGATTTAAACCAACCTATGGACGTGTATCACGATATGGAATTATTGCCATGGGCTCTTCATTTGATTGTCCCGGACCGATGACTCAGTCGGTGGAAGACAATGCAATGCTCCTTCAAATTATGGCAGGAAAAGATCCGTATGATGCGACCTCATCTCCTGTTGCAGTCCCTGACTATCGGTCTGAAATGAAGACAAAAAGAAAACTCAAAATCGGAATTGCGCGTGAATATCTCAAAGGCGTCGAATCCGATATTCAAATGGCATTTGAAAACATGGTCGATGTGATAAAAAAAATGAGGCATTCCGTAGTTGATGTTTCATTAATGTCACCGGAATATTCGATATCAGTTTACACAATCGCACAACGCGCCGAAGTGTCTTCAAATCTTGGGAGATATGATGGAATACGCTACGCAAACAACCGCGGCTATTTTGGGCAGGAGGCAAAGCGACGAATCATGTTGGGAACCTACACTTTGTCACATGGGTACTATGATGCATTTTACAAAAAAGCTCAAAAAGTCCGTACCTTGATTAAAGAAAATTTCAAGAAAACATTTACCAATGTAGATCTTATCATTGGACCAAACACACCTGTCACTGCGCTAAAAGTTGGAGAATTTGAAAAGTATCCTTTTTTTGGTGAACTCATGGATCAACTGAATGAGCCAGCATCAGCTGCAGGAATTCCAGCAATGAGCATCCCAATTGGACTCGATTCAAGGAATCTGCCGATTGGGATGCAAATAATGGGAAATTATTTTGATGAATCAACCATTTTCAATTTTGCATATCAAATAGAGCAAGAAACCAATTTCTTTGATGTGATAAAAAAGGGAAGGGAGAAATATAAATGAGCAAATATACACCGGTCATCGGACTTGAAATCCATGTCGAACTCAAAACAAAATCAAAAATGTTTTGTCAGTGTGATGCTGATTATTTTGGGAAAAAACCAAACACAAATACCTGCCCCGTTTGTATTGGTATGCCGGGGGCGCTCCCTGTCCCAAACCGTACCGCTGTTGAGTGGGTGATAAAGATTGGGCACGCATTAAACTGTATAATAAACAAGCATAGTAAATTTGACCGCAAGCATTATTTCTATCCCGATCTGCCCAAAGCGTATCAAATCAGTCAGTATGACGAACCTCTTGCCGAGCATGGGTATTTTGAGATTCAAAATCCAAAAACAGAAACATCAAAAAAGATCGGCATTACTCGAGTACATCTTGAGGAAGATACCGGAAAACTTACCCACACGGGAAGTGACACACTGGTTGACTTCAATCGTTCAAGCGTACCATTGGTTGAAATCGTGACCGAACCAGATTTTGATAACGCCGAGGATGTAAAAATATTTCTTGAAGAGCTTCATACTATTATTCGCTACCTTGATGTGTCTGACGCAAACATGGAAGAGGGTAGTATGCGCATGGAGCCAAATATTTCTCTGATGTTAGTACATCCCCCGTCCTCCGGACACCCCCTTCCTGAAGGGGGACATACAAAAGATCTCCCTTTTGAAGGGAGTACCCTGAAGGGGGGAGGGATGTCGAGAAACCTACCAAACTACAAAGTTGAGGTAAAAAATATCAATTCGTTCAACTTTGCAAAAAAAGCCATTGATTTCGAACTCATTCGCCAGGCAGAGATTCTTAATAAAGGAGAAACTCCATCTCAAGAAACTCGGGGATATGATGATAAAAGGGGAATAACGTTTTCACAGAGATCAAAAGAAGAAGCACAAGATTATCGGTATTTTCCGGAACCGGATATTCCTCCCATGGTTTTTACCGATGAAGGGATTGAAAATATTCGAAAAACCCTTCCAGAGCTCCCACATGATAAAGTTACTCGATATGTAAAAGAGTTCGATCTCAAATTCGAAGATGCATTTATCCTGACCCGATCAATTGAACTCGCACATTATTACGAAGAGGTATTGGGTAAATTAAGGAAAAATAGCTCTCAACTTGCATTGAATCGCTCGCTTGAGCAGGTAACTGCAAGTGACATTGTAAATAAGAAAATAGTAACAACTATTGATTCAAATGATTTTGTAGAAACGTTTATCAAGCTTCACAAAATGGTGGAGGTCGACGAAATGAAGCTTACAGAAGTTATAAAAAGTATTATTAAAAATAATCCGATTCAAGTTGAACAATATAAAAAAGGAAAAACAGGGCTTCTTGGGTACTTCATTGGACAAGTGATGAAAGAGATGAAAGGTCAAGCTGATCCTCAAATGATACAAATTATACTTAAAACAAAATTGCAATAGATTTCGCTCTCGCCTCCTTTCCGTTATAATATCACCATGTCTTTTGTCCATCTTCATGTACATTCCGAGTTCTCACTTCTTGACGGTATGTGTCGGGTTAAAAGTCTGATTGCAAAGGCCGTGAAGCTCAAGATGCCTGCAGTTGCAATCACCGATCATGGAGCACTTTATGGGGCATTTAAGTTTTATATAGCAGCAAAAGACGCGGGAATTAAGCCTATTATTGGATGCGAACTTTATAAAGCAAAAGGATCCAGAAAAAAGAAACCCGATAAAGGAGAAAAAAATGCCTTTCATCTTCTTACTTTTGCAAAGAATTTTCAGGGATATCAAAATCTTATGAAGCTTGTGTCATATGCAAACTTAGAGGGTTTTTATTATAAACCACGGGTGGATTGGGAGCTTTTGGAGAAATATCATGAAGGGCTTATTGCCACAACAAGCTGTCTTGGTGGTGAGATCCCGCAGCTAATCTTGCAAGATCAGATTAAACAAGCAGAGGAGTTATTACAGAGATACCATAAACTATTCGGGGAAGATTTTTATATAGAGCTCCAACGACACCCAAATCTTGAAGAGCTTGATAGGGTTAACAAGGTGCTTGTTTCTTTTTCTCGTAAATATAATATTCCCCTTGTCGCAACCAATGACGTTCATTATTTGGAAAAAGAGGATGCATATGCACAGGAGATTTTGCTCTGTATCCAGACGCAGCGTGCCATTTTTGAAAAAAACAGACCCTTGAGTATGATCGATATTCCTGATTATTACTTTAAGTCGGAAGCGGAGATGCGAGAACTTTTTCATGATTATCCGGAAGCTATCGAAAATACGGTGAAGATTGCAGATAAATGCAATGTTGAGATACCCTATGGAAAGCTGATCTTACCGAAATACGACCTTCCAAAAGGTTATACGAATGAATCATATTTACGTGAACTTACCTACAAAAAGAAGGATCGCATAAAGGGATTTGATGATAAAGCCATCACTGAGCGATTGGATTATGAGCTTGATATTATCAACAACAAGGGATATGCTCCCTACTTCTTGTTTGTTCAGGATATTGTGACGTGGTCAAAAGATCAAGGAATTGCCGTCGGTCCCGGACGAGGGTCAGCTGCCGGATCATTGGTTTCATATGCTCTTCGCATCACAGACATCAATCCACTTCAATATAATATCCCATTTGAACGTTTTTTAAATCCTGAACGTCCAACTCCTCCTGACATTGATATAGATTTTTCAGATAAACGTCGCGATGAAGTCATTAAATATATATCATTCAAATATGGTTCAGATCATGTCGCACAAGTTATCACATTTGGAACAATGGAAGCTAAAATGGCGATACGCGACGTGGCACGAGCTCTTGGCTATTCGTATTCTCAAGGGGATCGTATATCGAAGATGATCCCTACGGGAAAGCAGGGTTTTAAGATGTCAATAGATAGTGCTATGGAAGAATCGGCAAACCTCAAACTTTCATACAACGCAGAAGAGGAGGTAAAAAAAGTGATTGATATCGCACGAAGAGTTGAAAGTTTGCCGCGGCATTTTTCGGTACACGCTGCTGCGGTAGTCGTAGCTGATAAACCACTCATAGATTATGTACCTCTGCAACTTGATAATAAGGAAGGAAAAATTATTACTCAGTACGACATGTACTGTCTTGATTTGAATGCAGTATCTGAGGATAAGGCTGTAGGACTTATGAAAGCAGATATTTTGGGATTACGGAACCTCTCAATTCTTGAAGAAGCGTTAAGTTATGTGAAGGAGTTTACCGGTGATAATATTGATATACACGAAGTTCCGCTTGATGATTCAAAAACGTTTGAACTTATGAGTCGAGGAGAAACTATTGGCGTATTTCAACTTGAATCAAATGGTATGCGCCGACTAGCGCGAGAGCTTCAACCATCAAAGCTTAGCGACATTACTGCCATGGTAGCGCTTTATCGTCCCGGTCCGATGGATCTGATTCCAACATTTATTAAAGGAAAAAAGAATCCACGATCGGTTCGCTATCTTCACAAAGATCTTCGCCCTTTATTGGAAGATACTTATGGAATCTTAGTTTATCAGGAGCAAGTCATGGATATTGCAGTTGAATTTGCAGGGTTTAAGAAAAGCGAAGCAGATCTTTTACGCATGGCAATGGGAAAGAAAAAGAAAAAACTCATGAAAGAAGGAAAATTGAATTTCATTGAGGGTGCGTATAAAAAAGGATATACAAAGAAACTAGCAGAGCAAATCTTTGGATTTATGGAAAAGTTTGCTGCATATGGCTTTAATAAAGCCCATGCGACATCATATGCTCTTATTGCATATTGGACTGCCTACATGAAGGCAAACTACCCGGTTGAGTTTATGACCGCGCTCATGACTGCCGAACTTCAAGGAGTTGCGGGTCCTCAACGTGAATTCAAGATGGCACAAGCTCTCGAGGAAGGAAAACGAATGAAGATTAATGTGCTTCCGCCGGATATAAATAAATCAGTCTATAAATTTTCAATTGAAGGTCGTTCAATCAGATTTGGTATGTCTGCAATCAAAAATGTTGGATCTGCGGCGATTGACTCGATCATTGAGTCCCGTGAAAAAGAAGGTGCATTTTTGTCATTTAGTGAGTTTCTCTATCGAGTAGACTTACGTAAAGTGAATAAACGTACGGTAGAAAGTCTCATAAAGTCAGGTGCATTTGATGCGTTTGGAACAAAAGCATCTCTTCTCATGGTATATCCACAACTTTCAGTAGAAATTTCAAAGGCAAAAGATAAAAAAGCTGATGGACAATTTGGACTGTTTGGACAACATGAGCAAAAAGGATATGCGAATGATTCCTTTACTCAAATTTCAGAATATCCTGAAGAAAAGCTCATTGAATTTGAGAAAGAGGTGATTGGATTTTTAATCACCAGAAATCCAATGGAAAAGCATGCAGCAATTATCAATCAGAAAGTTAATAAGCACATTGGCGAGCTTACTCCTGATGATATTGGTAAGACGTTTGTATTTGCAGGAACAATTTCAAGCAAAAAAATTGTTAAAACAAAAAAAACAAATGCGGAGATGGCTTTCATGCAGATAAATGATATAACGGGAACGGTAGAAATGGTCGTTTTTCCAAAAACATATGCTCATATAAAAAATGAGTGTGAAACAAGTTCGGTACTATTATTTCGGGCAAAAGTTTCTGAACGCGAAGGAGAAGTTAGCCTCTTGCTCGATAAGGCGGTAAATTTAGATGTTCGAACCAGATCGGTAGATCAAGAGTAAAATGCATAGCTGTTACGCATATTATATTGAGCACCCCTATACTATAATTGGAAAGAAATAATAATGGCACAGCCAAAATGTCACGTATATAGCAAGATGAACGAGGACGGAGATATTGAGAAAGCTATTACAAAACAACCAAGAAAATCAAAACAAGATCTTAATATTCCACCGGAGTATTTTAATCTTGGAATGTATCTTATCGTACCAATCATTATAGCAGTTGCAGTAGGTATATATCTTGATAATACATTTGGCACGAATGGTACCTTTACTCTAATTGGAATTGTATTTGGTACAATATCAATATTCTATAATTTATATAAACTGTATAAAAAAGGATGAGTCCGCATATAAGTATTAAGGGAGAAACAGTTTTTGAAATTCTCGGATTTCCTATAACAAACTCCTTTATCGTAACAACCCTTGTTGTATTTATATTTAGCTTTATTGCTCGATATTACTATAGTGAGCTTCAAAAAGAAGAGAGAAGCCTTCGATTCTATGCACTTCATTCGATTTTTGTTGGAATGTATGGCATGTTTGAATCGATACTTCGCGAAAAGGTTACCGTATTTTATGCACTCCTTGGATCTTTTTTCTTTTTTATTCTTATGTCCAATTGGTCTGGTTTGATACCGGGAGTAGGCTCGATTTTAATTGTGCCACAAGTTCATGAATCGGAACAACAGGAAGATGTTGTTTTCCCCTCGTCAAATGAAGTTGCAGTCGTTGATAATTCTGATAATCAAATAGCGGTTGAAGTTGAGTCAATGGTTGAAGAGCTCGAACCAGAAGTAAAGCATTTGATACCACTTCTTCGAGGTGGAACCGCTGATTTGAACACAACCATAGCTCTTGCGCTCATTTCGGTGTTCATGACTCAACTCTATGGATTTAAATTTTTAGGTCCAAAAAAACATCTGCAAAAATACTTTGATTTTCGTGATCCGATTATGATCATGCTTGGACCGCTTGAGATTATTCAAGAATTTGCTCGAATTATTTCTTTTGGATTTCGATTATATGGAAATATATTTGCCGGTGAGGTATTATTGACGATTGTACCGTTTTTATTACCGGTATTCTTTTCTTTTATAGTTGCACCAATGTTTCTGATGGAGATATTTGTTGGGTTGGTGCAGGCATTAGTATTTGTGATGTTGTCTGCAGTATTTATTAATATGGCAGTTTCGCATCATTAACAGCACGTATTTACATTTATTATTATTTATTTATTACATAACATATGGAAACTGAAACAATGCGACTTCTTGCGACAGCAATTGCAATTGGTGTAGGAGTGATCGGACCGGGTTTGGGCGTAGGGTTAATCGGAAGTAAAGCAATGGAAGCTTTGGGGAGAAATCCAGAAGCTGAGGCTCCAATCCGCACAACGATGATTCTTGCCGCAGCATTTGCAGAGTCAATCGCGATTTTCGCCTTGGTTGTTGCGCTTATTATTAAATTTGTCGTTTAAGATTATTACTTTACCAATTGAATTATGGAGAATTTAGGAATAGATCTCAAACTGATTATTGCACAAATCGTCAGCTTTGCGATTTTCTATTTTATTTTCCGACGATTTATATCTACTCCACTTCTTAAGTTTTTGAAAAAACAAAAGGAAGATGAAGAACTTCGAGCAAAACTTGCAGAAGAGCTTGAGGATCGTAAGTCGGTGCTTGAGGAAAAAGATAGAAAGATGAACAAAGAACGAAGAATGGCGCTTGATGCTGCACTTGCCCAGGGGAAGAAAGATGCAGAAAAAGTAAAGAATGAGCTCATTGAAGATGCAAAAATGCAAGCAGATGCAATCATTCTTCGTGGTCATGATCAGATTGAAGAAGAGAAACAAAAATTGTACAAGGAAATGCGAAAAAAGATCGCTCAGGTAAGCGTAATGCTTGTTGAAGGTGCCTTGAAAGAATATCTTTCAATAGATGCACAAAAAGCAATTACAAAGAATATTACGAATAAATTACCAAAAATAAATGTAGAAGACTGATTCGTCGAATTGGTTTTTATGTAAATTATGTAATTATTATGAGAATAGACCCAGTATTGAAAGAGGAGTTAAAACAATATTTGCTGAAAAAAACGAGCGGCGATCAGAAGCCACGCGTTGTCATTCGTGCAGCGTACAAATTATCTGCAGATGAAATTGAGTCACTGAAGAAACGAATTCAGTTGCTGAATAAAGCAGAAATTATCGTCGAGGAATCATCAGATATTCTTGCTGGCTTTACCATTCAATTTGACTCAAGTGTCATCGATCTTTCTTTGAATTCTGAATTACTATCATTAGAACATACTCTTTATGAAACAGCTTGATCAATATATCAAACAAATCGAACAGGAACTCAAATCTCGAAAAGGAATTCACATTGAATCTCGGGAAATTGGATATGTTACAGAGGTTAAAGATGGTGTAGTGACACTGTCAGGGCTTGATAATATTGGGTATGGTGACTTGATTGAGTTTGAGAATGGAGAAAAGGCTATGATTATTGACCTTTTGGAAGATGAAGCGGGAGCGATTGTTCTCGGAGATTATCTCGGAATAACCGCAGGTCAAAAAGCAAAAGGAACAGGAATCACTCTCTCAATACCGGTCAGTGGAGAGCTTCTCGGTCGTGTTGTCGATCCCCTTTCGCGATCACTGGATGATGGTGTAAGTATCAAATCAAAAACATTTTATCAAATAGAACGACAGGCTTCGGGAATTGTAAAACGACAATCTGTTTCACAGCCAGTACAAACGGGTATAAAGGCAGTTGATGCACTTATTCCTATTGGTCGTGGTCAGCGAGAACTCATTATTGGGGATCGAGGTACGGGAAAAACAACTATTGCAATTGATACGATCATCAATCAAAAGGGACAGGATATGATTTGTGTCTATTGTGCCATCGGTCAGAAAAGCTCGAAAGTTGCAACAACCATTGAACTTTTGAAGAAAAAGCGCGCAATGGATTATACGGTAGTCGTAAATGCATCAGCCTCAGATCCGGTAACACTACAATACCTAGCACCATACTCTGCGACTGCAATTGCTGAATATTTTATGGATCGTGGAAAAGATGTCCTCATCGTATATGATGATCTTTCAAAGCATGCATGGGCATACCGTCAAGTATCACTCATTCTAAGACGTCCAGCAGGGCGCGAGGCGTATCCCGGAGATGTCTTTTATCTTCATTCTCGACTTCTTGAAAGGTCGTGTCGTATGAGTCCAAAATATGGTGGTGGATCAATTACCAGTCTTCCCATTATTGAAACATTAGAAAATGATGTATCTGCTTATATTCCGACCAATGTTATTTCAATTACTGATGGGCAAATATTTTTAGAGACTGATTTATTCAACTCTGGAGTCCGTCCTGCAGTAAACGTCGGACTTTCAGTATCTCGAGTCGGATCAGCAGCCCAAACTAAGGCAATGAAACAGGTAGCGGGGAAACTAAAGCTTGATCTTGCACAGTATCGAGAACTGAGTGCTTTTTCACAGTTTGAATCAGATCTTGATGAACAAACCAAAAAACAACTCAATCGTGGCGCAAAAATGACTCAAATTCTCAAACAAAAGCAAAGTAATCCGTACAATTTGGCAGAAGAAGTAGCTATTATCTGGGCGGGATCCCATGGGTATCTTGATGACCTTACCCTTGATCAAGTCACTGCATTTGAAAATCGGTATCTTTCTGACCTGAGAACACGGGCGAAGGGTCTTCTTGCAGATATAAATAAAGAAAAAATTATCTCCGAAAAGGCAGAGAAAGAGTTTGCGAAGTTTGTTAAAGAAAATATGCCGGATAAAGCAACGGTTGAAAAATAAGATTATCAGTGTTTTTGTCTAGTTGAACTTGTTTCAACATCTTTAAAATCCATGTAAAAATTGGATCCCGAATCAAGTTCGGGAATACAATAATTAACGATCTATGAATATCAGGACGGTACGGAAAAAAATTAAGTCAATCAAGAATGTAAAAAAGATCACGAAAGCAATGCAGATGGTTTCTGCAGTTAAGATGCGGAAAGCTCAGCTGCTTGAAGTGGAAGGGCGACCATACAGAGATGGGCTTACTGAAATGATTACAACGTTGTCCAAAAAAATTGATTCATCATTTTCAAAAATATTACAAGTAGACACATCAGGTGCTCAGCGTGAATTATTGGTAGTTGTTTCGTCAAATAAAGGACTCGCAGGTTCTTTTAATGTCAATTTATTTCGCCATATTCTGTCATTGTATCCAAGTTTTAAAAATGTTGATATTGTGACAGTCGGTTCAAAAGGATCACAGTTTTTTAGTAGATTGAAGGATACGACGATTGTTGCGGATTTCTCAGGAGGAAATCTTCTTCATGAGGCATCGGCACTGTTTGATTTTTTACTTGAACAATATAGTACGGGAACATATACATCAGTTTCTATTTCATACAATCAGTTTATTTCGACGTTACGTTCTGATCAGGTAAAAAAGACACTGTTACCATTGTCTATTCTTGAAGGGACTGAAATAACAGAAAGTCAGAAACAGAATATGAAAGGGTTTGATCTTATCATCGAGCCCTCGGCGGCAGAAATTTTAGAAGAACTTTTGAAAAGCTTTCTTGAATACACCATTCGGGGAGCAATCATAAGTAGCGAAGCGGTGGAGCACTCCATGCGCATGATGGCAATGAAAAGTGCGACCGACAATGCGGTTGAGATTATTTATCAAATGACACTTCTTGCAAATAGATTACGTCAAGAAAAAATAACAAACGAACTTTTGGATATGATAACCGCAAAAGAAAGTGTGGAAAGCAATTAATAATTGAAAATTACCATTTAGTAATTAAATACGATTATGATACAAGGAAAAGTTATATCTATAAGAGGTGTAGTCATCGATGTGCAGTTTCCTGAAGGTTACACGCCTCATGTGTATGACGCTCTCAAAATTGATGATAAAAATTTAGGAATCGTTACTCTTGAAGTTGAAGCCGTATTGGGAGAAGGTCTCGTACGCTGTGTCGCTTTGAAAGATGTATATGGCATGAAACGAGGAGCACTCGTCTCAAATACGGGTAAAGCGATAGAAGTGCCGGTTGGAAAAGAAACACTTGGGAGAATTTTAAATGTTGAGGGGCAAATTATCGACGAAGGACCTGAGATTAAGAATGCTAAAAAACTTTCAATTCATCGTGCTGCACCTGCTTTGAAGGAGCAATCGGTAAAAGAAGAGGTATTTGAAACGGGAATTAAAGTTATTGATCTTATTGCGCCACTTGCCAAGGGTGGAAAAGCAGCAATTTTTGGTGGAGCCGGCGTCGGAAAGACCGTCACGATCCAAGAGCTTATTCACAACGTAGCAAAACAACATGAAGGCGTATCGGTATTTACCGGTGTCGGAGAACGAACACGAGAAGGAAATGATTTATGGAATGAGATGAAAGAAACAAAAGTACTTGGCAGTACCGTTCTTGTTTTCGGTCAAATGAACGAACCACCGGGAAATCGGCTTCGAGTCGCACTCACTGGTGTCACCGAAGCCGAATATTTCCGAGATGAGAATAATATGGATGTACTTCTTTTTATCGATAATATATTCCGATTTGCACAAGCGGGAGCTGAAGTATCTGCTCTCTTGGGACGAATCCCTTCCGCGGTGGGATACCAGCCAACTCTTGCATCTGAGATGGCAGCGCTTCAGGAACGTATCACCTCAACGAAAAAAGGATCGATCACCTCTCTTCAAGCAGTATATGTACCTGCTGATGATTACACTGATCCGGCACCGGTTGCGACATTTGCACATCTGGATGCAACAATCACCCTTGAGCGTGCACTTGCAGAACAGGCGTTGTTTCCGGCAGTCGATCCCCTGACTTCAACATCTCGTGCATTGTCACCTGAAATAGTCGGTGAGGAACATTATGAAGTTGCGCAACGTGTCATTAATACGCTTCAAAGATATAAAGACCTTCAAGATATTATTGCTATTTTGGGAATGGAAGAGCTTTCCGATGAAGATAAGCTCATCGTTGGACGTGCTCGCAAAATACAACGGTTCTTGACGCAACCAATGTTTGTTGCGGAACCATTTACCGGACGTCCGGGAAAATATGTATCGATTGAAGAGAATGTGAAGGGATTCAAGGAAATTCTTGATGGAAAACATGATGAAAAATCCGAAGGAGCATTTTACATGGTTGGATGTATTGAAGAAGTGAAGTAATATGTTACATCTCAAAGTCATTACACCAAAGAAACTTGTTTATGAGGAAGATGTCAATGCAGTGATTGTGCCGACCGTTGCGGGAGAGATTACGATTCTTCCCAAGCATGCTGCTATTCTTTCACTTCTTAAGGAAGGTGTCATTACCATAAAAAAAGAAAAAGAAATGGAATATCTTTCTGTTGGTGGTGGATATCTTGAAACTGATGGAAAAACTATACATATATTAGTATCGCGTGCATATGGACAGGATGATATCAATGAAGATCGGACAAAAGAAGCTATGGAGCGAGCTGAAAAAATTCTCTCTGATACGAAAGATAAACAAGAGAGAGATGAAGCATTACGGTCAATGAAACGCTCTGTTGTAGATATGAAACTTCTCAGTAAAATTCGCAGAAGGAAATCTTCGTAATTTTGTTATACTACGGGAATACCACGATTTGAATAATTTT
>Ga0210057_1007479_pt1 | contig 13221 bp, 17 predicted proteins | sample CryGeyCG2114_010_2_FD_183968 | JGI IMG/M metagenome (GOLD analysis project Ga0210057, IMG submission 183968) | Groundwater microbial communities from aquifer - Crystal Geyser CG10_big_fil_rev_8/21/14_0.10 (SPAdes) (version 2) | ecosystem: Environmental > Aquatic > Deep subsurface > Groundwater ... | reverse complement strand
TCATAGCCTCCTCGACCGCGCGACTCTGAGCGTTCGTGCGATACATCACGGCGACATCTCGCCAGTCAGTGCCGTCCTCGTGGAGGACCTTGCACTGCCGGGCCACGTCCACGCCCTCCTCGTCCATATCCTCGTACTGGCGCAGCGTCACGCGCCCCTCGACCATGGATTCCGCGACCATGGGATCCTGCGACACGCGCTCGGACGGCAGCATGCTGTCCAGCGATCGGTTGGCGACCGACACGATTTCTGGCGCACATCGGTAATTCTGGGCCATGTAGACCACTGGCGCGTCCCACTTCGCGGGGAATGCCACCAACATCTGCGGATGCGCGCCACGGAACGAATAGACGGCTTGAGACACGTCTCCCACCAGCATGTAATTACGATGGTCACGGGCCAGCAACTCGCCCAAAAGCAGCTGGCTCTTGCTCTGGTCCTGGGCTTCGTCCTGGAGGACGTAATCCCAGCGCCCTGCCCACCTGGCGCGGATCACTTCGTCGTCGCGCAGCAACCGCGTGCCCTCCGCCATCATGTCGTCGAACGTGATCAGCCTCTTCTCGCGTCGCAGGTCTTCTGCGACCGAGTAGGCCTGCGTCATCAGGGACGCGATCGCTGGTCGTCCCTTGATTCGCGTCGCAAAATCGCGCGCGAGATCGAGCGTCTCCGGGTCTTCGGGCAAGAGCATCTCGCTCTTGGCGAAACTGATGAACCCCTCCAAGAAGGACGCGTCCGCGCCGTTCCACTTCATGTGCCTGAAGCCGGTGGCGTCCTTGACGCAAAATCTGTAGTGGTTCTTTGCGTCCACTGTCCACTCCCGGTACTCCGGGCGCTCCGCTCGAATTATCTCGTACGCGAGCGAGTGGAACGTACCCACACGGGCCTCTGTGTCCGGAACGAGACGCTGCAACCGCTCATTCATCTCGGTCGCTGCCCGCTTTGAGAATGTGACGGCCAATATGCGGGCAGCATCAACGCCGCTGGCCACAAGGAGCGCAATGCGATGCACCAGCACGCGCGTCTTTCCTGATCCCGCGACCGCAGCCACCAGGATAGGCCCCTCCCGGTGCATCGCCGCCATGCGCTGCATGGCATTCATTCCGTCGGTCAAGCCGTTGCCGTCGTTCATCGTGTTCCTCCGTCTCAAGACGGTCATCGTCGGTGCAACTGTTGCACCGAGAATACACCATAATACCTAACGGCAACTAGTCAAGGCAAAACAACAGCGGCGCCGTGGCGAGGGAGCGCCACCACGCGGGTCGCCAGGTTGTGCGCCGCAGCATCGCGGACGTCGCTGGACGCATCCTCGGCCAGGCGTCGAATGACATCCTCCGGGGTCGCCTGGTTGCTGGCGACGCCCATACGGATCCAGTGGTCCGTGTCAGTTGCTAGTCGACGCAGAACATCCTCCGGGGTCGATGGGTTGCCAGCGACGCCTTGTCGAGCCCAGAAGTTCGCATCCTCGGCCAGGCGTCGAATGACATCCTCCGGGGTCGATGGGTGCATCGCGACGCCCATACGGATCCAGTGGTCCGTGTCATCGGCGAGGATGCGCAGAACATCCTCTGGCGTCCCTAAGTTGTCAGCAACATCTCGACGAACCCAGGAATCTGCGTCCGTGGCAAGCACTCGCAAGACATCCTCCGGGGTCGATGGGTTGCCAGCGACGCATCGTCGGACGTCCGGTGAGACGTCCGCAGCCAGCGTGCAGAGGACGTCAACAGGGGTCGACAGATTCTCTGCGACACCTCGCCGGTCGTACGCACGCGGGCTGCATGCGAGCCGCCGGAGCTCGCCCTCGTCCGGGTCATTGTCACCGTTGGTCATAATCGTTACTCTTTCTGGGCGCGACGTGCGCCCTTACCTCCTCGACCCCGCCGAGCACGAGGCAGGGCGGGGTGAGGTGGCGGACACGGAGGCATTAGTCCGACAGTCCCGAGTCCCCAGCGAGGTGCTCGTGCTCGTTGTCGTCGACCTCGACCTCGACCTCGTCGACCTCGTCGCGATCAGCCAATGGATTGCGCGCGGCGCCCTGGCGGACGTCACTGGCTGCGTTCGTGGCGAGCTGCCTAAGGACGTCCACTGGCGTCATCGGGCACTCGTCTTCGAGCCGCACCATGCACTGGGCGAGGGTGACAGCCATCGTCCAATCGTCCGCTCGCGCGGCTTCGAGGGCGATGGCCGCCGCGATCTCGATAGCCTCAGTGGCCTCGACGGCCATGGTGCAGACGGCGCAGGGGCCACGCCCGCTGTGCGCCTCATGTGTCCAGTTGGCGCCGATCCACCGGCCGGTGGCAGCGGCGTACGTCACCTCGATCTGGTGGTTCTGGACGTCGTCCATGGTCAATCTCCCTCCCCTCGGTACACGCAGCCGCAGGTACAGGTTTCACGCACCACGACCTTGCAGAGGCCGGGCAGCGTTGGCTCGAGGTGGCGCCAGATCCACGCCGCCAGGTTCTCGCTCGTGGGGTTCGATAGCCCTTCGATCTCGTTCAAGTAGTTGTGGTCAATCTGCGCATAGAGCGGTGCGAACGCTTTCTTGACGTCGGCGAAGTCAACGACCCAACCTGTCTCTCGCTCAACGTCGCCGCGAACATGCACCTCGGCGTGGAAGGAGTGGCCGTGCAGGCGCCCGCACTTGTGGCCAGCCGGGACGTTGGGCAGCCGATGCGCCGCCTCGAACGTGAATACCTTGAAGACGTCCATCTGCTCTGCCATCACCGAATCCCCACGAGCTTGTGCGTTTGAAGGCTCAGCCGCCATTGCGGATGCGCCAGGCAGTACTGCGCAGCAGCCGCCGTGTTCTCTTGCTGGGTCGCGTTGTCCTTGGGCTGCAAGAGAAAGTGACCGAAATCCAGTTGCTCGTATCGCTCTGGCTCCGCGCCGTCCTGGGGGAAGACGAGCTTGAGCTCGTGCCCCGCGCGAAGGATCAGATCCGACCCGGCCTTGGGGCTCACGCAGATCCAGTCCACACCGCGCGGGGGCAGCTTCGTGCCGTTGGTCTCGATGGCTACCTCGAAGCCTGCTCCGTGGAGTTCGGTGATCGACTGCTCGTCGAGCTGCAGTAAGGGCTCGCCACCAGTGCACACCACGAATGGTCGACTCCGCTCGCCTTGGCGCCAGGCCTCCCTCACGGCGGTGGCGAGGGCGGTGGGGGATTGGAAGCGGCCTCCTCCTGATCCGTCGGTGCCGACGAAGTCAGTGTCACACCAGCGTGAGCAGCCTCCGGCGCCCTTCGCCCTATCCTGTTCTCGCCCCGTCCACAAGTTACACCCGGTGAAACGCAGGAAGACCGCCGGGCGTCCGGTATGAACGCCTTCGCCTTGAAGCGTGTAGTAGATCTCTTTGATCAAGTAACTCATGTGAGCTGCTGTGCCTTCACACGGTAGGGGGCAGGATCTCGAAGCCCGTTATCGGCGAAACCCTTCAGCCGCAGTAGGCAGGCGTCGCACTGTCCGCACGCCTCACCGCCCGGCGACGGGTCGTAGCATGTGCAGGTCTCAGCGTAGTCCACGCCGAGGTCGAGCCCACGACGGATGATCTGGCCCTTCGTGAGGGCAATCAGCGGCGTGTGAATGATCAGGTGCTGCCTGCCCTCCACGCCCTCCCGCGTGGCCAGGTTGGCCATCTGCTGATAGGCCTCGATGAACTCCGGGCGGCAGTCGGGATACCCGCTGTAGTCCAGGGCGTTCACCCCGATGAAGATGTCCTCGGACTTCAACACCTCTGCCCAAGCGAGCGCGAAGGACAGGAAGATCGTGTTCCGTGCGGGGACGTAGGTAACCGGGATGTCGTGAGCCATGTCGTCAACGGCGCGCCCCTTGGGTACATCGAGGTCGCTCGTCAGCGCGGACCCCCCGAACAGCCCCAGGTCGATATCCACGATCATGTGCTCAGTGACACCCTGCCACTCGGCGATCCGGCGTGAGGCGTCGATCTCGGCCAGGTGGCGTTGCCCGTACCGAAAAGTCATCGCGTAGACGTCAAAGCCCTTGCTCTTCGCGATGACCAGGGTAGTCGTGGAATCCAAGCCGCCGCTCAATAGCACGATGGCCTTTCGTTCATTGTCCGTCTTCATCAGTAGCCTCCTTTGTTAGGCATTGCATCTCCTCAAGCGTATTCGCTAGCCGTCGGTGGAAGACGTAGACGTTGTGGAAGCCACGTCTCCTATTTCGTTCGGCACCCCTGAACAAGATGACGTGGTGCCCCAGATGGCGGCAGATGTCACAGCCACAGTGCTTCCAAGGGGCAGCTTCGAGTACCTCCCGATACCGGTTGATGCGTGTGCGCTGACCATCGTAGAGATCCTCGTACTCCTTCAGTGGTAGGAGTACGTCGTCGACCGTCGCTATCCCATCGTCGAAGGCAGCCATCGCGTCTAGGCAAGCACGTTCCAGGCGGTGCGCAGCGGCCTGGTCGACCTCGCCCGCCCGGATCCGCCGCATCAGCTTCGGATTTGCGTCAACCTGCGGGACGCGAATGGCCGAGTACGTACGCTCCATCGTGTAGTAGTTGTCGCGCTCGTCCTTGAACGCCTGTCGCAGCGGGGAAGTGCTGTCGAAACTGGTGACGCCGAACTGCGCGAACGCGGGGACATGCTCCACTCGGCTGATGCCGAGCAGGTGGATTCTGGTCGAGGCCCTCCGGACAGCGCCGACAGCCTCCAGAATCGACAAGATCTCGTGCGTTTTCAGCGGAACGAGGCCACCCAGCGCGATTGTCTGGAACCCCTCTCGCTGGATCTCCTCGAACGCCGAGGCGTAGGACAAGGGGCTCCACCCATGCGCCACCCCGATGGGCTCGAACCGGGCGTTGCGCCTTCCGCAGAGTTGAAGAAACTCGCGCGCTCTCGCAAGCGTGATGTCCTGCCGGCGCCTCCAGTCGGACGGAACGATGTCCATCCCTGGTAGCTCGGCATCGTACTCCGCCTTGAAGCCTAGAATCACGTGATCGACCGAGATCCCGAAATCGAACCCGCAGTCGATGTAGAAGTCGACGACGGCCTCGGTACTGAATGGGGGCTCCGGTTCTCGAACGTACGAGAATGCCCCGCAGTCCCCCATCATCTGGATCGTGGAACCCGACCCAGAGTTCGACGGTAACCGGAAGAACTCCCGAGCCCCGACCCGCCGGAGGCGGTGTCGCTGCGCCATCGTGTAGCTGCCAGCACCGGCACCGATGCTATTCACGCTGCCCATGGACACGAGGATGCCGTCAAACGGCGCTTCCTGAAACACTTCGTGAGCATAACGATCGTCGCGCTGCCTAACTCGGGACTCCGCGCGGGTTTCAGCCTTGAAGTCGAAGGACGGATCAACCATGTCCTGACTGTCTGGTAAGAAGAACTTCACGAAGCACCCCCTCGCTGCTGGACATAGCCATCGCCGTCCCGTCCCGGTTCCTGGTTGAAGATGTCAGAGAAGCGGGCCTGCTCACATGCGGCGTCCCCCGCGCGCAGTTTCCGCAGCAGGTGTGTCTTGGAAACCGACGGGTCACTCTGCCGCGCCTCCTCAATGAACGCCCGCACATCATCATCCGACAGCCTGCGCCGGGTGAAGCGGCGAAGCGGTGGCAATGTTGAGGAGAGCCGCTCGAGCGTGGCGCCTAGGTGTGTCCGAGATAAGACTTGTCCGTCGGCATGCTGAAACATCAGCCTAGCGATGCGGACGTTGAGGGCGGCTCGCGTTCCACCGACGATAGCCTCGAACCGAGCGTCAGCGGGAAGGAGGCACGAGGCCAACTCTGGGACACGCTTGGCGTCTGTGCCGCTCGACACGATTGAGAGCAGGTCCTGCGACCTGAGGGCCGCCAGCGCCTCGACAAGGTCATCCGCCATCGCGGTCACATATGGTTCGGACGCAACAACGACGACTGGGACACCGGGTTCGTCCGCAGCAAGCCCCGCGATGCCCCGAGCGGGGGCCTTCGAGGCCGGACGGGCGCAGAGGCCCGACCACCACATTGACGGGGACGAGCCGTTGGCGTCGCGGGTAACCAAGGGAGCTACGGAATCCGCGTGCCGGGCCGCGAAGGTATACGAGTACGGCTTCACAGGAGTAGATGCCCGGATCAAGCCGTAGCCCGCCGAGCATACCCAGAGTCGAACATCCAGCCCCACATCGCCTGCCACCCGTGCTACTGATTGAGCGACCTGCCAATGGTCACCGGCGTAGAGGTCTGACGCCCGACGTTCCTCGGCGACGTGCGTTTCCCGGCGCTCGATCCACTCGTCGAGCCGGTCCAGCAGGGACGTGGACCGCAACGTTCGCGCGCACAGCGGTGCGGGCACCACTGCCTTCTTTCGGTGCGTGCAGCTAACGATGAGGTTGACCGGCTGCATAGCGCCAGTGAGCGTGCCCAGTGCGTCGACCGATGTTTCTGGGCCCCACGCGACGCCCACGCGGACATCCGACCGCGTGCGAAGTTCACCCGCATCCGGGCACCCATCACGGGTGGTCGAGGGCGCCGCTTGGGTCTGCCTCTGCCTCTGTGTCATGGTCATTGCTCCTTTGCGGCACTTCATGCGCCTGCACCTCTCAACCCCGCCGAGCATGCGCAGGGCGGGGTGAGGCAGGTATGGGGGCGTCAGGCGGGATCCAACGGATTGCGCGTGGCACCCCGTCGAACGTCACTGGACGCGTCCGTGGCGAGCATGCGGATGGTATCTCCCGGTGTCGACGTATTGTCCGCCACCGCCTGGCGGACCCTGGGGTTCACGTCCTCAGCCAGCGTGTGCAGGACGTCCGGGTCACTCGCGCCCAAGATCCAAAGCCTGTGTTTCTCCTGCGTCATCCGCTACTCCTGTCGATCTACGCCGCTCATGATGGCATGGGTCATGTCCACGCCATCCATGTTGACGTCGCACATGGTGGCGCCGGTCAGGTCGGTGCCGGTCAGGTCGGCGTTGAGCATGCATACATGGCTGATGACGGCGCTGGTCAAATCTACGCCGCGCATGATGGCGTGGGTCATGTCCACGCCATCCATGGTTACGCCGCGCATGACGGCGCCGGTCAGATCGACGTAGCTCAGATCGACGTCTGTCAGATCGACGCCACTCAAATCGATGCCGCGAAGGACATCGCCCAGGGCCCGGCAAAGCCAGCCCACCGCGCTGTTTCCAGGTCCAACCCCATCTCGCCGGGCGAGATCAAGGGCAACCTCTGGCGTCCACCATGCCCGCAGATCTTCGAGCGTAGTGGTCGCTGGCAGCGCGACCAGACCGACAATGGCCTCGTCCGCCGAAACGCGCCAACCGTCCGGTACCCACCCGCCAAGAATATCCGCCAGGGTGGTCGTTGTGGTCGTTGTGGTCATGGTGTCATTCATAATGCCTGATCCTGAGTCTGTCAATACTTGGCGGGTGATTGGTCGTGGTCTTCGTTTTCGCCCGCCGACGATCGAGGATCTTGTCGCTCTCGGTCTGAAGCTGCATGCGCAGACATAGAGAAGGCCGCCCGCATCACAGCGTCCTTGAGAGGTTGGGCGGTTGCTCGGCGCGGCCGATCCCAAGCCTCGTCGATGATGTTCACGACGAAGCTCCTGACCGGACCAGTCTTACCGGCGTGCGTTGTCAAGCACATGCGTTGATTTTCTTCCAACGCCGTTGTTTTCGCCACCTCCGTAGCATCGGGTGCCATCTGGATCGCGCGATCCCCGGTTGCATTCGGTCGTGACAATGACGCAGCCAGCCTTCTGTGTCTACCTCGACCCAAGTCCACAGGCCGTGCTCACCGCATCCGTCGCAGACGACTAGGCTGTCGTCCTCCGGATCGCTGGGCGCGTGCGCCTCGTCTAGGCGTTCTGTCCGAGTGTCCGGCTCAATGTGCAGGTCCGTCTCCTCGCCCGTGTAGCCGCCTCTCTCGTCCAAGGGCAGGCCCACGAACGTGCCGCTCTTCGAGGCCAGGTTCATCCCGTATGTCGCCATCTCCCACGACGCTACCAAGCTCGGGTCCACCACGTCAGTGCTTTCCTCGCCGCTCAGCCAGTCCTCGTCCGTATAGGCATGCCGCGCTCCGCTCGCCGATTTCGTCGAGTACCGCGCAATGCGTCCCAATGCCTCATGTGTCTTCTTCGGCGTGGCCTCGCATACCGTGCTCCGATACGAGACGTGCCCGATGCGTGGAGACTTCTCCTTCATCACGCGAACCACCTCGTCCATGTCCACCGTGGGCCCGAAGTAGATCAGGTTCGCGTGAACCATGCCCGTCTTCGAGATCTCGACGCTCTTGAGCATCCCCGTCCCAGGCGACTTCAGAACCTTCTTCCACGCGCGGATCACTGACCTGTTCAACTCTATCGCGCGTCCTCGAAGCCCCCGCCAGTCTGACGCGTTCGTAGCCCCACGGATCGTCGTCACCACAAGGTACTGCCACACGTACGGCCGAGTGCTTTGCTTCGGAGCAAGCTGCTCAACCAGCGGCGCCGCACCCTCCATCCACATCCCAAACCGATGGCTCCGGTTCTCTCCGCAGGTCGGACATGACTTGCTCTTGCACGTCATCTGACCAGAAAACTCGCCGCTACCAACCCGGCGATGCCCGCACTCCACACACTCGCGTACCCTTATCTTGAACCCACACCCGTAGATCTTTCGCGCACGGTGCCTCACCCGCGCAATGTCTAGCTCCCCTAGCCCAGAATCGCAGGATTCCGCCAACGCCACCATGACATCGGCAACAGCTCGCCGATACCTCGTATCACTCATCACCGACTGCAACTGTTTCACCCCTTGCATCACCACGGGAAATACGCCACCATCAACTCGCCGGTCTTGCCAGCGCTCTCACCAGAGCGCATCGCGGCCCGGTAGGGTGACGGGGATTGTACCACCCCGTCTCCCACCCCTATTACCCCCAACCCCACTAGAACGTCAAGCCGTACAGGACGCTCACATGGAGTAATGAAATCTCCAGCAATCCCCCGCCCTTACACTCTTGTAGACGATCCCTCCTATGGAGGTTTCAAGACTAGGGCGACAGGGGTCTACGGCCTAGACGAGGCGCAGCAGGCACTTGCACCTGCGGCAGCGCAACTGCGCGATTTGGCTAGCCTTTTTAGGCGTGAGCATGTGCTCGCTACACCGGCACACGGCGCGTACGGTACGGGTCGATCGACGATGGACCACGGGCACGCTGTGACATCGCTGGGGCTCGCAGCCCAGGACGCGCATCATGGCCTTCCAGCGCGCGTCGTGACCGCAACGGTGGCCGTATTTGACGTTGCACAGTAGATGCGCCGTCTCGTGGAAGGCAGTCTGCCTGCGCTCAGCGAGCGAAGCCCTTTCGTACAGCACCGAACTGAACTTGATCGTGCCAGAATAAGACGCAGACCCCATCGTCGAGGTCATATTGTTGCTCCACTTGATGCGGAGCGCGTCCTCGACCACGGACACATGTTCGCGCGTGACGTGCCCGGATTCACGGGCAATTCTCAGCGCATCGAGCACGAATTTGGCCGCTTCCTGACGTGGCGTTGTGTTCATACAGTAACGATAAGCGCGCAACCGACGTTTGTCAATACAAAATCAGCATCGAGAGCAAAGTGCCAGAGTTGGCACATTTTGTCTGTGAGGTACGGGGAAATCGAAAGAGGGTGTCACATTTAGGGCATCAGATGTGCCACTTCTGTCCATGCGATCATGCGGACAAGGGCTCGGGATGCCGTGTGCAACCGTTGCATTGTGGATTGGCTACAAAAACGCCCCGGTCATCGCTGTGGATGCCGGGGCTATCGTGGCTCGTATCGCGGGCTCGTCAGCAGACGTTGCGTGGCTTCGGCCACCCTGATCTACGCTCTCTGCGCATGCGCTCGGACCAATACCGGATGGCCTCCCACTCCTCTTCCGAGGTCTGACGCCAACTCCATCCCACCAGCCCGGAGATGACAGGATTGACGCCAGGCCGCGCCTCCGGATGCAACAGGAGCGACAGACGGCCGTGCAGTTGACCGCCCGAGTTCTGCCCGAACGTCGCAAAGCTCGGCATCATGGTGACGCGCTTCGAGATGCGGAGCCAGTCTCGATACCCGCCGATGATGACGTCGGCTCCCGGAGAGTAGAACTGAGGGCTTCGATAGGAGCTTCCGACCAAGAAGTCTTCCCATGGGAAATTGGGGTGGAACTCAGGGATGCCATAGCTCGTGGTCCCGAAGCCGCCGAACACCTCCACGAGCTTTTGCTTGAGCTGGTAGGCGTGCGCGGTCTGCGTGACCTTCGTCCCCGTGGCATCCAATCCGCCGATTGCCTCCTTGGCGCCACGTACGCCGTGCTCCTTGGCATGGCCTTGCTTGATCTTCCACTTGTACCCCAACTCAGGGTCGATGAGCGGAAACTCTGTCAGGTTCGCCTCTCGGTAGACCCTGGCCATGGATCGGACGAAGTCCTGCTCGTGACCAGACCAGGGATACCCCCATACGGTAACCCTCACCCCCGATGCCATCAGCGCGTAGGCGTACTTCTTGATGCTCGATAGGTTCTTGGTTGACGTGACGATTTGGCCGGTTTTGTCCGGCTGCTGCCATGCCGCCAGGATGGCAACGAAGTCCAAGCCGTTCTTCACGGCCTTGGCTGCCATCTCCTGGGGAGTCCCGTGCGTCTTCGCCGACAAGGACCGCACGTACATGCCCATCCCGCTGAGTTCGCTCATGGGATCAGCATGCCTACGCCGGCCGTTGTCGTCAATCACCTCTTCGTCGGCGGCGGCGCGCACCAGGATCAGGCGCCGCGTATGACTGCGCATGTACCCATGCGCCTCGCCCTCATCGCCGCGATCCGCCTCGGGACCGGGGTCGTGGGCATGGGCATGGTCTCCTGGCACGTCAGGCGCCTCTACTGGTGGAGCGCGAAGGAATCGAACCTCATAGCCCAAAGGCAACTGATTTACAGTCAGCGGGTTGTCCCAGCAACCTGTTCGCGCTCCGTGTGTCTATCCCTTCGATATACTCGCAGCATTGCGCGAGTAGAGCCACGCATGCGCGGCCTCAAACGTCGCGTGCTGGTCTTCTCCAAGGCGCGCGATGTCGTGCTCGACTGCCGACTCGACGGCCTCTACGCGGTCCCACGCGACGTTCAGGGCCGCTTCGTCGCGTGGCCATGCGTAGGCCGCTTCGTCGCGCTCGCGTTGCACGAGCATGACGACCGCTGCTGCTGCCTCTGCGGGTGTCATTGCACTACCTGTCGTGTCGGCAGGTGAAGCAGTCTGTTGCCTTTTCAAACTCTTCGACGCTCCCGCAGGAGCAACCGGTTCGGTGCGTGCGCGATGCGCGGGCCGCGTGGCCCGTGTGGGACGGGCGGTCGAGCGATTCGGTGGCGCAGAGCGCCACACCCTGCCCTACCCAGAGGACGCGCGTCACGCGCGCCGTCCAGACCTTCCCGGCCTTCGTGACCACCTTGATCACATCACCAACGCTGGCTTGGCCAGCGATGCGGACCCCCCAAGATCCGTCTCGTAGCTTCGCGGGAGTGGCAGTGGCAGTGGCAGTGTTCGTCATGGTCGTTCCCTTTCGCTATCATCATAACGCCTCCACGGCGTCTGTCAATCACAAATTGACAACCGGTAGACGATATCTTGGCAACGGGTGCAACTGTTTCATCGTTAGCGCCCGGAGCGCTTCAGCGCAGGCTCGCGGGTCCACTCGCTTCGCGCCATGTCGGCGAGGCGTCCGGTCACGTCACATCACCGCCAGCCGCCACGAGGAAGGCGAGTCCCCTCGGCATCGTCAGCGGCGTCAGCAGCAGCGGCGATGATGGCAGACACGAAGGCTCCCCAGATGGAGGGGATGTCCTCGGGCTCATGGCCCTCCCACTCATCCTCGCGCTGTGCCACCTGCTGCGCGCACGCGATGGCCTGAGCCCAGTCGCCCGCTCGCGCGGCCTCGAGGGCGGTGGCTGCGATGGCCTCGGCGGCCTCTAAGACCATGGCACAGGCGTAGCAGTCGGCCTCATGGCCTCCGCCGGGGCACGGCTGCCAGACGCCATCATCGAGGTACTCGCGCGTCCAGGTGGCGCCGGTCCACCGGCCGGACGCGGCGGCGTAGGCCGCTTCGACAGCCTCTAGCATCGCCTTCCAGTGCTGCTCATCCATGATGCGGCTCCGTGGGTCCGAGTGCGGCGATGGGCACATGGCTACCAGGGCGCCGAGCCCGCGCAGCAGGCCTCTGCGTACCAGCGCCAGAGGTCTGGCGAGTACGCACCAGGCTCGGGCGCCGTGTGTGACCACCGGATGGCGGAGACGATCCCGCCGCACGACCAGAGGACGCGCGCGATGGCGATGTCGCGCAGCCCTGCGTCGATGCCCATGGGCTCGTCCGCGTCCACGCGCCTGGCGGGCCGTCGCGCGCGCAAGTCCGCGAGGACGAGCTCGCGCAGCTCGTCGAGGCCGATCTCGCGGAGGCATGCCTCGGCGCGATCAATCCCGAACGGGCAGCGGGGGGGATCCACCCATGGCCACTGGGCGGCGAGGATGGCGATGGCGACGCGCTCTTGGGACGTAGTCGCGATGGCGGGAGTGGGAGCGGAGGATGAAGCGGTAGAGGTCATGGCACCCCAAAGCCCCGCCGAGCACGAGGCAGGGCGGGGTGAGGGGTGACGGAAGTGGGCGTGACTAGTCGATGCGCAGGGGCATCACCAGGGCGAGGCCCCTGCGCGTGATCAGCACGCAGGCACTGGTCGACCGGATGGCGTAGATCGTCCCCGAGCGCACGCCCAGACCGCGCAGCGCACGCCGCACGAGGCGCAGGTCGACGGTCGCGACCGGCGCCCCGGTGGCGTCGCAGAGGTCGAGCGCATGCCAGAGGGGCGCGCTTTGCGTCGTGAGGGCGCGCTTTGCGCCGCGCACCTCTGCCGCATGCGCCTGGCGGATGCTGCGATGCGCCGCAGGCGGCGCCTCAGCCCGCGCCAGCGCCTCCTCTGCGCGCACGAGGCGCGCGCGGGCTGCCACGTCCTGCGCGGTGACGTGGCGCGGCGTGGGCACAGTGCTGCCGTCGACCGGCAGCTCGGCCAGCCGCCACGCGATTGCACCGATCGAGGGTCGCGCAGCCTCGGCCAGTGCGCTCGGCAGAGGCGGCACTGGGTATCCCGCGTCCCCGGTCGCGGGATCGAGCGCCGCGAGGACGGCCACGGCCTCCTCGACCGTCGTGACGCCGAGGACGAGCAGTGCATGCCCATCCGTGGCGGCACGCGGCGCCCCAGCGGCGTCGTAGTAGGCGTGCGGGCCGTACGGC
>Ga0210057_1007476_pt1 | contig 13224 bp, 11 predicted proteins | sample CryGeyCG2114_010_2_FD_183968 | JGI IMG/M metagenome (GOLD analysis project Ga0210057, IMG submission 183968) | Groundwater microbial communities from aquifer - Crystal Geyser CG10_big_fil_rev_8/21/14_0.10 (SPAdes) (version 2) | ecosystem: Environmental > Aquatic > Deep subsurface > Groundwater ... | reverse complement strand
GAATATCATTTTGTTAACACCTCTTTATAAATCTAATAGTTCATTTATTAATAAAGCTTTTGATTTGAAGGCGGAGAGAATTCCATTTTTTCCGTATATAGAAACTTAAATTTAATTGAAACTAACATCGCTTGCTGTTAAACGAGGGTGAGGAGCGAAGCGACGAAAGCGCAGCGTCCCCAAGCGACCGAAGGAAGCGCAGAGTTTTCTTACTGCCGAAAATCCAGTTAGTGCCGTAGTTTTTGCCGACATTATAGTTAATAGATTACTGCTTTAGCAGAGTAGAGTTTAGGGGTTCCGTTCTATCTTTTGAGCGTAGCGTTACGTTGAGAACAAGAAGAAAGGGGGGCGAGAAAATTGTAGTTTTTGTTCTTAGTTAGTATTACCCACTGGACACTGGACAAGTTCGGATAAGCTTTATATAGTACCTGCCTCATATGGGTTCATATGGGAAGAAAAACAGTAGCTTTGAGTTTAGATGAGGAAATTTATGACTCCTATAAGAAGCATTGTGAGGAGAAACATATCATTTTATCCCGTAAAGTTGAGGATTTTATGAAACGTGAGTTAGAAAAAGAGGGGGCGAGAAAATAATGTCTGAACTTGGTATTATTGATAATCGTAAGATTAAGTTTAGAGAAAAGTTTGCTCAGTTTTGTAAACATACTAATGATCTAAAAATAGCATCTGGATATTTTTATGTTAGTGGTTTTGAATTGGTTAAAGACGATCTTTCAGATATTAAGTCTATTAAAATTGTTATGGGCAACGAAACTGATCCAGAAACTGCCCAAGAATTGGCTTTAGGTCATAAAGAGAGGTTTGAAAGAGAGTTAATTTCTGATTTAAATTCAATTTCCGATGAGGACAAGAATAAAATTAAAGCTTTGGAAAAACTTCATGATTATATTAGAGAGGGGAAGATTGATATTAAGATTTATACCAAAGAAAAATTCCATGCCAAAGCTTATATTTTTGAAAGAAATGATGGGAGTATAGGTGATGTTGCCGTTGTCGGCTCTTCTAATTTTACTAGAATGGGCTTGGGTGGGAATACAGAATTAAACTCAATTCATCGTAATACGGCAGAATTAAATGAGTTAAAAGAATGGTATAAAGTTATTTGGAAAGAAGCAGAACCATACAAAGATGAGTTGCTTAAGATCATTGAAAATTCTGGTCCGTTTATTAGAAATATTTTAGGAGATAAAGAATTTATTACACCTCTGGAATTGTTGAAATGCTTAATTTATGAATTCCTATATCATGATGTAACCACATTTAGAGATATACTAGCAGAATTTCAAAGAATAGGGGTAGAAAACGCTAAACAGAAAATAAATACATTTAATGGGTGTATTATTTCAGATTCTGTTGGTCTTGGAAAAACATTTATCGGTTCTGCATTGGTTGAGTTCTATCAAAAGCAAGGAGAAAATATCTTGTTGATTGTTCCTGCAAGCCTAAAAGAAAACTGGGAACGTGAACTTACAAGAAAAGATCATAATGGAAAGAGATTTTTCAATGTTTCTACATCAGATTCAAAGTTAAATGTTTTAAGTATATCTGAATTAAGTAGAATTGATTTAACTACAAAAGCAGGAATTCAAAGAATTAATGATATACGAAATAAATATGGTGTTATTCTAATTGATGAAGCACATAGGTTAAGAAACCATGGCTCATTTGATGATGTGAAAAATGAATATTCTGGAAATAAGAATTATGCCAATATCCAAGAATTAAAGAAAGGGATTGCTAAAAGATACATATTATTAACAGCAACACCATTAAACAACTCTATCATTGATCTTAGAAACATTGTTAATATTTTCACAAACAAAATTATTCTTAAAAATAATGGCTTAGAGTTTAGCGACTTTGACAATTATGATCAAACATTAAGAAAAATAAAAAATCTAGAAAAAGAGAATAAGGAATCAAATCTAAGCAAACTCAGTGATTTAAGAGTAAAATTAGACACTCATACCAAAGGAGTCATAAAAATACTAGAAGATGTTATGATTTTACGGACTCGTTCTGATATTAACGAAAGATATCCTGATTTAACTATCCAAGGGAAGAGAATCACTTTCAAGATGGCGGAAGTAAAACCACAAAAATATACTTTTCCAAAAACATATCTATCAATTTACGAAAATATTAGTGATTTCTTAGTAAACTTGAAAGTGCCACATATCGCTTTAATTAATGAGTCTTCTGGAGGTATTCTTGCAGGATTATATAGAGTTTTATTATTCAAAAGGCTAGAATCTAGCATTTATTCTTTTGTAAAATCGTTGGAAAGACTTCAATCCAAAGAACAAGACTTCCTATCCGAAATCAAAAAAGAAGGTTGGGAGAAAGTTAGAGAGCGCAGAAAAAAAGATGTAACTGCTAAAGAAGAAGCATTGGAGCGTGATGAAGAAATACTGGATTGGATTGAAATAGAAAATAAGGAAGAAAAGCAAGAAATTAATTCAATTTCTCAAGATGAGGTCGTAGAAATGATCAATGATGATCTAAAGAGCATAAAAGAATTTATGGACGGCTTTATCCATGAGATTAAAATAGGAAAAGATGAGTTTAGTTATGATGATCCAAAGCTTACAAAATTACGAGAGATTCTGCGGGAAAATAAAACAAATAAAGTCTTAATCTTTACTCAGTATATTGATACAGTTAATTATCTCTATTATCATATTAAAGATATCTACGACTTAAGTGTGGATTGTGTTACTGGTAACGAGGAAATAGGAACTAGTTTAGACAGAACACAAAAAGTAAAATTGTTTGCCCCTAAAGCAAACCAATATAATCTTAAAATTGGTGAGCGAGAGATTGATTTCTTAATCTCAACAGATGCGTTAAGTGAAGGAGTAAATCTACAAGACGCAAACCAAGTCATCAACTACGATTTACCATGGAATCCCATGAGGATTGTTCAAAGAATCGGGCGAGTAGATAGGATAGGTTCTGAAAGTCGGACCAGAGTTTATAACGTCTTCCCAGATGAGGAATTGGAAGCTTTGTTAAAATTATTAGATAAACTTCAAACAAGGATTAAGACCATTTCAGAGATCATTGGAAAAGAAAATTATATTCTTTCGGATGAAGAAGAAATTAATCCGAAAATAATCGGTGAAAAGATTAAGAGTCTTCGTGAAACAGATAGCGTGAAAACCTATGAAGAAGTCGGGAGAAATCCAATTTTACAAAGTCTTAAGACAACGGATGATCACGCTCAGCAAGTTTTGGAATTAAAAGCATTAATTGATTCTTTAGGATTTGAAGAAGTGGAATTCAAAAAATTTGATGATTTTACTGGTCTCCCCTATTCAATAATGAAAAATGAACATCGGAAAGGGACATTTATTATGTTTAGAATTTTTGATAAGAAAAGGTCAGATGAACCATTGAATGGGAAACTAAAGGATATAATTTTGTTTAAAGATTTGAGAACTGGAGAAATTCTTGAGAAGAATATCAAAGAACTGAATATTAATGATAAATTAAATCATCTAAAGAAGAAAGACGTTAAGATTGATTTGGATTCTCCACTGAAAGAGCTAGAAGAATATTTCCGTAAAAAAATATTAGAAAGTATCAAAAAGTCGTATGTTCCAACAAAGATGCGTTTTAAGGAAAAACAATCAAAACTTCAATCGTTCATTGCTAGAAGATTAAGAGGAATTGTAGTAAATAAAAAACTTTCAGGGGAAACTTTAACAGACTCTGATAAGGATCAAGCTAAGAAAATGAAGAATAGATATACAGAAAGAGTTATTTCTCTAAAAGAAATGGAGAAATTAAAGTCATATATTTTAGGAGAGAAAGCTAAAAGTAGAGATATTCAAGCTGTAATCTCTGAACTGAATAGATTAAATGACTCTGAATTTATTAGGTTATTAAGAAGATTTTATAGAAATTTCCTAATTGAAGAAGAGGAATATAAAACAAAACTAAGAGATCCAACCGATATTAACTATCAGAAAGTCTGTTGGGGTGCGTTTATATGAACATTGTACGGGGGACAGTTCAAAATTGGACTTCTCTTGAGGAGATTAAGAAAGTTTTTGAAAAGAAGGGATTTTCTGATATTGAAAATGAACAAGAGGGGTTTCTTGTTAATATCTCTGAAGAATTGAGAGAATTTCTAAAAGTAATCGTTATTAAAGATGACATCTCAAAATATTATAGATACTTAGAAGGTAGTTTAGGAATTGAGTATTTACTATTGATAGACAGTTTCTCCGAATTTACTTTTGTCAGACAAAAAATAACAACATTAGGCAAGAAAAAAATTGAAAAGTTTAAGTTTTATCGTGATGATCCAAAAAATTCATCTATCATTAAGCTCAATGCTTTAGAATTTGAGAAAGTAGAAACTTTTGAGAATCTCTTTGATACCAAAGCTGTTGTAGATGACTTTTATAAAGAATACAAAGAGAAGAGAACTAAACTTGTTTCAAAGATACAAAGTATAAAAGAAAAAGAAGATAAAGAGAAATATGCACAGGTCATTTTTGACAGATTAATCTTCCTCCATTTCATTCAATATAAAGGGTTTTTATGCGGTAATCATCATTTCCTCTTTGAGAAATTTAAAGAAGTTCATTCTCAAAAGAAGAATTATTTTGAAGATTTTATGAAATTCTTATTTTTTGAACTGTTGAATAAGCCAAATAATCAAAGAAGCCTAAAACACGCAGAATTTTTTGATATTCCATTCCTAAATGGTGGCTTGTTTAGGGAACATAGAATTGAATTAGAAAATCCTAAAATTTGGATTAGTAACGATATTTTAGGGGACATCTTACAATTCTTAGATGACTGGTATTGGTATGTTGACGAAAGTTCAGATTTTGGAGAAGATAAAGCTCTAAGCCCTGAAATACTAGGTCATATTTTTGAGAAAACTATAACAGGACAGAAAGAGAAAGGCGCTTATTATACACCCGAACCTATAACCAGATATATTTCAGAGAATACGATCTTCCCCTATTGTGTAGAAAAAATAAATGAGAAGTTCTCTAAAAATTATAAAGAAATTAAAGAGATATTGCATAAGAAAAATTTTGATGAGATATCTTATCTTTATTTTGATGTTCTCAGGAAAATATCAGTTTTAGATAATGCTGTTGGTTCTGGTGCTTTTTTATTAGCAGCGCAAAAAGTTCTTTTAACATTATATGAAGAATGCTGGGATATTTTGAAAGAGGAGACTGATTCTTTAGTTAAAGCTGAGGTTAAAGCTATTGAAAAGCACAAAACGCCTGAATATCACTTCAAAAAATGGATTATATCACATAATCTTTATGGGGTAGATATAGAGGAAGGAGCAATAGAAATCTGTAAATTGCGTTTATGGCTGTCTTTAGTTTCTGAGTTTATAAAAGAAACGATAGAGCCACTTCCTAATATTGATTATAATGTGATGTGTGGTAATAGCTTAATTGGTTATATTGAGCCACCAAAAGAAGAGCAGGTTACATTAAATGATTCTAGGAAGATGAGTGATATTCTCAAAGAGATTCATAAGTTAAAAGAAGAATTTTCTCAAGAAGAAGATCCTAAGAAAGTTAAAGAATTGAAGAAGAAAATAGATTCAGTTATTGAGAAAGAGAATGAGAATCTAAACGACAGTTTATTTGGAGAATTAACCCACAAAGGTATAAAACTAAATCGTGGAGATTTTGATAAACTTAATCCATTCCATTGGGGTTTAAAGTTTCATGAGAAGTTTACTTCTGGAGGTTTTGATGTAATTGTTGGAAATCCTCCGTATGTTAGGGCTGATACAGAAGATAATTTGTTTCAAGTTCAAAGAAAAACTATGGAAAAATCTGGATTTTATGTCACTCTTTATGAAAAATGGGATTTATTCGTTGGCTTTATAGAACGAGCAATTAATTTACTAATTAAAAATGGTTATATGAGTTTTATTATCTCAAATTCTTATAATACGAGCAAATATGCTGATAGATCTAAAGAATGGATAAATAAGGAACATCAATTCACACAGATTGATTTATTCAAAAATGCTCAAGTTTTTAAAGGAGTTGGTGTAGAGAGTGTAATAATTTTTATGCAGAAGAGTAAATCAAATGTTAAGACTAAAAGAATTTTGCATGAGAATATTTTTGATAATTTTGAAGAATTAACAGCAACAAATAATCACGAAATTATGTTTAGAATAGGAAGTAAAATTGATTTTACTGAAAAGTTTAATGATGCGGAATTGTTGGGCGATATTGTTTTTATATCAAAAGGGATGGTAATTCATGCAGAGGAGAATAATTTTAGAAAAGAATTCAAAAAGGACGACTTACTCTCTGACAAGAAAGATAAAATTCATAATAAACTATACCTAGAAGCAAAATATCTAGATCGATATAAAATTAAAAAAGTAAAATATTTGGAATGGGGAACATCAAGATCACCAAGTAAATTAAGTAGACCTACATTTCCAGAATTATATTCTAATCCCAAGATCATTAGAGGTAGAACAACAGATGGGGTTTTTGATGACACTGGAATAATTTCTAATGAGAGTGCATGCGTGTTTGTTCCATATCATTTTTTACAGAAAGTCAGCAATCGAAGCATTAAAACTAGCATACAAAAGTGGAATAAAAAAACACGAAAGCAACTAGAAGATATATCTAAAAAATATGATGTCAAATATGTCTTAGCAGTATTAAATTCAAAATTCGCAAAATTTTATCTTAATACCATAAGAAGACACAGATTACAATTTTATTTCTACCCTGATGATTTTAAGAAGTTACCTATTAAAGAAATATCCAAACCAGAACAACAAAAGTTCGTTAAACTGGTTGATGAAATAATCTCTCTAAATGCTAAAGATAAAAGAAATGAGGAAGAAATTGATAAAATTGATAAGCAAATAGATTCAGAAGTCTACAAATTATACGGGCTTAGTAAAGAAGAGATAAAAATCATTGAGGAAAGTGTAAAATGACTCTTATTATCACTTGTTTAACTGCTGATTGTATAGTAAGTGTAACCGATTCCGCTCTTATTATTGACGGAAATAAAAAGAGAAGTATTGATAATGCAACAAAGTTAATAAGAATACCCTATATCAATTCTATGATTTCTTATTATGGCGATGCAGAGATTAACGGTTCTACTGAATATTGGATTAAAAGAGTAGTTGATACTTTGTATGGTAAAGTAAGCAACGTATCAGAATTTAGCAAAATGTTTGAAAATGAACTTAAGAAGATTGTTGGTTGTGATAGAGTAGGATTTCATATTTCTGGGTTTGTAGAAGAAAATGGATCAGAAAAACATTTCTTTGCACATTGGTCAAATGAAAAAGAAGGGGAACCGGATGAGGCTGGTGATTGCTTTAAGGTAGTTTCTCCTACAATGGAAGAGTTCTTAAAAAAATTTAATTATAAGTATCTCTATTTATTCTTTAATGGAGACCATGAAACATTTAATACAATCTTTAACAATTACAAAAAAGCATTAACAGAATTAGAATCAAATCTTAAAAAAGATAATAATTATTATAATCCACATAAAGTTAAAAGATTGCTTGAAGGATTGATGACTTTGATAATTTCTACTTGTGAACTTTTGGATCATGAACACATAGGGGGAAATATCCAATCCAATATTCTTATAAAGAGAAATTCTAAGATCTTCCGCGAAGAAAACCAAGAGATATCTTCTCTTAAAACGATTCCTATTACCGAAATTCAGAACCAGCCACAATTAAATCTAACATCAACTGCCTCTTATACAGATATTGGCTCATTTAGTCCAGGTGGTCAAAGATGACACAAGAAACCGAAGAAGACACTTTTTGGGAAGAAGGTTCATTCATGGAAACAGTTGATCCAAATGACAAGAATAAGATGCGCACGTTTCACATGAAGCACGATGAAGAGATGGATTACAACTGCAAGCAATGCAACATTAAAATCTCTGCTCATAACAAAGATTGGCACGCTCATCTTTGTGACAACTGCTTTGACAAAATGCTGAAATGAAAGAACTTAAAAAATTAGAAAAAGAAGAATTATACGCTCTTTTGTTAGAGTTATCTTCTTTACGGAAAGAAAATGCTGATTTTATAAAATTAAAAATTCAAAACAAACCAGAGGAAGCAATCTTATATTACAAAAAGAAAATTAAAGAAGCGTTTTGGCAGGAAAGAATAAATCTACGTGATGCAAGAAAACAGATTGCTGATTTTAAGAAAATATCTAAAGATTCAGAGTATCTTCTGGAATTGATGGTATTCTATGTTGAAATAGGGGAAGATGTTGATAATGAATATGGAGATATGTATGATGCTTTTTACACCAGTTTAGAATCAATGTTCCAGCAAGTCATAAAGATGTTAAATGATAATCCAAATTTAATACCAAAATTCAAAGAAAGATTAGGTACAATTCTCAACAGAAGCTGTGAGGGTTGGGGACATAGGGACACATTAGAAGAGATGTATGGAGAATTGCACCATGATTGACAAGACACTCATCAATAAGCTTACAGAATTAGCTAATAAAGAGAAGAAATTAAAAGAATATAAGCGCAGAGCAAGAATAAAAGGAAAAATGACTGAAAAAGGCATAACAAAGAATGGCAATATAACTCTCGTTATCAAAAAGGGAGAAGATACGCTGAAATTCACCGTTCTCAAATCACATAAAGAACGCTTTGCTCTAGCAGAAAAACTCAAGGTTGGTCAAAGCATTTCTCTGGAAGGTATTCCCAAATTAAGAATGATTCTCTGTACTCGTTTAAAAGCTATAGAGAAAGGCATTCTAGAAGGTAAACAAACCAAATTGGTGGTATGAAGATGGATAAAAATAACGCATTGGTCGTATTTCAGAGTAAGAAAATACGGAGAATCTGGTTTAAGGATGAATGGTTTTATTCTTTAGTTGATATAGTCCAAGCTCTCACGGATAGCGCTAACCCTACTGATTACTTGAAAAAGATGCGGAAAAGGGATGCAGAGCTGGGAAGCTACCTAGGGACAAATTGTCCCCATGTAGAAATGTTGACCGAAACGGGCAAGAAACGAAGCGTTCTTGCAGGAAATACAAAAGATGTCTTTCGCCTCATTCAATCCATTCCCAGTAAAAGTGCAGAACCGTTTAAAAGATGGTTGGCAGAAGTAGGAAAAGATAGGATAGATGAAATAGAGAATCCCGAACTAGCTCAGGAACGAATGAAAGCAATCTACACTGCAAAAGGTTACCCTCAAGACTGGATAGACAAAAGATTAAGGGGTATCGCCATAAGGCAAAATCTGACTGATGAGTGGAAAGAAAGAGGAATAAAGGAACAAAAAGATTTTGCGATACTTACAGCCGAAATTTCCAAAGCAACCTTTGGCATGACTCCAAGCGAATATAAGGAATTCAAAAGCCTGCCAAAACAATCAAAAGCAAATTTGAGAGATCACATGAATGACTTGGAACTTATCTTTACCATGCTCGGTGAACGTATGACGACAGAACTATCGCAAGAAGAAAAGCCGGAAAATTTTGACAAAAGCAAGGAAGTAGCTAAAAGAGGAGGAGAAGTTGCTGGAAAAGCCAGAAAAGAAGCAGAAAAAGAATTAGGCCGTCCAGTGACATCAAGAAAAAATTATCTTTCTGGGTCGGAGAAAAAAAAGAAAAAAGAGTTGGAATCTGAAAAATGACCTACAAATTCAGCCCATCATCATTAAGTCTTTTGAAAGATTGTCCTAGGTGCTTTTGGCTGAACTTCAATAAGAAGATCAAAAGACCAGACTCTATTTTTCCATCTCTTCCTAGCGGAATGGATAAGATTCTTAAAGAGCATTTTGACCGATTTATGAAAAAAGGAGAACTTCCGCCAGAACTTCAAGAGTTAAATGGAACCGTTAAACTTTTTGATAATGAAGAATTACTTAAAGTTTGGCGTAGCAACTTTAAAGGGATTCAATGGACTGACAAGAAGGGTAATCTATTCCATGGTGCTATTGATAATCTGCTCAAAAAAGAAAATAAGTTAATCGTTCTTGATTACAAAACAAGAGGTTTCCCATTAAAAGATGATACGCATGAGCATTACCACGACCAGATGGATATTTACAATTTCTTATTAAGAAAGAATGGCTATGAAACAGAAGATTATACTTACTTGATATTTTATCATCCTCATAAAGTAGAAGAGAATGGTCATGTTTGCTTTAATACTGATATTGTTAAAATTAAGATTAATATTAAGAACGCTGAAAAGATCTTCAAGAATGCAGTTGAATGTTTAGAAGGAGAAATGCCAGAAGCTTCTAAAGAGTGTGGATTTTGTAAATGGATTGGGGACTGTAAATAATGGCTAAAGTAATAGCAACACATAAGAACATTAAAAGGCAGATAGAAGATAATATCAAAAATCCATTTGACGCATTTAATGAGTTTATATGGAATGCCATTGACGCTCAAGCAAAGAACATCCATATTACAGTAAAACACGATTCTCAAAATATCAAAAATTTAGAAATCTCTGATGATGGTAATGGGATTAATTACGAAGACTTAGAGGAAGAACTCTTTGGAAAATTTAATGTTTCTGAAAAACAGGTTGATAAAGAGAAAAATCATTCTCTTCCCAGAGGAGAGAAAGGTTATGGAAGATTCTCATTTATACAATTTTCAAATTCTGCTGAATGGATTACAACATATACGTCCAATAAAGACAGGAAAAAATATCAATATTCAATAAAGATAAGTGATTCTTCTTTAGATGATTTTAACCCATCTAAAAAAGAAGAAGTAACAGGTAATACTGGTACAAAAGTTATTTTAAGTTTTACAGAGATGAGTAAATGCAAAATACTTACAGATCCAAAGAATAAAAATATCCTAAACAAGTTAATCAATAGTATCTGTTTAGAATTCTGTTGGATATTGGAATTATACCACATTAATATTTTTATCAATGGTAAAAAAATTAATTATAACTATTTGATAGAAAAGAAGGAGAATACTAAATTAAAAGTAGAAAGTTATGATTTCTCTTTAAAATTCATAAAGTGGACTAATCAATTAAAAAATGAATATTCGCGTTATTATTTCTTGGATTCAAAATGCAATGAACTATTTGTTAAAACTACTACATTAAATCAAAAAGGAGATGAATTTTATCATTCATTATATGTTTCAAGCGATTTCTTTGATCACTTTGACTTGTTTAAAGCAAATTATGATAAAGTGTTTAGAAAACTATTGGACGATTTGTTAAATTTTCTTAGGAAGAAAAGACGCCCATTTATCAAGAACTTTTCGGCAAGAAAGATAAAAGAATTTGAGCAAAAAAATCTTTTTCCAAAATTTGATAAGTTTGAAACACAAGTTAAAAAACCGCTTTACGAAAAGGTTGTAAAAGAAGTTATTGAATTCGCTCCTAGTCTTGCTTCAAACTCAAACGACAGCCAAAGAAAAATATTATTACAGCTCATTTATCGTTTATTAGATGATGAGGAATCACGAAGAATTTTATATAATATCCTAGAAGTATTAGTTGATGATGAGAATAAGGATCAATTAGAAGAACTTGAAAGAAATTTAACTAAATATAGTCTAAAAAATATTCTTGGAACATTAAAAATAATTGAAAATAGAAAGAATGTAATCCACAAATTAAGAGCTATGATAGATAATGAAGAAAATTATTATCTTGAATCTGATTTACAGAGAGAAATAGAAAATCATTTCTGGATATTTGGAGAAGAATATCATTTAATGCTGTGTGCAGAAGAAGATGATTTTACTAAATTAAGAAATGTTTATTGTGAGAAGATATTAAAGCTAAAGAAAGACGAATATGAGAATGATGCTGTCTCCAAAAGACAAGTAGATTTATTTATATGTGGAATCATGCCTGAAGGTAGACTTAAAAAGAATTTAATTGTTGAAATTAAAAAACCAAACTCTTTCCTCAAGAAGGAGAATTATAGACAAATTGAAGACTATAAAGACATTATTAACAATGATTCTAATTTAAATAGTGCTCATAGAAAACAATGGGACTTTATTCTTATGTATAAAGAGATATCAAAAGACCATGTTAAAAATTTTAATGACATAATTAAAGATGAAACTACTGGTTTAGCGCACGATAACCATAAAAATATGCGAATTTTTGTTATAAAGTGGGCTGATTTATTAGATGAAGTTGAATTTAGATTGAAATTCTTGAATGATTCTCTTGAAGAAAAGAAATCAAAACTTATGCCAAAAAAAGTTGAGGTTGAACCATCTGCACTTGAAAAATTTGAAGATCAAAATAAAACTTAATCACTATTCAATTTTAAAATTCTATCAAATATTTTCTCATCCTCTATCTCTGTTAAAAAATCTTTTAGGAACTTGTAGTTGAGTTTAGCCATCTCTTCTGGTTTTATGAAACTATAACGAGGACCTCCACCCATCCACTTATATCCTGCCCAATATTCTATATTCTTTGGATTAAAGTAAACTCTCGCCCAACAACCATATCCACATTCTCGTGGTTCATGTGCCCATGATCCGCCAAATACCCATAAGTTTTTACTTGCTTTGTTAAAGATTCTCGCCCCCTCTTGACTTTTTAGAAATTCATCTTTCCATGCAAATAGTTTTTTACAAATTTCAATTTTCTCGCCTCTCTTAGAATTCTCTTTCTGTCTGAAAAGGTTACGTTGTTTTTTTTCTTCTTGTTCTTCTTTTATTTCTTGTAAACGTTCTTTTTCTTCTTGTTTATCTTGCCTATTAAGAGCATTTTTGAATGTGTTTGGTATCTTCATAGCACGTCTAAAAGTATTCCCATATAAATATCTTGTTGAACAATATATTCTTATAGGAATAATTCATTTTCTCGCCCCCCACTAGTTTTTTAGTTTTTAGTTAAGGAACCCCTAATGATAAAGTCGGCAAAAATTTGGACGTAATGAAATGAAGTCGTTAAATCAATGTTAGAAATAGTCACGAAGTGATTGTTTGAGTTTCGTTTTTATCCGATTTAACGAAGGCACTAACTTTTAGGATTTTCGGGAACGAAGTGAACCTACTAGGCAGTAAGAAAATTTCGTTTAACGTCAGAATCGCTGTTATATTCCCCGTAGGGCTAAAATTTAGTGCAACGATGCCGAAGGCAAAATTTTAGAGTTAAAGTGAACTCTGGGACGGCGGGACGCTGTCCAAAATAATTTTAGATTGTCGCCGATTA
>Ga0210057_1007475_pt1 | contig 13226 bp, 12 predicted proteins | sample CryGeyCG2114_010_2_FD_183968 | JGI IMG/M metagenome (GOLD analysis project Ga0210057, IMG submission 183968) | Groundwater microbial communities from aquifer - Crystal Geyser CG10_big_fil_rev_8/21/14_0.10 (SPAdes) (version 2) | ecosystem: Environmental > Aquatic > Deep subsurface > Groundwater ... | reverse complement strand
AGAAGAAAGGGAAAGAGAGAGAGAGCGTGCGTCGGAAGGCCCGGGAAATCCTATTTTTGTGGAAGGACAAAGCGGAAGAGTATTGACGGGTAATCAACAGGAAAATCAAGCAAATTCACGGCCAGGGGATATTATTTCTCTCCCCGGAGGAAGATATGTCGCCGAATAAATTGATATGAATTACTTAAAAAACAAAAAAATACTAATTTTATCTCTTGTCACGGTCGTGGTTTTGATGTTTTTATATTGGTTTTTCTCCGGAACAGTTAATCCCGCAAAACAAAGTCAAACAACAACCTCAACCGGAATTACTGGTAAAGTAGGCTCTCTGTCTTCCGAACAATTGTCCGGTCAAAGTAATTCCATACTCAATTCTCAAGAAATTATCCCCGAAGAATATAAAGATAAATTGACGCAAATTACCAATTTTTCGGTTGTCTCCGCTTCTCTCAATAAAACAAGGGATAAAATTTTATACCATAAAAAAGACGGAGGGGATTTATATTCATCGGATTTGAACGGACAAAATCAGGAAAAACTTTCCCGCATAACGGTTGTTAATATGACGGAGGTTATTTGGTCTCCCGCGCGCGACCGTACCGCTGTTTTCTATCTTGACGGCGAGACGCTTAAAGGATTTATACAGGTTGGAACATCCAGCGTCACCGTTCTGCCGCAGAATATAAAAAGTTTCTCGTGGTCTCCCGATGGAAACTCGCTTGCTTATCTCCTGCAAAATGAAAATAAACTTGATTTGACAATCGCCAATTCAACGGGAAAAAATCAAAGAGTGGTCTATTCAACTCCAATGCTGGACGTACAGATTACCTGGTCTTCCGTCGATAAAATATTGCTGAAGACCGCACCTTCGGGATTTTCCGAAAATTATGTTTTTGTGTATTCAATTAATTCACAGGCTCTTACAAAACTGATAGGCCCGTATTTTGGCATGATGATAAACACAGGATTCGGAGCCGGAGATATTATTTTTTCCCGTACAAATGCGAATGGAGCAGCGCCCAGAATATATTTAGGAAACATATCTTCCGGATTTGATTTTCGCGTAAATAGAAACACCATAAGCGCTAAATGTGTTTGGGCATCCGCCGATAAAGTGTATTGCGCAACTCCTTCAATATATAACCCTGATGTTGTCTGGCCGGATGATTATCTTATGGGAATCTACAACAGCGGGGATTTCATAGAATCATTTGATGTCAAGAACAACGAAACTTCAAACATATTGAAAGGAAATTTTGACGTATCCAACTTGATTGTCATGCCGGACGAAAGTTATCTCTTTTTTATAAACAGGATAGACGGGACTTTGTGGAGTTTCAAATTGAAATAAATACTAGCCGACATAAATTAAAATCACTTGCCCGCGGGCAAGTGATTTTAATTTCTCTGTTAAGTTAGCATGAAATTATTCCTGATACGGCTTTACAATGACTTTTCTTTCAGGCTCTTCCCCCACAGATTCGGTGACTAAATCCGGATATTCGGCAAGAAGAAGGTGCACAATCCTTCTTTCAAAGGAGGACATGGGACGCAGGGAGGCTTTTCTTTTATAAACCCTTACTTCTTTGGCGGCGGTCTTCACGTCCTGTTTCAAATCTTCCAATTTTTTCAGACGATAATCATTCACGTCCAATGTGAATTGATCTTCGTTTTGATACTTTTTTCTTATTATTTTTTTTACCAGCTGTTCTATTGCTTGTAAATTACTGCCACGCTCTCCAATGAGCATATTGGCTTCTCCTTTTAAGCGAACGCAAAAACGGCTGGCAGTACCTTGATGAATATCAATACCTTCAATTAGTTCGCCAAAACCCATCCGGCTTATAAATGTTTCTATTTCTTTTTTTACTTCATTGGACATCATGATTTCCGTGAAAATATACGTTATTTTTGCGGTTCCGCCAATACTGCCGTCTTCTTTTCTTTCATGATAATTTCCTGCACAATACCAAGAATATTCAAAACAGTCCAGTAAAGAATTAATGCGGAGGGAAGAGTGTAAGACCACACCAGAATAAGCGCCGGAAATATATACAAACTTTGCCACTGCAAGGTTTGAGCGAAATCTCTCTTGCCGCCGCTATTTATTTTTTTGTTCGGCTGCGGCCCAACCGTCATTTTAGTTTGGATGAATTGAGTGATTGCCGCCAGTACCCCCAAATACAAACTTCCTTTAGATAAGTCCAGAATACCAAGACTCAAAGGAGGTAATATTTCCGGATTAGCCACAAATGAATAAAGAAATTTGGCTTCAACCTGTCCGACTCCGCTGTTCAGTACTTGAAAGAGGGCTATCAATATCGGCAATTGTATGAGCATCACCAGACATCCTGAAAATGGATTTACCTTGTGTTTCGCGTAAAGCTCCATCATGGCTTTTCCTTGCCCTTCGCGGTCATTTTTATATTTTTCTTGTATTTTTTTTATTTCCGGTTGGATAAAATTCATATCCTTTTGCGCCTTACGGGCCTTGAGAAGCAAGGGAGTTAGTATCAGACGAATTACAACGGTTAAGACCACAATGGCAACTCCCAAGTCTTTCCAAGGAAGAACGTCATAGAAAAAAACCAACCCGTTGAATATGGGCCTCCATAGAATTTCATTATAGATGGTGGAAAAGAAATTCATCTTATTTTTTCAGAGGAAGCGCTGGATCATAACCTCCGTCATTAAATGGGGTGCATTTAGTGATTCTCCTAAGCGATACCATGGCTCCGCGCAAAAGTCCATATTGACGAATGGAATCAATGGCGTAGTCTGAACAGGAAGGGAAAAAACGACACCTATAAGTCGTGAAAAAGATTTTTAACATCCCGTGGTCAGGTGAAATAGTCGCTTGGTACGCTCTTATTGCGACAACAATCGCTTCAGCTAAATATTTTCGGATATATTTTTTCAAGTTCTTCATAAATTTTCTTATTTGTCGGCGGAGCTTCACGTTTTTTGACAAGAAATAAAACGTCCATACATTTTTCAGATTTAGATTTTTGTTTTCTTACCCATTCCTTTATTGCTCTACGTAATTTATTTCTTATAACCGCTTTTTTACCCGCGGTTTTGGGAATCACAAAAGCCCATCTATTTTCTTTTTTCTCATTGCGTAGAAAAAAAACTTTCAAAAAATATTCTTCCGTTCCGCGTCCTTTCTTAAACAGCCTGTTAAAATCTTTTTTTTTCCGTAGTGTTCGCATTAAAGACTTTTTAAACCGAAAGATTTTTTCTTCCTTTTGCCCTTCTTCTGGAAAGAATCTTTCTCCCTCTACTCGTTTTAGTGCGACTCAAATATCCGTGAGTCCTAGCTCTTTTCTTTTTTGAAGGATGGTAGGTTACAGACATATTTTAAAACATATTGAAAGTTATGTCGGATACACTTATGTTGCCCGACAACAAAATTCCAATTGTCAAGTTTTTTAAAAATAAACTTATGCACAACTCATCAACACTGTATACACATTTCCGCTCTTTAAGAGAATTGGACATTCTATAGTATAATATCCGTATCTCTTACAACTATCCTTATATAATCTTATGGAAAAACACGAGTTATGGCAAGAGGCGCTTGCCAAAATAGAGTTGATTCTTTCCCGCCCAAATTTTGTGGCTTGGTTTCAAGACACGGGAGTAATGAATGTTGAAGAAGGTGTGGCCACCGTATTCGTCCCCAACGGATTTGCCAAAGAATGGCTTCAAAATAAATACCACAAAACAATATTGCACGCTTTAAGAGAGATTTCCTCGGATATAAAGGATATAAGTTATATAATAGGAAAATCAGAGGAATTAAAAAGCCAAGTTCCCAAAAATCTGGTCCTAAAGAAAAAAAGGGTTATGGATACGGCCATATTCATGGAGGAGTCTTCCATGAAAGAACTTTCTGTTAATCCGGAGACTAATTTAAACCCCAGATATACGTTTGATTCTTTTGTCGTCGGTTCTTTCAATGAGTTGGCTTATGCCGCGGCCCAATCTATAATTAAAAATTTGGGGTCAAGTTATAACCCTCTTTTTATTTATGGGGGAGTAGGGTTGGGGAAAACACACTTGATTCAAGCCATAGGTAATGAGGTTTTAAAACAAAATAATTCACTTAAGGTAAGGTATATTCCGTCCGAAAGATATATGGGGGAAATAGTTGACGCTTTAAGGAATCAGGATATGAACAGGCTTAAAATGAAGTATAGAATCGTAGATCTTTTGATAATGGATGATATCCAATTTATTGCCCGTACCGAAAAAATGCAGGAAGAGTTTTTTCACACTTTCAATGCTCTATATGAAAGAAATAAACAGATAATAATTTCTTCTGATAGACCTCCGAAAGCAATATCAACTCTTGAGGAAAGACTTCGGTCTCGTTTTGAAGGAGGTATGATTGCCGATGTTGGACAGCCCGATTTTGAAACACGGCTTTTGATTTTAAAAACTAAGTTGGCAACTAAAGAAATGCTCATCCCTGATGATGTTTTGAGTTTTTTGGCGGACAATATAAAAACAAACATCAGAGAATTGGAGGGCTCTCTAAACAAGGTGATAATATCTTCCAAATTATCAAATGCTCCGATAACCGTTGACTCCGCGAAGAAGATTATCTACAACCATCAAACAAACACAAAAAAATTTATCTCTGCCAGAAAAATTATAAAAACCGTATCTGATTTTTATGACATAGAAGAAAAAGATTTATTAAACAGATCCAGAAAAAAAGAAGTGGTAAAACCCAGACAAATAGCAATGCATTTAATGAGAGTGGAACTAAAAAGTTCTTACCCGTCTATAGGAGAAAAGTTTGGAGGAAGAGATCACACAACCGCCATCCATTCATGTGAAAAAGTTGTGCAAGATATGAAGTTAAACCCTGAATTGGAAGAGGAAATAAAAGCCATAAAAGAAAAAGTTTACGCAGATTAAAAAGTTGTGCACTGTTATTGCGGATAAAATCCAAAACATAATTTTACCTAAATAACGCTTATCTAAAGTTTTCTTATAACTTTTCAACATATATTTAGATATAATAACAATAGTAATTAAATTATTAAATAATTAATTATTATTATGATAATATGAAAATTAACTGCTTAAAAGATAATTTGGAAAAATCTTTAAATATTGCTGAAAGATTCACTGGTAAAAATATAAATTTACCGGTTTTAGCCAATGTTTTAATTGAAGCTATTGGCAGTTATATAAAAATAACAGCCACCAATCTTGAATACGCGGTGGAAATTAAAATTCAAGGAAAAATAGCAGATCCGGGTAAAGTAAGTGTTCCCGCGAAAGTAATAAATTCTCTTATTCAATCAATAAAAGAGGAAAAAATAAGTTTGGAAGAAAAATCTGATAATCTGGTAATTAAAACTGAATTTAAAAATACCAAAATAAATGGAAACAAAACAGATGAATTTCCTTTAATACCTAATATAAAAAATAATAATTGTTTTAAGACGGAAGCCATGGCTCTTAAACAAGGATTAGAGAAAGTTCTGTCGTCCGCTTCTCTATCTGATTTTAAACCGGAATTTACGGGAGTATTTTTCAATATTTCTTCCACTGAATTAAAATTGACCGCGACAGACACCTTTCGTCTGGCCGAACAAAAAATCAAATTATCCGACAAGCCGGAAAAAGGTAATTTTTCTTTTATTCTTCCGTCTCAAGTCGCTCAAGAGTTAGTAAGAATAATAAGTTATGAAAAAGAAATAAAAATAATTTATGGAGATAATCAGATTTTATTTGAGTCAGGTTCTTTTAAAATAACATCAAGACTCATAGAAGGAAATTTTCCGGAATACGAGAACATAATTCCTAAGGAATTTGAAATTACCTCTTTTATAAATCGTAACGAGTTGAAAGATACTATTAAAGCTGCTAGTATTTTTTCTTCCAAGCTTATGGATATAAGTCTAGATTTTGATAAAGACAAATTGGAAATAATATCTTCCAATCAAGATGTGGGGGAATATAAAAACATAATTAATATACAAACTTCGCAAAATAAAAAATTAAAAGTTGATTTTAATTATAAATATCTTTTGGATGGGCTTAATTCTTTGAGTGATGAAAATATTTTTATGGGGTGCAATACCGAAAACAACCCTTCTTTATTTCACAATAAAACAAACGACAATTTTCTCTATGTCCTAATGCCAATCCGCCTTAATTAAATAAAAGACTAAGGATAAGATTAAGGGGTTATTTTAATTCTCTTTTCTTCTGTTGTTTTGTTTTCAACAGAATCATAAACCACCACTTTTATATTATATTCTCCGATTGTCAAAGGATTTTCCAGGTTGAAAGTATTTACAGGGTAACCGGGATAAATTTTAGAATCCACCTGGGTGTCATCAATAAATAAGGAAATATCTTTTATAGGAAAAGAAGACAATGTCTTTATGGTTATTTGTCCCAAGTTTTTTTTAACAGAATCTTTTTCCGGAGTTAAAAAAAATATTTTTGGTTTATTTTCTGGAGTGTGGACATTGTCATATTCGGTAGGGGCGAAAGATGAGAGTAATCCGTTGTTTATAACCCAATTCCTTACTGAATACTCCCAATTTTTATATTGAGGGTCTTCGTTTGGATTTTCTGGCACGGGACCCAGGGGGTTGTTTTTATTAACTTGTGCCAAAATAGTCATAGGTGTTCCGAAGCTTGTTTCTTCAATTAAATTTACAGGAGTGTCCGGGGTTGCTAGTTTCCCGGTAATTTTGTCTATACTCACTGTTTGCCCCGTGCGATAAAACCCTCTCATCACTGGTTTTAAAGATAGATTATTTTCCGGAGAATTAAAATTTTCAGGAACGGTTTCTTGTAGGGCAAAATTTATAAATTTATGCCACATTGGTCCGGATACCACCACCGAAAAAGATCTATCATTCATTGATTCGTTATTATTGTTTCCTGACCAGACCCCGACGGCAAGAGAAGGCGTGTATCCTATTACCCACCCATCTCTTGCTTCTTGGGTGGTTCCTGTTTTGGCCGCCACCTGACGATCCGGAAAATACAAAGAGCTTACAGGGCTGAATTCGGGAATCCTGGCTTCGTTATCGGATAGAAGTTTATTCATAATTCTGGCGACATCCGTGTCTAAAACCGGAACAGACGTGCCTCTGGCTTCTTCCAACAAGCCTCCTTGAGAATTTTCCACTCTTATTATGGATGTTTTGGGGTGCAGTATACCGTCTTGAGAGAACACCCCGTACGCCGATACCAATTCCAACAAAGATACCTCCGCTCCACCCAAAACCAAAGACAAACCATAACGCTCCGGAGAGTTCAGAGAAGTTATACCCATGTTTTGAGCGGTTTTTATTGAGTCCTGTATGCCTGCCAGATAAAGTAATTTTACAGACGGCACGTTTAAACTTTGTCCCAAAGATTTTCGTAAAGTGACGGGCCCGCGGAATTTGCCGTCAAAGTTGCGAGGGTGATAACAATCTCCCACATTGGGGGCAAAAGTTTGACTTCCGTCCGAAGAACAAGATGGATTGAATTCGGTCTTAACATCAAAAAGAACGGTTTCGGGGGTGTATCCTTTTTGAAAAGCGGTTGCGTATATAAATGGCTTGAAAGATGACCCGGGTTGGCGCAGGGCCGTGGTCACATTAAAATGCGGGTCAAAAAGACAATTAATTCCGGGCGTACATCCCTCCGGTTCCGGATCCCCCCAATAATTTTTAGACCCCACCATAGCCAAAATATGGCCGTTTCTTGGGTCCATAGCCACCAAAGCCGAATTATTGGCTTTAAGATTTGTTTTGTTTTCCTCGGAACCCTCTTTGATTATTTTTTCAGCTCCTTCTTGGAGTTTTACATCAAGAGTGGTAACCACCTTTAAACCACCCTGTTCAACAAAATCTTCTCCGTATTTATTGTTTAAATATTCTCTGACATACATCACAAAATGAGGGGCTTTTATACCCGCGCTCGGCGCTTGAAAACGTAAAACTTCCTTTTTAGCTTCTTCTTTTTCTTGGGAATCTATAAAACCGGCTTCATTCATTCTATCCAATATCCAGTTTTTTCTATCCAATAAATCTTGACTGTGAGAACCAAAAGGAGAATAGCGTGTTGGCGCTTGAGGTAGGGCGGCTAAGGCGGCGGATTCCGCCAAATCCAAATCTTTCGCGCTCTTGTTGAAATAAGTTTGAGAGGCGGCCTCAATTCCGTACGCGTTTGAGCCGTATGGTATCTGGTTTAGATACATTTCCAATATCTCATCTTTTGTGTATTTTCTTTCCAACAAGACAGCCAGAATTTGTTCTCGGATTTTTCTTTTAAAAGTTTTTTCCGATCCCAGTAGTGTTTTTTTAATCAACTGTTGAGTTATCGTGGAGCCTCCTTGAGAGAGACTTCTCTGGGTTAAATCTGTTATCACAGCTCTGGCGATACCCCGCCAGTCTATTCCATGATGTTCATAGAAATGAACATCTTCGGCGGCCAAAGTGGCTTTTTTGATAAAATCCGGTATTTCGGAGAAAGATATTATGGTTCTTTTTTCCTCTCCGTGTATTTCGTATAATATGTTTTCTCCCGTGCGGTCATATATTTTAGTGGTCTGTGCCACGGTTCTTTGGGATATTCTGGTTGGATCCGGAAGATTTTGAAATATGGAATAAATTCCCCAAACACTTGTGAAAAAAAACAATACTCCCAAAAGCGCCAAAAAATATTTTTTGTTTTTATATTTGCTTCTTGACATAATGGTTTAACTATACCAAAAAAACAATTTTTTTCCAGACCTTTCCTGTAGTCTGGATTTTACAACCAAATATTGTTATATTCTTATTATGAATTTAAATTCATCTTCTGAGGTGTTTACCAGGGCCGTGGCGGACATTATAACCAGCAAAGAGCTTAAGGAAAGATTGTCTTCAGGCCGGCAATTAAGAATCAAACATGGTATTGACGCTACCAGTCCGTATCTTCATTTGGGACACGCGGCTAACTTATGGAAATTAAGACAACTACAGGAAGCCGGCCACAAGGCGGTTATTTTGTTTGGAGACACAACCACCAGAGTGGGCGACCCCACCGGTAAATCAAAAACCCGCCCCATCCTTTCTGAAAAAGAGATAGCCAAAAACATATCTTTCATAAAAAAACAAATTGAAAGCATATTACTTACAGATAAAAAGGTTTATGAGACCAGATGTAATTCGGAGTGGTATGCGAAAACAAACGCTTCCGAATTTTTGGAAATAGCCTCTTTGGTAACACACGCGCGACTTATAGAAAGAGACATGTTTCAGGAAAGAATAAGAGAAAAAACAGAAATCACGATATCCGAAATACTGTACCCCATATTGCAAGGATACGATTCCGTAAAATTGAAATCGGATATGACCGTCATTGGTTCAGACCAAATTTTCAATGAACACATGGGAAGAATGCTTCAGGAAAAATTTGGCCAACCACCTCAAATAATAGTGGCGCTTAAAATAGTTCCGGGTCTAGACGGAGGGGAGAAAATGTCTAAGTCAGCGAATAACTTTATTGCCATTACCGACAAACCCAAAGATAAATTTGGAAAGATGATGACTTTGAGAGACGAGCTTATAGGTGATTATTTGGAATCCTATACGGATGTTTCCGCGGCGGAGATAAAAGAGATAAAAGAAGATTCAGTCAAAGGTAAAAATCCAATGGAGGCCAAGTTATTTTTGGCGGAAAAACTTGTCACTCGCTACCACGGGGCGGAACAAGCGAAAAAAATCAGAAATGAATTTACCAAAGTGTTTTCCCAAAAAAACAACCCCGTTGAAATGAAAGAATTTAAGACTTTTCAAAAAGTTTGGAGTTTACTCGATCTTTTGGTCGTGTCCGGATTGGCAAATTCCAAAACCGAGGCCAGACGTCTGGTTTCTCAAGGCGGAGTCAGAATAGACGGAGAAAAAATAAAACCCAACGTCAAAAGCATAGAGCTCAAATCTGAATCTGTTTTCAAAGTGGGGAAGTTGAAATTTTTGAAAGTGGTGATAATACAATAAACTTCGTTAAACAAAACCCCTTGGCTTAAACCAAAGGGTTTTTAAATTTATATATTATACGCTTTCCTCTTCCTCCTCTTCGCTGTCGTCTTCAAGACTTTCTTCTTCGTCAGCCATGGATTCGTCCGTGTCATCGCCCATTATATCGTCGTCTTCCAGTCTTGTTTTTGCCAACAAGGAGTCTTCTTGGTAAAGGCTCATATATGGTTGAGTCAAAAAATCTTTAAATTTTATTCGACCTTTTTCTGCTTCTTCAAAAAGAAGCGGATTTTTTATATTTTTCTCTCGGGTTTTTCCAAATAAAAACACGTCAAAGCTATTCCCAAAGCGTCAAACACATCATCTTTCACCTTCCATTTTTTTGTTTCGGGGAACGTTATTTCTATCATTTTTCTAAGTTGCAACTTGTCGGCGGAGCCGTCTCCGGTGACTATTTTTTTTACCTCAAGAGGAGTATACTCATAGACTTTCAGTTTCGCAAGAGCAGTTGTCAACAGAATAACACCTCTGGCTTCGGCCACCTGAATGGCGGTTTTCTGGTTTTTGGTGAAAAACAATTTTTCTACGGCAAGTACCTGCGGACGCCAATCGTCCAAGATATGTTTTAATTCTTTATGAAGACTATATAATCTGTCTTGTTGCTCCATTTCTTCCACTTTTAAAATACCCGCGGCAAGTATTTTAATTTTGTTTGCCCGGCAGTCAATTAGGGAATACCCGGCCGCGGTTATTCCGGGGTCTATGCCTAAAATTATCATTTAAGCCAATTTTTAAGATTAGTGTTTATCTCCTGAACATCATCATGATTTTCCAACGCATCCAGTAACGCGTCTAAACATGTTTTTTCTTCCGGTTTTAAATCTAAAGTTGTTTTTGCCTTGTAATAGCATTTTATTTCTTTCACAAAAATTTTCCTTTCTTCCAAATATTTTTTAACCATCGCAAGGCTCGCGAAAGATGTTTCTACCATCCACAAATCTTTGGTTTCTTGAAAATCAACGGCTCTCGAGTCAAGAATTATTTCTTCCATTTTTTCAATCGTTTTATTTTCTTCTTTATCCAGAATTATTATTCCCATTTTTTCAAAATTCCAAATGAGGGAGCCTTGTTCCACAATTTTGGCGTTATGTTTGGCGAGTAATAATTTTATTTCATTGAAGGAACGGTTGGTGTTGTCTGTAATACCTTCAATTATGATTGAAATTCCTCCCGGTCCCAAGGCTTCATAGATAAATTCATGCAAAGAATTTTCTTCTCCGCCGGCTACTTTCTGCAAAGCGCGTTCTATATTGTCTTTAGGAATGCCCGCGGTTCTGGCGCGGTCAATGGCTGAACGCAAACGCATGTTGAATTCCGGATTTGCACTTCCGTTTTTGGCTGCGGTTGTGATTTCCCGAGACATTTTGGAAAAAACTTTGCCTTTTTTAGCGTCGGTTAAGGCTTTTTTGTGTTTTATTTGGCTCCATTTTGAGTGCCCCGACATAGTTTAAGACTGTTTTTAATCGGCTCGCGAAAGCAGATTTCTGGCTCTTAACTAAATAATTAATCAACTCAATAATGTTTTTTGATTTTGAGGAAACCGCATCCCCAGATGCCGATAAGCTCTTTCGGTAGCCATTCTTCCCCTGGAGGTCCTTTCCAAAAAACCAAGACGCATTAAATAAGGCTCGTATACTTCTTCTATAGTATCTTCTTCTTCGGAAGAAGAAGCGGCCAGAGCCTGCAATCCCACGGGACCACCGGCGAATTTTTTTATAATAATCTCCAAAATTCTTCTATCCATAGATTCCAATCCTTCTTGGTCAATTTCCAAGAGTCCCAAAGTTTTGACGGATGCCCCCAAATCTATTAAACCTTGATTATGCACTTCGGCGTAATCCCTAGCCCGTCTTAGCAGCCTGTTGGCTACTCGGGGGGTGGAACGTGAGGCTTGAGCGAGTGTGGAAATGGATTCCGGGGAAATACTCAAGTTCAGTATTCCAGCGGATCTGGCTATTATTTTGGATATATCTTCGGCGGTGTAAAAATCCAAACGAAAAACTCCTCCGAAACGCGAACGAAGCGGGCTTGAAAGAAGCCCGGCACGGGTGGTGGCTGCAATCAAAGTGAAAGGGGGGAGTTCTATTTGAATAGTACGGGCCGAAGGACCTTTGCCAATTATTATATCCAGAGTGCGGGATTCCATGGCCGGATATAACACCTCTTCTATCATTTTATTGAGGCGGTGCGCCTCGTCTATAAACAAAATATCATTGGGGGTCAAATTAGTCAGAATGGAAGCCAAATCTCCTACGCGTTCTATGGCTGGCCCGGATGTTATGCGGATATTAGTATTCATTTCGCGGGCTATTAAATTAGCCATACTGGTTTTTCCGAGTCCGGCGGGTCCGCTCAAAAGAATATGTTCCATCGGCTCTTTCCTTTTTTTGGAGGCTTCAATCAGAATTCTCAAGTTTTTTTTGAGAAGTTCTTGTCCTATATATTCTTCCCATTTTTGTGGCCGAAGAGTTAAATCCAAATTACTGTCTTCAGGTTGTTTGGAAGCTAAAGGAGGTTGGATTGACATAAATTGATTATATTGTTATAATAGTCAAATACTTGACAATATATCCGACTGAAGGCAAAATCTTCTTGTTGGCTTGTCTTTGCAGGTTTAAAAAGAGGTTTTTTCCTCTTTGTTATTTTTTTAATTGCAAAATGAATTATTGCTTGCCTGCTGGGGCCATGGGCAATTAATGGTCTGTTAAACTCACCATTAATGGGGATTTTTAAACCAGGGCAGAATGGTTTTTCGTATTTATACAAATTTACTGGTTTGTGCCTGGGAAAAATCCTAACCTCCGCGTTCCCAAACCGGAGCAATTGCCCATGACCCTAGAAGGTAAGAAAGAACTAAAAGTAAAACGTTCAATCTTCGGCGACAACTCTTTCCACTTCCGAAAAATCAGTGATACCGGAAAGAATTTTAAGCAAAGCGTCCTGATTCATATTTAACCGGCCTTGCACCAAAGCGGCTTTTTTTATTTCAAACTCCGAAGGCTCTTTCATTATTAAGCTTTCCATATTCTCGTCAATCAAAATTATTTCATACACGCCGGCGCGCCCTTTGTATCCTTGATGGCAACCGGAACAGCCATTTTTGTCGGCTTCAAAAATATTCCACTGGGATTTTTCCGGAAGAGGGACGTTTTTGGGAAAGGAAGCCAGTTTCTCAAG
>Ga0210057_1007473_pt1 | contig 13230 bp, 10 predicted proteins | sample CryGeyCG2114_010_2_FD_183968 | JGI IMG/M metagenome (GOLD analysis project Ga0210057, IMG submission 183968) | Groundwater microbial communities from aquifer - Crystal Geyser CG10_big_fil_rev_8/21/14_0.10 (SPAdes) (version 2) | ecosystem: Environmental > Aquatic > Deep subsurface > Groundwater ... | reverse complement strand
TGTTCTGACACCACACCATTCTATCCCAGTATTACTGGTAAGTAGTGGTGAAGGGGAAACTCAGTTTCCCCTTTCATCCCCTTCGAGAAGGCGACCCACGACGCAGAGCGTCGGGGAATACGGGATTTAGTATTAGTTTTCATAAGTTTCTTTAGGTTGTAATAGTTGAGTTTCTTTCGTAATATGAAACAACCTATGAATGTCCTTCTTTTTGCGAACATCGGAACTAACGTACATGGATTTTACCACGTAGGAGATGAAGCCATGTTCTTAGAAATATATCGATTTTACAAAAAACGTTTTCCTAAAATTAATATTTCTGCTTTAGTAAATGATAAGCTACACGATCAACTGGATCTTAACGAAGTTAAATTACTACCATGGCCTCTAAATAAGCGAGAATCAAGATGGTATTTTTTTAAATTGCTTCTAAAAACTTACTATTGGAAATTTTTTAAACATTCGATATTTAACTATGAAGAACAGAAGCTTATTAAACTTGTTAAAAAGCAAGATATTATTCACTATTCTGGAGGTGGAAATATTAATAGTGAGGTAGGTCATTGGACCTATTTATCCTTAATGGCGGCTAGTCTTGCAAACATTCTTGATATACCTGTAATTTTAACTAGCCAAACAATCGGTCCATTTAACTTGTCTGATTGGATTTTGGCTTTATTTGTTTTAAGGAAGGCAAAAATTTTAACTCTAAGAGAATATACTTCTAAAACACAAAAACGATTGCAAAGAATCTTAAGAAGTGTTGATATTAATAGTTCTCTTGATGCAGCCTATTTTTTTGACTCAACTTACAAAATTATCCCTAAAAAGGCAAATACATTGAGAATTGGCTTGTCTCTTCACGTCAAAGCAAACAATCAACAACAAATAATTGATTTAATAGCTAATACTCTCAATAATCTTTGCGGAGAATATAAGACGATAGAAATTGTACTTTTACCTCATGTTCTAGATCGCAAGCAAGGGTGGGATATGATCATAATGTCCTCACTAATCAAGAATTTATCAAAAAAAATTCTAGTTCTCAATCCTGATTATCACTCTCTGTCAAAAGGAAAATACGAGATAGCACATATTATTAAAAGTTATACCAAAAGTTGTGATTTAGTTATTTCCACTCGCTATCATGGATTACTTTTTGCAATTTCTTCTGCAATTCCTGCGATTGCAGTAACAGATGGTGAATATCAAACGATGAAGAGTTCTGAAGGATTAAAATTTGCTTTTAAACAAAAATATGCAGATCATTTGGTCAAATTAGACTCTCGAGACTCAGTTAATAATCTTTTAAAAACTATTGGCTCGACGATAACTAACGCAGCAGCCATTCACATAGAACTTGAGAAGGTAAACAAGTTATTGAGAAAACAACATGAAGAATACTTAGATAACTTAGAAGAACAGATCAGAATTTTGCAAAAAGCCTGACGATTAAAGAAGTGATAGGGTGGTGCTCGTATGCTCTAGGACATTTTTGGATGCAATCCACCACACGCTTTACAGTTACAACAGCCACTGAATCCATTCTGTTTTAAAAATGCGGCCTGTCATTTGCACTCCGTATCTACGAAAAGGGGTGCCTGACACTAGCCTTAATAAACTACTACTTTCTTCAAGTAATAACACAGGATTGATGTTTATGTTCAACTAATCAAAAGATCGAAAATAACCTTATTTGGTGAGGAGAGTGAAAAACTGTGTCTAAACACCTGACAATTATAATTGATTTAAGGCCATAATTTCTCTCCATGAGTAACTTGAATAAAATTAGGAATATTCCCAATGGAATTTGTAAGACCCTTCTCGTTGTTTTTTAGTAATGCTTTTTCTCAAGAATCTTCCGTCACTACTCACCAGTCAGAACAAGTAGGCTTTGACAAATTTTGCGTTGGGATTGCTTTGCCTCTCTTATCCTAAGCAGCCCAAATAGTCTCAGTGTTAAGGCTGCAATTTAGAAGCGCGTAAACTTAAGAATATAAATTAAAAATAGTTTTCGGAGAGCCATCAGTTATCATTAATCCGTCTTTTAATAGAAGTGCTCTCTCACAAAAATTCACAACCGATTTTTCGTCATGCGACACAAACACAATAATCTTGTCACCTGTATTCTTAATTTCTGTCAATCGCTTCAAACATTTCTTCTGGAAATCAGCATCACCAACTGCTAACACTTCGTCAACCAAGATAATTGGCGCGGGAGTATGAATGGCAATAGAAAAAGCCAACCTCATTTGCATTCCTGTCGAGTATTTTTTAAGCGGTACATGCAGATATTCTTCCAGCTCACTAAAAGCAATAATGTCAGACAAACAAAGTTCTATCTCTTTCTTGTGCATGCCAAGAATTGCTGCGTTTAGAAAAATATTTTCATAACCACTCAGTTCGTGGTGAAAACCGGCTCCGAGCTCAATCAGAGGTGCAACTTGACCAATTACTGACACCTTACCTGAAGATGGGTACGTGACACCGGCGATCAGCTTGAGAATGGTCGATTTGCCGGCTCCATTCTTGCCAACTAGCGCAACAGTTTCTCCCTGGTTGATGGTAAATGAAATATCGTGTAAGACTTCTTTTGCGGTAGCCCAACCTTTACCGGATAAAAGACTGGGAAGAAATTCTTTAAATGTTCTGTCTTCTTGAAGCAGAAACTCTTTTTTTACGTTTTTGAAAATGATTGATGGTTGCATACTCTATACGACGTCCGCAAAGACGCGTTCCACTTTTTTGAAAAACAAAAAGCCAAAACAAAAAACTAGTACAGAAACAATTGCTGACCATAGAAGAATAGATATTTCAAGCGGGTAGCCAAACAACACGCTTCTATACGCCTCAGTCAAGCCAACCATTGGGTTAAGTTTGTACGCCCAAACGTACTCAGCGGGAACGAGCGAAAGTGGATAGACGATTGGTGAAGCATAAAACCAAACCAACATGATGAGACCTGTAAGGTACTGGATATCTCTATATAGCAAGTTGGCTGCAGCCAAGAAAAGTGAGACACCGGTCGTGAGGACAATTTGGATTAAAAATATAGGGATAAAAAGCAATGCGCTCGCATGCAAAGTTACTTTATAAAACAAGAGAAACACAAAAAAAACAGCCGTGGCAAAGATAAAATCCACCAGTTTGCCAAGTACTACGGAGTACGGGATAACCTCTCTGGGAAAGGCAACTTTCTTGAGTAGATCTGCGTGATTAACCAGGCAATTGGTAGCAGATAAAATCGTAGTTTGAAAAAATGTCCAAGGCAGCAGGGCAGAAAATAAAAAGATAGCATACGGAATATTATTGGTCGGAAAACGAAATACAAGGGAAAAAACAAACGTATAAATTGCCAATTGGGCAAGTGGATTCAGTAGTATCCAGGCGTAACCAACAAACGATTGCTTATATCTGGCTTTGATTTCCTTCTGCGTCAGTTGCAGTAGTAAATATTTATGAGAACGAAATGGAGTCAGCAACGAAAACATAGATTCATTCTACCTTATTTTTCTCAGCCAGAGTCCTGTACCTACAAAAACGACTACATTTCCCAAAAATAAACCTGCGAAGAATTTCTTTGGTAGATCCCAGTAGTGCAGGGGTCTGAGCCACCACAGATCAAGAGTATTTTCGAAAATAATAGCTCGCATCATCCACAAATCCCAAAGTCTACGGTTACTTCCGCCCCAGTAGTTGTACTGTTGTCCCTGTAATTTTTCTGATATTCTCGATACATAGGGATATTGGTATGGCATGAGTGAAACTGGGCTATCATCAGCCGAAATACTCTCCAAAAATAGCCAGTGATTATTTAGCTCTGCAGAAGAGGTACCGACGAAATTTGTTTGTAAAATAATCTGCTGAGGCCATTGTTTGATATCCCCCTTATTTATCTTGAATGTCCCATGAGTGTCTGGGAGTAAAGATACATTGGCAATAGGCACTCCATCTGCAGTAGCGGTTATCTCCGCCGGATACTCAGCGCTAGGAGTAGCAACCTGGTGAACAAAAGAAAAAACCAATTGATCGATTTTGCGATCATTCATCTGCGTAACTACCATTGGTTTCAGTTGTCGCCATACAGTTTTTTCTCGTGTAATCATCGGGCCAGACGCACCATCGACCAGCACCACTGGGCTGTAAGTAAAGTATTGTGTCGGTATCTCAAGTATCTTGCGCGCTAGTCGCTTTGACATTGTGTACAAAGGCGACCAACGTGGCATGAAATTGGCGTATTCATTGTAGGTAATGCGCTCACCATTCAGATAAATTTGATACTCAAGTCCTCCAAATCGTACCTGATAAGGTACTAAAATACCCACCATTTCAACAACTATGCCAAATACTACGATTGGCCAAAATGCCAACATTTTTTGCCATTTACTAAGTCTGCGATAGAGCAGAGCTGCAATCAGTAGCACAAATGGAATAATTGGCAACATGTACCGTGGTCCAAAACAGGACTCACCATGCCAAGGATAGTAATCAACTCCACCGACAAGTGAGCCGATAAAATACAGATATACAAAAAATAAGATCAAACCTGCAACGAGCTCTGGCCACCATTTGCGCTGCAGTTTAAACCAAAATAGAATCGGAATCAGTAAAATTGGCGTAAAAAGAAAAATGCTTTTTCCTGGACTAAACAACAAACCCCAAACACCCTCAAATAATACAAAAGCTGGCGGTAAAGTTGGAGCTGAAATTGCTCCAGATCCATAGCTAGTACTTAATATCCCATCAAATCTTACCCAATTGAAGTAAAAATAGAGAGCCGACCAAGGAACAACACCAATTATTCCCCAAATGACATCAGATGCAATATTTTTTAGCAGCGAGCTTGTAGCTTGCCATTTTTTCCAATTAACTGCAGATACATAATACAAACCTAAGGCAGGTAATGAAAAAAGAAAAGTTGGATTGTAGCTAATTACTACGACGCCATAAGCGCTACCTGCGAATAATAGCCAGTATTTTTTTGTGGTGAGTTTGTATTTTCTGATACAGAAAAATGCCAAAAGCAAGAAGCTCGTAAACATCAGGTGCGCATATCCAAATTTGCTATACACAAACAAGTTTGACGAAATAAATAATACAAATGAGAGCAGGAAAGCGGTTTTATTGTTAAACTTAAATGAACGAAGATAATAGAAAAATACTGTAACAAACAGTGCGCCAAAAAAAGCATTGGTCATGCTTCCAAAAAGCATAATAGGCCAGTCATTATCTAGAGGAAAATTTTGTGTAGGAGATAAACCTGCCAAACGATTAAATACATCTTCTAGTGCAACAGCAGGAAGGTACGCAAGCGAAAAGCCTAACCCTGTTGGGGCATAGTCTTTTCTGTCTTTGCCAATATTTACATTCATGTGAATATTATCATTTGGATACTTTGCATCTGGCATAGCCACTGTATGGTTGTAATAGATCTGACGGGCGATGGCTAAGTACTGCAATCCATCTTGGGACTCAACAATTCCAGATGAAAAAAATAAGAAAAAAGACCAAAAAAAAGTGAAAAGTATTAAGAACTGTTTCATTTTTTCTTAAGCAGTTGAAATGCTAGCTGTTTCAGTTCTGACAAAAAGAATGCTTTGATACCTCGATGCCGTACAATTTTTAGAAAATCCTGAAAAAAATATGTTCCAAAAAAGTAACCGGCCATCTTTTCTCTAGAATCTTCTTCTGCTTGATATTTGTCCACTAATTCCTCTGCCAGTGGTTTCTTCTTTGGTCGAGCAATAAAATAACTGAAAAGCACTGGCACTTTTTTTTCTTTTGTTAATTTTCTGTCTGCTTCTAAAATCATTTTGACCAATGGTTTTCTAACAACGGCTGGTATCGCAAATGCCTTAGCATTATGAGTCAGCAAGTGATATGCCAATCCACCGTTTGTGTCGTGCTGCTCAAATAAATCAAAATATCGCATCATTGTTTTAATAATTAAATCAGCATGAATTGCTTCAGTTGAATCGGTATACAACATCGTTGGAAGATGCGGATAGTGCAAATTTTCATGTCTAATTACTTCTGGTAAAGTAGAATTGAACCGCACTATTTTGTCCCAATGAGAGCGTGTGTATTGATTTCTTTGTGGTCCAATATAATCAGAACTAATAAATATGCCATCAGGCTGCAGTGCTTTAGATAAAATGTATAGTAACCGATTGAGGTATTGGACATGATGTAAGGCAGCATTATTTACAATGAGATCAAATTCGTCATTTTCAAAATTAATAGTATTGACGTCAGCCTGAAAATAACAAATATTTCGTTTTCCCTTTTTTGCCTCCGCCTCTTTTAGTAAGTCAGTTGACCAATCAAACGCAACTGCCTCACTCACAATTTTTTTGTCAATAAACTCACGAGAAACCCATCCGTTGCCATCACACAAAAAAAGGCCCTTTTTAAATTGTTTTTTTCCTGGTGCAAAACGATCCTTTATGTCCTGAGTCCACCAGACTTCTTTGTTATCAGTAAAATTCTGGCATAGATATTCTTGCACCTCAGGCAAATCGTTCCAATAGTGACCCTGGTAGTAGACTTTTGCGCTTGCAGGTTTTGCTGTACTCATAAGAAAAATTTCACAACGATATGATACGATCACTATAGTAGTTGAGTCTAAATACGCAATATTGAAAAAACTTCCTTTTGTCTCGATCATCATCGTAAATTACAACGGTGCTCGTTTACTGGGAAATTGCCTTAGTTCTTTGTTTAAGAACAAGTATCCAAAAAATAAATTCGAGGTAATCGTCGTCGACAATAATTCACGAGATGATTCTAGAACATTTGTGAAAAGAAATTTTCCCATAGTGAAACTCATCAAACTCTCAGAAAATAAAGGATTTGCTGCAGGAAATAATGAAGGCTATAAGCACGCAGTGGGAGAACTTATTCTTTTGTTAAATTCTGATACTATCGCAGATCAAAACTGGATACACGAAATGGTGGCTGCAGCATCAGATCAGAAGGTGGGTATAGTAGCCTCAAAAATTTTATTAAACGTTCCATTTGTTGAAGTTTCTATATCTAGCACCATTGCACAGCAATCTGACTTCGATGAATCGATTGATTTTTCTCCCAGAGGTGTTTTACTAGAAAACATTTCGAGCAGCAATACTCTTGCTCAAGAGAGAATATGGTACAAGTCAGGCTTTAGCGAACCAACAATTTTAAAAGACATCACAACTAGATGGTCAACTGGAGAAGCAAAAATATTACTACCACTCGTTGATGAAGTAAATGACTTTTCTTTCATAATACACGGATACCCGACACACAATAATCAGCTTATCTCTAGCGGATCAATTTCTATTAAAAATGAACCGGTTGTTAAATTTTCCATTTCTCCAAATTCAATTTTCCGTAAAAATTTTACTATTCACAGGACAGCATCCAAGCATAGACACATCTGGCTTGTACAAAATGCTGGAAATATTGTTTTGAAAGATGGATACAGTAAAGATATTGGTAGTGTTACTCGGATTATTAACAAGCAAGTAGATGAGTTTTATGAACAAGATTCAGCTTTTTTTTGTCGCAAGAGAAATCTTGTGGCAGCCTGCGGAGCAGGGATGCTAATTAAAAGAGCGGTCATTAATGACATTAGTTTTTTCAATGAACATTATTTTATGTACTACGAAGACATCGATTTAAGTTTGAGAGCTTGGAGACAAGGTTGGGATATAATATTCGCTCCCAAAGCGATAATAAAACACGATCATAGAGCTACTACGGGAAGAGCAGAATCAGCTTTTCTTATCAGTATGATTGAAAAGAATCATTTGTTTTTACTACTAACTAATTTTCCAATCAGAATTTTTTTGAAACACTATATTCTATTCCTATTTCGCCTATTTGATTCAATTTTGAGGCAGTTCGCGTTTCGTTTTAAGCGGTGGGATCTGTTTCTTATCTGGAGATTGCGTGCCTCGGGAAGACTTTCAGCTTTTTTTTCATTTCATAGTCAGCTACTTATCTTCATTAATATTAGATATTGGTGGAGCACAAGAGATAAAAGAACCTACAATCAATTAGAACAACACCTTTACTAGCCATGCAAGCAAAGAAAAAGACTGCAGCAATTTACAACCGTTGGCTTTTTACGCTAGGAGGAGGCGAACAAGTTACATTTGCGTACGCCGAGGCGTTGCGAGAAGCAGGCTATCAAACTGCACTCCTCACTCATAAGCAAATAGATAAAACAAAAGCAGAACAAAAAATGAATGTGGATCTTACTGATATTGAAATCAAATACTTGCCCCTCGCATTATCAAATGAACTTTCAACATACTCAGAGAAGTATGATATTTTTATCAACACCTCATATCTCGATTACTTCCCAAATAGGAGTAGAAATGGATTCTTATCGATCTTCTTTCCTGCAGAGATATATTTAACTCCTTGGGAGTTTCTTAAGAGAAGAGTTTTTATCCCCACTCTCAAACTGATATTTGTGTACCCCACTGAGTTCGAAGGCTTTCTGCATGATACGTACAAAAATGGAAAGATTCTGAAGTGGCTTGGTCCTCGATCTTCAATAAAATTTAATAGTACTAGCATCAAAAAACTGTCGATTGATTTGTATTTTCCCACATTTGCATACTCAATATCAGAGAGTGTTGAATTTTCTTTCAATGGCCAACCCGTCAAAGCAAATGTTAGAACACTTAACCATAAAACAAACATCATTCGATATCTCTTTGAAACATCAACTCCTATTACTTCTTTTGCGATAGACCTCACTAAAATTTCATCGGAGCAAATTGCCATCGCTCGACTCGAAATTCCAAAGTTTCAATATGTCATCTATAATTTATTCAAGCACTTTTTTCCTAGGTGGGAGATGCGTTTGCACGGGGGGCCAGGAATTACCTCTCTCAGCGATATTAAGTCCTACAAAAAAATTATAACTATAAGCAAATTTTGCCAATTTTGGATTAAAAAGTATTGGGGTTTGCCAAGTGCGGTGCTATACCCTCCAGTAAACACAAAGGCCTTCGCTATTGTTAAAAAACAAAACTGGATTTGCCATATAGGTAGATTTTTTGTCACTGGTCACTCCAAGAAGCAACTAGAACTTATTCAGGTTTTCAAAGAACTGATTGACAGCAAACAACTTGCTGATTGGGAACTACATTTGATTGGCTCAGTGTATGAAGGTAAGAATCACCAACAATATTTTGAGGCATGTGTTGAAGAAGCTAAGGGGTATCCGGTAGTTTTTCACACTCAAGCTCCTTTTTCGGAAGTAAAAGACGTCCTGTCTCAGAGCAAGATTTACTGGCACGCCACAGGTTTAGATGAAGATAAAGAAAGACAACCAATTCTTATGGAGCACTTTGGTATTACCACTGTAGAAGCGATGGCATCGGGCTGCATTCCTGTGGTTATTAATGCGGGCGGTCAACCAGAGATTGTGACCCCTGGATCAGGATTTGTTTGGAACGATAGAGACGAGTTAAAAAAATTCACTATTAAAATTTCTAATAATGTGAGGCTGCAAAAAACCATGTCATTAGCTTCTCAAAAAAGGAGCGCATACTTTTCCAGAGAGAACTTCCTAAGTAGATTCAAGAAAATTATTGACTGAGAAAAATATTTACGGTTTTATTCCTTCAAAAAATAGCCAATGATACCACTCAGTTTTAAACCAAGTAGAATTGTCGCCCTCATGTGGATCTTGCCAATTTAAGTCCCAGATTATTTGTTTTTTACGAATTGGATTGCAGTCCGCCAAGCTCACAAACCCGATCTCGGTAAACCACTTATTCGCATCCGCATGCGTCCACAGCCAATGGTGCACATCAAACATATTTAAATGTCCGCCAACACTCCACTGCTGTAATCGATCAAAACTCACTTTGTGTCCGGCAGCTGACTTTGTTATCTTTTCAAAGTCTGGCGTCACCATAAAAAACTTTCCTCCTGGCGCAAGCACTCTATACATCTCTTCCAGCACTTCAACTGTTGTACCGATGTCTTTTCTCATCTGAGCACTAGAAAATTCTGGATGACAGAAGTGTTCCATGATATGAACTGCCCTGATCTCTTTCTTCACAAAATTATCTGGTAAGGGCAACTTGCGTGCATCAGCCAAAATATCAACTTTATCTGACGCTTGAATATCTACATGGACATATCCAGTTTCTGGATTTTCGCCAGATCCAATTTCCAATTTGTCAATGCCATTTGGGTAGGCAAGAATTACTTGCTTTTTAGTAGAAAGAGTTTTCTTTTTATTCATGTGGTAATGATATCATTAGATTCATGAAGCATATTCATTTTCTTATTTTACTACCGCTGTTTTTTCTACTACTAGCTCGAAACCCTTTTTCTACCCGCACACTGATTCCAAACTTTGAGCCATTTCCCGATGGATTTCACTATGTCACTTCTGCTCGTTGCATGCTGGCAGGATACGGTCGGACTCTTTGTAGAGAGGGCAGAACAATCAAGCCAAGTGTGCCGCCACTGTATTCTTGGTATTTAATTCCATTTTTTTTGATTAAAAATGATGCCCGCATGTTTTACTTTGGCAATATTCTACTAAGCCTTGCTTCTTTGTTTCTTTTTTACTTACTGCTTAGACATTTTGTGAAGCAAAAATCAATACAGTTTTTGATTGTCTTTTTGTACATAACCAACTACTTTACTCATTGGTATCCCACACTTGCTATGGCAGAAAACCTCCTCATTCCAATTTTTCTCCTCTGTCTATATTTGTTGCTGCAATCTATCTCGTACAAACGAGCGGCAATTTTCTTTTTTGCATCCTTTTGCCTTTTTGGAGCAAAGTACTCAGCGGCCCCAATCGTTATAGTTTTTTATCTTCTGTACGGCATAAAGTTATACCGACAACGAAAAACACTTAAGCATTTGCCCAAACTCGCTGCGGGTGTGTCTGTCGCAATACTGTTTGGATTTTTAATTTCAGGGGGAAGCGAGCTTGTTTCAAGAGGTATTAATTTAGTACAAAATATTCTATTCAAAGAAAAACTTGGTCTGACAACCTCAACTGCATCATCTGCCACTTGGATTAGTACGGTTTTTATCAAAAAGAATCTTCCGTTGTATTTGCAAGCACTCGCTGGAGGTAGTATTTACACACTTTGGGTCAAAAGTTCATTTGTTCCACAATTTATCGGCATAGTAACAGCAATAACGGTAGTGGTTACGAGCATTCGCTCAAGGTACCAATTTTTCTCACGCTCCGTGCTACTCCTGCTGGCGGTTCAAGTCGGATTTCTTTCGCTCTTTTATTCTTTTGAATCTCGATACATTTTGTATGCTATCCCCGTACTCTTACTTGCCTTTGCCATTGCGCTGCAAGAAACTGTTGCCTTTGTTCAAAAGCACGTGTCAAAGAAATATAGGTCAGCAGTGCCAATTGCTTTAGTTACAACGATAGGTCTCGTTTTCTTGGGCACAAATGCACTGCGGCTGAAAAATCAAGTCATGCTCAACCTGCGTCATGCCGAAACACCCTGGTGGTATCTGAGTGTAATCGATTTAAACAAGTATTTTGCTGACAATACTGAAAACAAACCGATCGTGATCACCGCAATAAGTCCGTACCTCATTGATTACTATTCAAATAATAATTACAAACTACTGCCTTTGGCCAATCAACAAGATTTTAATAGAGACGAAAGAGATCAAGTGGCGGCTTGGGGCCCAAACGACTACTCAGATTTATTAAGTCTGTATCGCCAAAAGCTACTTGATGGCAATGAAGTCTACGTGAGCAAATACGGTCTCGGTCACGAAGCAGACAAAATTGCTGCCTTCCAAGCAATTCAAGATACATTTTCACTCGAACTTGTGCAGTCTGGGTGCTACGATCTGTGCAACATCTATCAATTGCATCTATGATAGTACGCATGCTCACCTTCGTCAGCCTCTTCCTCCTCGCCTTTATCCCCCTGTACCCAAAAATACCCCTCTTTGACATTCTTCCTGGCTACATCGTGCGCGTACGAGTAGAGGACATACTGATGGTTCTCGCCAGCGGCCTCTGGTTTTGGCACGCACTCAAACATAGAGCAGAGTGGCGCAACGGTTATCTTGGCTTTGTTGGCATCTACGCATTTGCCGGACTGCTCACCATTGCACTTGGCATATTTTTACTCCAAACCATTCCGCTCGAATTACTACACGTCGGCAAAAGCGCTTTACATTACTTTCGCTATCTCGAATACTTTTCCCTCTTTTTTATTGTTTTCTCTGGCATTAGGACCAAACGACAAACTAGGATTGCGCTCTTTGTCTTGGCCGCCACAACCTTTTTGGTCACGCTCTACGGCTTCGGCCAAAAATATATGCACTTTCCGTTGTACTCGACCATGAACCGGGAGTACAGCAAAGGGCAAGCCTTTTATCTCGAGGCGGGAGGCAAGGTCAGCTCTACTTTTGGTGGGCACTATGATCTCGCCGCTTTTCTTGTCATTGTCTTGCCGATGCTTTTTGCTTTTTCACTTACACGCTTTGGAAGAACCAAAAAAAAGCTACTAGTATTTGGTTGGCTGCAGCTCACACATCTAGCAGGACTTTGGCTACTTATAGAAACAGGCTCTAAGACAGCGCTTATTTCGTATCTGCTCGCACTCACCATTGTGGTGGTACTAAACATATTGCGAATTCAAGATAAGCGGCTCAAGGCACTGTTTTCTTCAGCTGCTCTTGCCGGGGTAGTCGTTATGGCTTTTTTGTTTCTGACACTGTTCGGTGCCAAAACAAAAGACCGCTTTACCAATTTGTTTCAATCAGTCTTTCAAGATCAGCAAAATGTGGATCCCACCGACCTTGTCGGCAACGGCTATGAGTGGAAAACTCACACTCAGACTTCCCCCGATGGCGTTGTCACCACTACCAGAGAGCTCGAGAAGAGCACGTGGTCACCAAATGCAATCCGTTACGGCATCTCCATGGGCATCCGCCTCGACACGCTCTGGCCACAGGCGATCAGAGGTCTAAATAATAACCCACTCTTTGGCAGTGGCTACGGCACGCTTTCCAAGATTGAAAACTCACAATACACCGAGGCAGATAGTACCGACAATAATTATTTGCGCACATTGGGCGAAACCGGCCTGATTGGCTTTGTACTTTTTTATGGCTTTATTCTTGTCGCTATGCGCACGGTCAAACGGAAATTGCCAGAACAAACTGGCATTTTACATGCACTGAGTATTGGCTATCTCGGAGCAAGCGCGGGCTTATTGC
>Ga0210057_1007472_pt1 | contig 13231 bp, 13 predicted proteins | sample CryGeyCG2114_010_2_FD_183968 | JGI IMG/M metagenome (GOLD analysis project Ga0210057, IMG submission 183968) | Groundwater microbial communities from aquifer - Crystal Geyser CG10_big_fil_rev_8/21/14_0.10 (SPAdes) (version 2) | ecosystem: Environmental > Aquatic > Deep subsurface > Groundwater ... | reverse complement strand
GCTGATTCACCACCGGTTGTTTTAGTTGCGCGTCTTCTTTCTCCAGTTTTTCCAGCCAGCCTTCAACTTCAGGTTCCAAATCAACATTCCGGGTATACTCGGTAATCGGGGTTTTCTCGGGCAGGTTGGCCATGAGATTATAATAACACGAAAATCAGTAGTCCAAACCCTTAACTGCTTTAATTCCCTTATCAAACGGGTGCTTGATTTTCTTCATCTCCGTCACCAGATCGGCGCCTTCGAGGACTCTCCTCGAAGCGCCCCGGCCTGTTAAAATCAGATGAGTTTTTCCCCTTTTGCCAATCAGCTTAATCAGATAATTTAAATCAATTAACTTATCTTTAACCGCATTATTAACTTCGTCCAAAACTAAAACATCGACTTTGCCTAAAAGTTTTTCCGCCATTTTTAGTGCCGCCGCGGCCGCGTGTTTATGCTCGGTTGGTGTCGCGTGATCGGTCGGCAATTTATAAAAACCCTCCCCCAACCAATACATCTTCAAGTTCTTCAACTTTAAATTCATCTCGCTAATCGGCCATTTTTTCTCTTTATACCAACTCACCCAGCTAACTTTCATTCCATTACTTGCCGCCCGCACCGCCACGCCTAAAGCCGCCGAGGTTTTCCCTTTACCGTCGCCGGTAAAAACACAAACTAAACCCTGCTTCATTGATTCCGTTGATCCCGGCGCCACATTGAAATCGCAATCAACATTACAATTCCCAGCATTACAAAAGCAATTATCTGTAACGGGTTCATTATTAATCCTCCCTTAAAAATAAAACATATATTATAATTAACAAAATCGAGCTCATGATAATGGCGTAATAAAACGTATTTTCCACATTCCAAACAATCATAATTTAAGCCTCCTCACTAATCTTAATGACCAATATACAAAAAGTGACGTTGAAGTTAAAGAGAAAACTCCCATTAATATGGTTTTATTAAAATTGTCTGTCTGCAAAAACAGCGGTGAAATCACCCCGGCCGTAAACCATGCCGCTGCCAGCATATTAGAAAAGTCTGACAATTTATTTCTCTGTGCCGGCTTTAGCCTCATTAATTTATTGTACCACTAAAACTCATAACCGGTTTCTATTTTACAATGCTCCGGCCAGTCGGGATTGACCGGCACCTCAAATTCTTTTAGCAAGTTTTCCAAATGATCGAGCGGCAGACCGATAATCGTCGTAATCCCCCCTTCAAAACTTTTAACTAGACTGCCGTAACCGGACAATTCAAACTGGATCGCATAGGCGCCGCCTTTGTCCAGTACATGAAATTTTTTAATATATGCCTCGATAATTTTGTCGTCATATTTTTTCATAATCACGTCGCTTCTGGCCACACTCATTAAAACTTTTTCTTTCGAAGCAACACAAACTCCGCAATAAACCGAGTGCTGTTTACCGGATAGTTTTTGCAGATACTCTCTAGCCTGGTCCAAATCTTTGGGTTTACTCACAATCATCTCTTTCGTGGCCACTACCAAGTCCGAACCAATAACTATTACCCCTTCAACCGAGACAGCTTTATCGATGGCCAACTGCCCCACCAGATCCTCGGCAGTATCGGCCTGATAGTCTTCCTCATTCACCCGGTGGCTGACCGCCTTAAACTCCGGCACCATTAAACCCAGTAGTTGTTTCCGCCGCGGCGAATCCGAGGCTAAAATAATGTTCATAAGTAAGTTTGATTATAAAGTTTTTCCAGTTGCCGGGTAATGGCTTTGGCGTCTTGGGATAAATCCAACGATCGGTTCAGTAATATTGCCCGGCTGAAAGTAATCCTGATCGGCCGCGGCCGGAAAAATAACCGACGCAAAAGCGGCACATAAGCTATCAAGTCAGACATTCTCGTGCCGGAAATTTTAGCCAGGACTAATTTAGTCTTTGAATTGGTAATCTGCTTAACCAAAAACCCAGCGCCGGGTTTCCAGCTCGATCCAGTCAGCTTTTTACCGGCATTTCCTGTGGGGAAAATCGAGACAGTCTTGCCTTGATTAATTAATTCAGCGGCGCGTTTAATTGACTGCCGGTTTCTAGCTCTAATTTCCTCACCGGAATAATCTTTCGGCAGCTTCCCATTAATTTGTAAGCAGAGCGGATACTCATAAATTTTATGATTTAATCGGCGCCGACGATAAATGGGAATCGCCCGTCTCGCTAATATCCCCCCAAACGCGTGGTAAGTTGCCAAGGCAATCAAATAAAAATCCTGCCGGTTTATTTTATTCAGCAACAGCAAACTGTCAAATACACCAGTGTGATTGGAAATGACCAACACCGGCCCGATTTTTGGCAAACGGCCAATAACTTTAATATCTTTCACTCCCAATGCAGTGAACAACTTTCCGATGGCCGCGGCCAAACCAAACCCTTTCATCCACTGCTTAAATTGTTCGATTAACTGCTTATCAAAAAACATATCTATTCAAAATACCTGCCTTTAAATTTCCAAACTAACAACCAGGCAATCAGCATGACCGGGCCGATCAGCAACCAAGAATTCAGTTTGACCGACCAGCCCACTAAAACAAACAACGGCAAAGTGGCCAAAACATGATTGGCTAAATGTCCCAGCAAGTATGGCCAGTATCTTAACCCTATCAGGCTCGCTCCCCAGGCTAATGTGTCTGACAGCGCTCCGCCCGAAGCTGTCCGCAACACAAACGCCGCTTCAAATTGATTGCCGGATTTTAATTTGACGGCTTTGATCTTGGTTAAAAGTTTTTCCCCGGCAATCCATCTGATTATCTTTTCGCCAAATCTAAAGCCTAACCAATAAGCCACCGTTACTCCCAATAAGCTCCCGATTAATTCAACCATATACGCTTTCTGCCAGCCTAAAACCGGCACCATCGCCAAGGTCAAAATTATTCCCGGCAAAGGCGGATACACAATACTCGCCGCTTTAACCAAAACGATTAGGGCTAGCGTCACCAACGACGGGTTTAAATCCAAATTGGTGTACCACGCCTGGATAAAATACCCCGGCACGGTCAGAAAAATTAACACCAAAATTATTTTTAACCAACGCATAATTTATAGTTTACAGTAAACGGTAAACTATCACGCCGTTTTAAATCCCGCCCTGTTAAAATGCTCATTAATCATAAATAATTTCATCATCTTTACTTAAACCCATTGGTCTATTCTTCAAATTAGCAATTTTAGGCAATTCTTCCCAAATGCTGGCGTTTTTAAAGTTATTACCTTTTTTCTGTTTATGTTTGTATTTGGGTTTGATAAATTTTGTCTTTTTGCTCATAAAGTACATTTTAACACGCTCTCTTGACATTACTCTCTCTCTGGGAAAATACAAACAATATGGGTGCAACAATATCTTCAGTTGAATTTCCAAAAACTACCGATCCCCTTCAGGAAGCAATTGAAACGGGTAATGTCAACGAAGTAGCTTTAATTCTGGAAAAAAGCGATGAAAGGGATGAACTAAAAATCAATGAAGCTTTATCTAAAGCCTTTCTGAGTCGTTCAATATCATATGCCGAAAAAGGTGCCAACTGGGAGAGAAACGCGTTAATGCAGAACTATTTTAATGCCCTCGCTACCGGTGACATGGCTGCGGCAAAATCTCTTATTCCTGAACCGCCGACTCTAGCCTAAACCGAGCATTTGGAAAATCCGCAATGTTTACAGGTGGCACAACCCTCGATCACTTCCATTTGGCTACCGCACTCGGGGCAGGTTTTATCCAGTTTGTTTTTTAGCGGCGTAATGCGAACCTTGCTTTGAATGGTTTGAGTGGTTTTTTTCGGCACGGTGGATAAAATTTGCGCATCCTTGCTGCCGGATCGATAAATCGTGATCCCTTTACAGCCCAGCTCCCAGGCTAATAAATAAGCTTTCTCCACATCTTCGATGGTGGCATTTTGGGGGAAATTAATGGTTTTGGAAACGGCATTCTCTGTGTGTTTTTGGAACGCCGCCTGCATCCGAACGTGCCACTCCGGGATGATATCAAAGGCAGAAACAAATGTTTTTCTAATTGAGTCAGGTAAGTACTCGATTTGCTGACAACTTCCTGATTTAGCGACCTCTTCCAGAACTGATTTTTTCTTAAAATCGCTCAACTTACTGGTCTCGACCGCTCGGCGGAAGTGTTCATTAACATAAGTCAAACCGGCTTCGTCGACCACGTTTTTGACAAACGATAAAGCAAATTCCGGCTCGATGCCCGACGAACAGCCGGCCACCATGGCAATCGTTCCGGTCGGGGCAATCGTGGTTACCGCCAAGTTTCGCCTTCTAATTCCCTTTTTTTCATAAACCGACCCCTTCCAATTTTTGAAAATGCCTTTTTCGCGACCGAGGGAAACCGATTCGGCTATGGCTGCATCATTCACTGCCTTCATGATTTTCTCCGCCAACTTCACTCCCGCATCACTGTTGTAAGCTACGCCCAATTGATAGAGCATGTCCGCCCAGCCCATAATTCCCAGACCGATTCGGCGATTAGCTTTAGCCATGGCCTCTATCTGGGGAAGCGGATAACCGGAAACATCGATACCGTTGTCTAAAAACCTGACGGCGGTTTTAGTAACCTGTTCCAAGCGGCTCCAGTCCACTTCGTGTCGGCCTTTGGCCGAAAGCTTTACAAATTTAACCAAATTAATCGAACCTAAATTACAAACGTCAAACGGATGCAAGGGCTGCTCGCCGCAAGGGTTCGTCGCTAAAAGCGGCCCTAAAGTTTTGATTACCGGGTTATATTTATTAATCTGGTCCAAAAAAATCATGCCCGGGTCACCGGTCCGCCAGGCTAAACCAACAATTTGATCAAATAACTGCTGGGCCGGCAAAGTCTGCACCACTTCACCGGTGCGCGGATTTTTCAAAGAAAATCTTTGATTTTTCTTAACCGCGGTCATGAATTCATCGGTGGCCCCGACGGAAATGTTAAAGTTGGTTATTTCTCCCTGTTCGGTCTTGCAGGTGATAAATTCCAGAATATCCGGATGATCAACGTTTAGAATACCCATGTTTGCCCCCATGCGAAAACCGCCCTGCATCACCTGGCCGGTAGCCGCATCAAAGACTTTCATAAAACTAACCGGGCCGGTAGCAAAACCGCCGGATTTTTTAACATAATCGCCTTTGGGCCGAAGTTTGGAGAAATTAAAGCCGGTATTATGAACCACAGTTAATCCGCCTTGACCGGCCAAATAATTATTATGTTTTTGAGTAGTAAAGTCAAAAAACTCGGCTGTTTTTTCTCCGTGGCTAACTCTGACTACTTTTCTAAATGATTGGTGAACCAATTGCCAAAAAATTAATTGCTGCCGCTCTGCCTTTGTCCAAAACTTTAACGATAATAAAGCCGCCAAAACCCGCAGTATTTGCGCCCGGGAAATATGACTGCCCCACTTTAATCTTTGGAGCCAAAAACTATTGCTACCGATATTAATTGCCTGGCGGTGAATCGTCACTTTATTAACCGGCACGCCGGCTTTGATTAGGAAAGGCTTCAATTGATCAAAACACAAAGGTGAACGTTGATCAACATTTATTTTGTTTTGAGTAATGTGATTTATTAATCGCTGTTTTTTAAATTCGTCACTTAAGTATTCCCCGAGCAAATTATTTATCCGCTCAAGTTGTTCGCCGCCGTCAATTGCCAACTCAAACATTGTCCGCCACTGTTTGTTCTTAGGTTTTTTCCGCCTCACTCTGGTTCTGATACCAAAAATGTTTAAAAGACAAGTTATTTGTTCGATTAAAATTCCGCTCTCGCTGTCAAATGTTACCCTCTGTCTGGTTTTAGCTACATAGCCGTCGGCATCCAATAAGCCGGCTATCAACGCCAAGACAACGTTTTTCCGATTTTTTATCATCTCCGGAGCAATCTTTAATTGATCTGTTTTCGGCCCGTTAATACCGGCAAGTTTCTTTAACCACTTAACCAATTGCTGATCAACCACCGTTAAAATAAACGTTTGACAGCGGCCATCTTTTTGGATTTTGATTTCTTTGCCGATCAAGTTAGCAATAATCTCCTGGGCTTTAAACAGGGTGTCTTTCCTGCCGTCAAACAAGCGCAACCGCTCGTAATATTTTTTCGCTTTAGTATTAGCTTTTACCCGGCCAAAAGAGCCGTCACCCAAAACATAACCTACCAGCCAACCAATATCTTCGTTAATCTGCCGGCCGTCAATTGTTTTTGACTGCTTAAATAACCATTGATCGGCGGCGCTTAAACTGCTGCCAACCAACAAATCGCCGGTTTTTATTTCATCGGCTCTTTTTTCTTTAACAATACCCTCTTCAAAAATAAAAAAAGGGTGCCAATCACTGGTGACTACTTCTAATCCTCCCTCAGCTTTAACTGAATAAACTCTTTCCTGGGGTAATTGATATCTCCAAATGCTCAAAATTTTATCGGCCATCATCCTGCCTGAATCCTGATCAAATGCCAAAGTATTAATGTTTAAATCAGCAATGTCTACCTGCCAACCATTCTGTACTCCTTGGATTTCCATTCTTCCCTGCTTGAGGCGCTCATAAACCGTGCTGATTTTTTCCAGGCCACAAAACGAAGTAAACACCTGGCTGTCTCCGGCCACGCACCCTCCCCCCCGCTGCTGGACCAAAGCCAGCCACTTAACCGCATCGAAAATTTTACCCATGTCGTCCTCAACCGGCAGGACAAAACAATTGGCCAATGATGGTTTTTTGGTGCCGGCCGAACGCAGATAACAACCGGCCGGCATAAACTCCATTTTACTAATCACCTCAAAAAAAGCTTTCTGCCAATGAGACTGCTTTGCCGACGGTTCGTTTTGGGCTACAAACCGGGCGACCCGCTCAAATAACTGCCGGGGCGTTTCGACTGTTTTCCCGGAATCATCGTGCCGCAAATACCGATTATCGATTACTTTCAGCTGGTTCAGACTTAAACCCAAGTCATCGGTCACGCCAATGATTGCCTTAGCCTGCCGGACCGCGTGGTGTTTTTCCCGGTACAGGATGTAGGCCTTGGCCGCTTCGTAGTGCCCTCCGGCCATCAGCACCTGCTCGACCAAATTCTGAATCTGTTCTACCGTAGGAATATCACCATTAATCGCTTTTTTCAAAATCGTCAACACAATTTTGGTCAACCGTTCCGGTTCATGCTTTTCAGTCATCACCGCCCGGATCGCCGCGGTAATCTTGGTTTCGTCAAAGGCCGTCACCCTGCCGTCGCGCTTCCTGATTTTAGCCATCTCCGTCATAGACTGCACCTCGAATAACCGCAATGGCCACAATGCCAACAACCTTCTTTAAACTCCAAATCATGGCTGCATTCAGGACAAATCTCCGCTGATTTATTGAGCACTTGGTCCTGCTTACTGCCGTCGCGGTAAACCGTTGTCCCCTTACAGCCCAATTTCCAGGCCAGCATATAGGCCTGGCCCACATCATCGACGGTCGCCGTGTGGCTCAAATTGATAGTTTTACTGACAGAGTTGTCAAAGTATTTCTGCCAGGCCGCCTGCATCATGACGTGCCACTGCCAGCCGATTTCGTGAGCGGTCACAAATACTTTTTGGCCATATTTATTTTTATATTGCCTGTAAACCGGATCTTCAATTATCATTTCTTTAGTCGGTTTATTAGCCCTGTCGTCTTCAAAAAATGTTTTTCTTTTGGTAGTTAAAGCAAACACCGGTTCAATCCCAGAAGAACAATCAGCAAACATGGAGATCGTCCCGGTCGGGGCAATCATGGTCGTAGCACAGTTACGCCGCGGCTGGTTAGAATCAGCGTAAATCGACACATCATAGTTGCCAAAATTGCCGCGGGTTTTTCCTAGTTTCTCGGTTGCCTTATCTGCTTCCTCCCGAATAAACTTAGCCAGTTTCTCTGACAGCTTCACCGCCGCTTCACTGTTGTAAGCAATACCAAGTTTAAAAAACAAATGGGCCAAACCCATGACCCCCAAACCGATCCTTCGGTTGCCGTCTTTAACCAGTCTCCGAATTTCATCTAAAGGAAAATTATTAACCTCGACCATATTGTCTAAAAACCTTACCCCTAAGTGCACGGTGGTTTTAAGTTTATCCCAATCAACTTGGTTATTTTTGACATGCAGCGCCAAATTAATGCTGCCTAAATTACAGGATTCATACGGCAAAAGAGGTATTTCTCCACAAGGATTAGTGGCTTCAAGCTTCCCGAGCGTCGGCGTCGGATTATCCTGTTCCATCCGATCCAAAAAGGCCATGCCCGGATCGGCTGTCTGCCAGGCCAATTCACAAATCAACCGGAACAACCTATCCGCCCGGACAGTTCTGACGGTTTCTTGGGTGCGCGGGTTAATTAAACTCCAAGGTTTTTTGGCTTTGACCGCCTGCATGAATTTATCGGTCACCCCGACGGAAACATTAAAGTTTTTAACCGTCCCGTCTTCTATTTTCATCTTGATAAAGTCCTCAATATCCGGATGATCGGCATTGACAATAGCAATATTGGCTCCTTGGCGTTTGGCCCCCTGCAAAATCTTAGATAGGGCCGCCGAAAAGGCTTTAATAAAATCGACCGGGCCGGAAGCAGCCTTAGGCACGTTCTTCACTTTGTCGCCGTGCGGCCGAATTTTAGAAAAATTAAATCCGGTGCCGCCGTTATTTTTATGGATCACGGCCGCCTCACCCAAAGTTTTAAAAATCGAGTCGATTGAGTCACTAATTGGCAGCACAAAACAAGCCGCCAGCTGGCCGGAGCCGCCGGGATTACCGGCTTCAAACATCGCCTTACCGGAACAGACAAATTTTTTGGCGATCATGGACTTGTAAAAGGCTTCGGCGGCTTCATGAACGGCGCCATTATCCGACCATAACGCTTCCGGTTTCGCCATGTGCTGGCTAACGCGCCACAACATTTCTCCGGGGGTTTCGATCACCTTGCCTTTAGCGTCGGTCATCAAATACCGCTTCCGGGTAATTTCCAAGGCCGTCGCTGACTGTTTTGGCTCGATAATCTTCATAAATTTTAGCTAATCAAGCACCTCGAATAACCGCAGGCTAAACAGGTGGCACAACCCTCTTTAAAGGTTAACTCGCCGCCGCATTCCGGGCACAACTCTTCGTCGCGGTGACCGTTACCGACCCATTTCCGCTTGGTATCGATCATCGGTTGTTGACCGGCTGAGCCGCCGCCGGCGTTTAATACTTGTTTGGTTTTAGATCCGTCGCGGTAAACCGTAATTCCCTTGCAATCAGTCTCGTAAGCCAGCAGGTAAGCGTCGCGGATATCGTCGGGCGTGGCTTCGTGGCTTAAATTAATAGTTTTAGAAACCGCGGCGTCGATATATTTCTGCCAGGCCGCCTGCATCTTAACGTGCCACTCCCAACCGATTTCGTGGCTAACCTTAAACACCTCTTTAATGTCTTTGGGCACGCCGGCCAGTCCATCGATGCCGCCGGTCTCGCTGATCTGCTTCATTAAGGCTTGGTTATAAAATTTGCCCTTTTTAGCGGTGGCCGCGAAAAGTTGATTAACTTCAACCAGCTCGGTATTATCGACATCCAAAATATTTTTGCGGGTGTAGGTCAAAGCAAACAGCGGCTCGATGCCGGAAGAACAGTTGGCGATGATCGAAATCGTCCCGGTCGGCGCGACCGTATTGACCGTACTATTTCTCATTTCTTTATACCCCTGCTTGTCCCATAAACTGCCTTTAAATCCGGGAAACGAGCCGCGGACCTTGGCCAAAGACTGCGACTCTTCCCGGGCAATATTTTGCACAAACTTGGCCACTCTTTCGGCCAAACGCAAGGCTTCACTGGAAGCATAAGGCACTTTCAGTAACACTAATAAATCAGCCCAGCCCATTACCCCCAAACCGATCTTCCTGGTAGTTTTGGTCATCTGATCAATTTCCGGCAACGGATAAGTACAGGCATCAATCACGTTATCCAAAAACCGAACACCCAAACGAATTAACCGCTCCAGTTTTTCCCAATCCACTTCGTGTCGGCCTTTGGCCGAAATTACCACTTTGGCTAGATTAATACTGCCTAAGTTACAGCTTTCGTAAGGAAGAAGCGGTTGCTCACCGCACGGATTGGTCGTTTCAATCTTACCCAGATGGTTAACCGGGCTGCCGGCATTCATTTTGTCTAAAAACACCATCCCCGGATCGGCGGTTTTCCAAGCCTGGAAAGTAATCATGTCCATTACCCGCCGGGCAGACATTCGCTTCACCACCGCCCCGGACTCGGGCGCAATCAAATCATAATCTTTATTGGCTAGAACCGCCTTCATAAATACATCAGTAACCCCGACCGAAATGTTAAAATTTTTAACTTCCTCTTCCACGCCTTTGGCAAAAATAAAGTCCATGATATCCGGATGGTGAACGTTCATCACCGCCATCATCGCTACCCGGCGACTTGAGCCCTCGTTGATCACGTTGGCCATTTGATTAAACAGCTGTAAAAAAGAGATCGGGCCGGAAGTCAAGCCGCCGGTCGAGCGCACGCGCGAACCGCGGGCGCGTAAATTTGATAAAGGAATGCCCACGCCGCCACCGGTACGGGCAATGGTCGCCGTTTGTTCCATCGATTTAAAAATGCCTTCTAAGTTATCTGCCAATGGTAAAACAAAACAGGCAGACAGCTGGTTAAACTTGGTCCCGGCGTGCATCAGTGTCGGCGAGTTGGGTAAAAACTCCAAGTTGGCCATTGCCTGATAAAATTTGTCTTCCCAATCTTTCACCGGCCTGGAATTCGCGCCGTATTGTTTTTCCACCTGGGCAATTGCCTGGGCCACCCGCCGGAACATTTTTTCCGGCGTCTCCACCACCCGGCCGTCTTTATCGCGTTTTAAATAATCACGCTTGGTCAAAACCGTTAAGGCATTATCAGTTAATTTCAATTTTTTCATTTAATCTCCTTGACCAACCGGGCAAAATCGTCAATCTCGTTAAAATCCAGGTAAACGCTGGCAAATCGAACGTAGGCGACTTTATCAATTTTTTTTAAACGCTTCAAAATGGCGTTGCCGATCACCCGGCTGGCCACCTCGCTCACGCTTTTTTTGAGCATTTCCTGTTCCAGCTGATCAACCAATTCACCAATCAGATCACTGGATACCGGCCGTTTTTCGCAAGCCCGGGCCACGCCGCGGCGGACTTTTTCCCGGTCAAACTGCTCCCGGCCGCCGTTTTTCTTAATCACTAATAATTGCGGCCCTTCCACCCGTTCATAGCTGGTAAAGCGTTTGCTGCACTGTCCGCACTCCCGCCGGCGGCGGGTCACTTGGCCATCTTCGCTCTCGCGCGACTCTAAAACTGATGAGTCATCATGTTGACAGAAAGGGCATTTCATAAAACACTGTATTTAGTGGCGAGTTAAACCTTATGGCACTAGCGGTAGTGCCGTCAACTATCAACTTATACTACAAACTGTATCAAGAATTTAAACCACTCTGTTAAACCAAAAAATGGCCTAACCCCTCCCCCGGCTGGCAGTAAAAATCTTTACCGGTTGCAGTGATTTTGTGTTCGTAATTAAGAAAAAAGCGATCACTATGAACCAAGCCACCGCTTCGTTATTATCATCAAAATAAATTTGCCCAACTGGAATTTCTTTTTCATTTAACGGCTCCAGGTTAATTTTCAATTCCGGAATTTCCCGAATTGATTGTTTTCGCGGCAACACGATGTCGTTGTGCAACTGTGACACTGTGGCACTTCGTCGTGACACTATGATATTTTGTACCCGTGTCGCTGCGGTCCTGCCGGCAATTATCCGGTCGCCCCGATCCTCTATCGCTTTCTCTTGTTCAACCACTTCAACCACTGATGTTTCCCCTCTCGCTCTCATCATTTTTGGACTCCGATCGTCGCCTAAAAATGATGTCCCTATGTTAGCTACTTCAAGTACTCTACTTGAAGTCTTATTACTTTTATCATTCTTACCTACGAGGAGTCTCCTCGTAGGTTGTTCGCGCTTGGAAATTTTTACAGTCTCCTGTTTTGGCCTGACTATTTGCTTTTCAGTTTTAACTTCAAATACTCTCCTTGAGGTTTGAAAAACTGTCTTTGAAAGTCCACCAAATATAATTACTTTTTCCGGGATAACAGTTTCCACTTCATTAACTGCCTGCTCCCGTTGTCCTTCAAGGTCCGACCTTGAAGTTTCTTGAGTTAATGCCGGCTCTAACTCGCCTGCAGGGTCCAACCCTGCAGATCCGACTGTCGCTTCAATTTTTCCCGCATCGCCGAACACCGGTATTACTTCAAATTCCGAACCTGAAGTAATATTTATCCCCTCATGAACTTTTTCTTCCACTATGATCGATTGATTGATAGTAGTACCAGCTTGACTAGTCAAAATTTGCCACCAAAAACTAGATGGCTCAATCGAAGTCACACGATCTATCCCTAAACTTAAGTCTAAATTTGAGGTAGATATTAACTGTGGCCATGCCGAAATTATAGGCTGCTGCAAATCCACTAAATCTTGTTCAGGCAACATCGACCCAATAATCATTTCCGGCAAATCCTGTTTAAAATCAATTGTCTGGCCTTGAACTGCCCAACTAACAGCTGAATCAACGTTCTCATTTTCCAACGGCAGGTTAATATTTTCCCGGCCTTCGCTTAATAGCTCTTGAAAATTTTCCACTTGGCTTAACTGGTTAAACGGCATCAACTGCGATTCCAATACCAGCCGACCATTTCTCATACTCACCTGCTGCAGCGAAATTCCCTGATCGACCATCAGCTCCCGCAATGCCAAAAATTGAACCCCTTGCCCCTCAGTCAAGCCCAATATTTTGGGTTCGAGATTATCTTTCCAGTTTTTACATTCAGCTTTAGCTTTCTCGTATTCGGCTTTCGGAGCTTTATTTAACCGCAGCAACGCCGCATTCCGGCGCAACGAAGCAGTAATCGACCGGTCATATCCTTCCCAAAAGATCTGACTATTTTTAACCTCAAGCGGTTTAACAAAATAAGCTCCCAGCGGGTCAACTATTTCCTGGGTCCGGGTGAATAAATTATTAACTTCACGGCCAATCTGTAAAAATCCTTGCCTCGGCGATTGATCAAAGGCCTTGCTGACGGCTACCGCCGCCACCGCTAAACTAAACTCTTTACCCATCTTCCTCCTGAACGGGAGTTTCCTCTAAGACACGGTCCTCTGGCTTTACAGTTGCGGCACAGCTCCGGAATCAAACCGGATTCCCCTTTTTGTCTTAAAGGCAATTATTATTTCAATTAAATA
>Ga0210057_1007470_pt1 | contig 13236 bp, 13 predicted proteins | sample CryGeyCG2114_010_2_FD_183968 | JGI IMG/M metagenome (GOLD analysis project Ga0210057, IMG submission 183968) | Groundwater microbial communities from aquifer - Crystal Geyser CG10_big_fil_rev_8/21/14_0.10 (SPAdes) (version 2) | ecosystem: Environmental > Aquatic > Deep subsurface > Groundwater ... | reverse complement strand
TACCATCTTTTGGTATAATTTAAAATATTTAGCCGCCGCAAGTGTCCAAGAAAAGTCTTGATTCATACTGTTTTGACGCTTTTTGCCAATGACCTTAACTTGAAAAGAAAAATCATGCAAGGCTTTGATAATGGCTTTTTGTAAGGCTAGACTAGAATAATCTTTAAAAATATAGCCGACTGAATTATCAACTGTATCCTTTAACCCGCCCACCTGTCGCACTATCGGCAAAGAACCATAGCGCATAGCCATCATCTGAGTCAAGCCACAAGGCTCAAAACGAGACGGCACCAAAAAGAAATCGGAAGCGGCATAAAGTTTTTGGGCTAAATTTAAATCGAGACCAAAATGAAGTCTGATATGGGACGGATATTTTTGCGCCATCTTAACTAAATATTTTTTATATGACTCATCTCCCTCCCCTAAGAAAACAAACTGGGCCCCAAACTTTTCAATGGACTCTTGAAATAGTTTATCCGAGAACAACTCAATCCCTTTCTGCCAACTTAAGCGCGCCACAAAAGCTAGAAGAGGTTTCTGAACATCAACCAACAAGCCTAGCTTCTTCTGTAGAACCAACTTATTCTCTTGCTTCCCCGACAAATCTTTGATCGAATAATTGTATTTGATTTTGGAATCAGTTTGAGGATTAAAAAAATTAGTATCAATTCCATTTAATATCCCACTTAAATTTCGCCGTCGGGATTTCAAGATTTTTTCCAAACCCATACCAAACTCTTTAGTCAAAATTTCTCGGGCATAGGTTGGACTAACAGTATTAATATAGTCTGCCCGCTTGATACCATCGGCCAGAGGATTAGTTTTTTGCTTCAGGTTACTCCCTTGATTGGCTAAATTATGAATAGTATACAAAACTTTAGTCTGAGAAAAAATCGCTGGATACTCAGCTTTAAAATCCGGCAAGAAATTAGTTACCAGAGCCGCGTGCCAATCATGTAAATGAAGAATATTAGGAATAAAATCCAGGGCGGTAATTAAAGTTAGAGCGGCCTTAGACCACAAATAAAAACGCTCAAAACTCTTGTTTTTAGGGTAGATATCAGTCCCCACAAACAAGGGGTGCTTAATTAAATAGACTGGAATTTTGGTCTCGGGCAGAGTCGTAAGATAAACATCAAATTTAACAGTTTTCTGATTCAAAGACATTTTTAAACCTTTCAACAACAACTCAGCCGGAGTTTTAATGGAACTATAATAGGGGAGACATAAGCGAATATCAACTTCAGCTTTAGAAAAAGCTTTCGGGAGTGAACCGGCGACATCGCCCAAACCACCCACCTTAGCCCAAGGAGCAATCTCTGCGCTTAACCAAAAAACTTTTAACGGTTTAGTAATCATTTATTTCAAAATTAAATGCCACAATCTAAAATAATTGTGGCATCTATTAAAACAGTAAATTTATTAGCGGTGGTTAAGATTGTTATCATAGTTGTATTTATAATAATCATTACCAGTGGTAGACGGTAACACCATCTTATAGAAAACAAATTCGGTTATGCCCCAAGAAGATAAAACTATAACTAATCCAATAATAGCATTTTTGATACGTGACTGAGCTTTTTCCACCTGCTCTTGATTACCGCCAGCCGTCATCCATTGATAGCCGCTCATTATAAGTAAAACCACAAATAGAATTCCCAAAATCAACAAAGAATAATTTATCAATCTGACCACAATGGCAATCGCGCTGGAAGGAGCCTGAGGGTTAGGTTCACCGTATTCAATACCAATCTCATCCATACCAACTTGATTGTTCCAAGCCCCACCAGCGGCTGGAAGTGGCACCTGAGCCTGTGCTGGACCGACAGCCACAACGGCTAAGAATACAAAGCTCAAAACTAAAGCGGAAAATAATTGTTTTTGGTTGATTTTCATATCTTAGTTATATTATGTTATAATCAAATTAATTACTTATATTATACACGATAATAAATTTGAAAACAACTAAGGTTATGAGTTTATCTAAAAAAGTCGGTCAAAACACCATAATTCAAATCGTTGGCAAAATAATATCCACTATTTTAGGGCTTTTAGCCCTCGCGGTCATGACCCGCTATTTAGGAGCAGCTGGGTTTGGTAAATATACCACCATCTTTACCTTTATTTCTTTCTTTGCCATTATTGCCGATCTGGGGCTAACCCTGGTTACCGTCCAAATGATTAGCGATCCCGGCGTGGATGAGAACAAGGTATTAAACAATCTTTTGACTTTAAGACTTTGCTCAGCCCTAATCTTTTTGGGGATGGGACCAATTATCGTCTTATTTTTCCCCTATGAAACCAGCATTAAATTAGGAATTTTAGTCACGGCCGTTTCCCTTCTTTTTGTCGCCCTGAATCAAATTATGACCGGTATTTTTCAAAAAAGACTGATAATGAATAAGTCCGTTTGGGCCGAGGTAACCAGCCGAGTGGTTTTGCTCTTAAGCATTATTCTAATTGCTTATTTTCACGGTAGCTTGCTGGCTATTTTATGGGCCAGCGTTTTGTCGTCAGCCATTAGCTTCGGCATTCAATTCTACTTTTCCCGAGAATTTATTTCCCTAAAACTGGAATATGACAAAGAAATCTGGCGAGCGATTATCAAAAAATCCTGGCCCCTGGCAATCACCATTGCGTTCAATTTAATTTATCTCAAGGCCGACACCCTAATTCTTTCTCTAATAAAAAGCTCGACCGAGGTCGGTATTTATGGCTCGGCTTATAAAATAATTGATGTGCTAGTGACTATTCCTTTTATGTTTGCTGGGGTGGTACTCCCAATTCTCACCGCCGACTGGCTCCAAAAAAACACTGAACATTTTAAAAAAGTTTTTCAAAGATCGCTCGATTTTATGATTCTAATGGCTTTTCCTCTAATTATTGGTACCCAGTTTATTGCTAAGGATTTAATGGTTCTAATCGCGGGACCGGAGTTTGCTGCTGCCGGAATGATTCTGCAAATATTAATTCTAGCTGCCGCCTTGATTTTTATCAGCTGTATTTTCTCTCACATTATTATCGCCATCAACCAACAAAAAAAAATCATCGGAGCTTATGTTTTTACCAGTCTTACCGCTCTCGCTGGTTATCTAATTTTTATTCCCAAGTATTCTTATCTGGGGGCTGCTTGGACCACAATTTACAGCGAGCTAGCAATCTTGCTTTTTGCAGCGTATTACGTTAAGAAGTATACAGCCGTTTCTATCAAACTCAGGATGGCCGGAAAAGCCTTCTTGGCTTCCAGCATTATGGGGGGCATAATCTGTTTATTACCAGCGGGACTTTCAGCTAACAAACTAGGTCTACTAGTAACTATTATAGTCGCGGCTTTAGCCTATCTGATTGCCCTGATAGCCCTCAAGGCCATTAGTCGAGACGATCTAAAATTATTATTACCCCAAACTAATAAATCAAGCGTGCCCGTCTTAGATTTAGAAAATAAATCATAAATATGCTAAATATTGAAATTATAGCTGAGACCAAAGATTACGTGGTGATAAATAAACCGGCCGGACTTTTGGTCCACGGAGCGCCGCACATTAAAGAAGAAACTTTAGTGGATTGGCTACTACAAAAATATCCCAAAATCGGACAAGTGGGAGAAGACCTGGATCGCCCCGGCATTATGCATCGACTCGATAAAGATGTTAGCGGTCTGATGGTGATTGCTAAAAATCAGGCTAGCTATGACAGTCTTAAAGAACAATTTAAAAATCGGACTATCACTAAAGAATATACTGCCCTGGTTTATGGCAAAGTTTTAAAAGACGAAGATGAAATTGATTTTCCCATTAAGCGTTCAACTAAGGGCTACAAGATGGCGGCTGTCCCTCAAAATTTTAACAGTGGGAATGATGAAGCTCGAGTGCGCCAAGCAACGACAGTTTTTAGCGTTATCAAAAGATTAATTAATTTTACCCTACTGAAAGTAACTATTAAAACCGGTCGCACTCATCAAATCCGAGTACATCTTCATGCTTATGGTTATCCGCTGGTAGGAGATGATTTATATAATAACAAACAATCCAAAAGCAAAAACAAAAAATATAATTTGGGGCGAGTTTTTTTAGTCGCCACGCACCTGGAATTTACCGATTTAAGTGGCACCAAACAAGTATTCACCGCCGGTTTACCCAAAGATTTAGTTCAGTTTTTAGACCAAATTAAATAATTTGAATCTTATTTGATTCTTTGCTATAATCTAATAACGTTTAAAAAGATAATAATAAATAATTACTGTTGGCTAATTATAATTATTAGCATTAGCAGCAGTAAGCCTAAAAAATTATGAGAAAAAATGCTTTCCTCTTGGCATTGGTTCTAACTTTTGCCTTCACTTTATCAGGTTGCAGTTCTAACCTGAACGCTACTTTCGCCAAGAAACTTAGTGCCGACGAAGCTAAAGCCAAAGCCGAAACTTATATCAATGAGAATCTAATGGCTAACGGTAGCAAGGCAACTATTGATAAGGTAGTAGAAGAAAATGGTCTTTACAAAATGTCAGTCAATGTTGGCGGTGGCCAAATCATTGATTCCTATATGACCAAAGATGGTTCTAAATTATTCCCTCAAGCCTTAGAATTAAAAGCCCCAGAAAAAGCGGCTACTGATACTACTAGCAACACCAATACTGCCCCAACTGAGGTGCCAAAAAATGCTAAACCAGTAGTAGAATTATTTGTCATGAGTCACTGCCCTTACGGCACTCAAATTGAAAAGGGTATTATCCCAGTAGTCGAAGCTTTAGGTAGTAAAATTGATTTTAAATTAAAATTCTGTGACTACTCTATGCATGGTGACAAAGAATTAAAAGAAGAGTTGAACCAGTATTGTATCAACAAGGAACAAGGCACTAAATATTTGACTTACTTAAAATGTTTCTTGGGCGCTGGCGATAACACTGCTTGTCTATCTCAAGCTAAGATTGATACTGCTAAGATGAAGGCTTGTGCTGACAAGACCGACAAACAATTCAAAGTAACCGAAAATGCTGCCAACAAAGTTGACTACAAAGGCAGTTACCCATCCTTCGATGTTTTCAAGGATGACAATGCTAAATATAATGTTGGTGGTTCCCCAACTTTAGTTATCAATGGGACTGAATCTCAGAGTGCTCGCGATCCTCAAAGCTTAATGAAATCTATCTGTGCTGGCTTTGAAAACGCACCTAGTGAGTGTCAAAAAGCGATGTCCACCGCTTCTCCAGCTGCCGGTTTCGGTACTGACACTGAAGCTGCTGGATCCGGTTCAGCCGCCGCAGATTGTGCTACTAATTAATTTGCTTCATTTGATCAAATTGAATATAAAAGAAAAATCTCTTAATATATGAGAAGAAGGAGACGGCACCTCTATCGAGTCATTGGCTGCCAAGAGAATACAAGTAACTGAATCTGTGGCGGCTACATTGTTGTATGCAATTGATAGGTTGGAGTTGCTTTGGTTAATTATCTTAAAGTTTTTAGTATTGCCCATTTGTTGAGCAAAACAAAGATTAAAACTAGCCAAAATGGCGATAATGATAAATGATATTGAATTTTTCATGACATATACATATTTGGTTAATAATATATTTAATTGTTTATTCCTTATTTAATGATTAAATAAGGAATAAAATAGTCATGATTTCGTTAAAGAACAGCAGATTGTCATTCGAAGCCGAACACTTGTAAAATAATTTGGCGATTTCTAAAATATAAAGATATGATTAAAAAAAACTGGGCGTTATGTCCATCTCAACAAAAACGATTGCAATGAAATTAAAATTTTACTTGAGAAAAAATATTCTTTTAGAGATATTGCTCAGGCCTTAATTCGGTCTGTCTCCACAATATCCGAAGAAATAAATAATATAATAATGCGCAATAAAAACCCCGCCTGATAAAGAGTGGGGCTTTTATATCAACTAAATTGTAATATAAAATCTACTTATTCTTCTGCAAATACTCAAAGATACTGCTAGAGGCCACTGATCCTTCGGCACAGGCCGTAATAACCTGGCGCAGGTTATTAGAGGCATCAGTAATATCACCAGCAGCCCAAATACCTTCTTGATTGGTAGACTGATTAGCTTTTACTTTTATATAACCAGACTTATTAAACTCTAAATTTAAATTACCCAGCCAGAGAGTGTCTGGCTTAGAACCAATTTCCACAAAAACACCAGAAACTGTCAGATTATCACTACCATTATGTGGTTGACTCAGCTTCATGGCTTCTAATCTTTCAGCTCCTTCCAGTCCAACAATAGTAGTATTAAAAAAAACCTCAATCTTGGGATTACTCTTAACCGAATCAACCCAAGCCATTTCACCCTTAAACTCATTACCTCGAACTATAATATAAATCCTCTCAGCCACCTCAGCTAAATCACGCGCAGCCGTCAAGGCACTATTGCCGCTACCAATAACGGCTACAGTTTTATTTTTATAAAACAAGGCATCGCAAGTAGCACAATATGACAGTCCATGACCGACAAAACGACTTTCTTCTGGTGCTCCCAGATGACCATGAACGGTGCCGGTAGCCAGCAAAATAGTCTTGGCGGTTAATTCTTTACCGCCAGCTGTTTTAACGACATAAAGATTATTCTTCTTCTCAATAGACGTCGCCTTTTCCATAATCATTTCTGTCCCAAAGCTATCAGCATGGGCCTTCATCTTCATAGTCAGATCAAAGCCACTGATTTCCACTTCAGAGGGAAAATTACAGATTTTATGAGCTTCCGACATGAGGCCCCCAGGTAATTCGCCCAAAACAGCATGATTGATTTTATAGCGCGAAGCATAGATCGAGGCGGAAAGTCCCGCTGGTCCGGATCCAATAATGAGTAGATTGTAATTCATATTTGATGTTTAGATTTGACCGCGATATTTTTCCGCTGCCAAGATTCTATTAAGGGCAATAATATAAGCTGCTAAACGTAAATCAGCTTGACCATTCTTTTCCTGATACTTGTTATAAACCTCTTGCCAAGCGGATTTCATTTTCTTCACCAATAATTCACTGAGATAATCATTATCCACAATATTACCAGTTCGATTCTGACACCACTCAAAATAACTTACAATCACTCCACCGGAATTAGCCAAGATATCTGGTACCACCATAATTTTTTTCTCGAATAAAACCTTATCCGCCGCATAATCAATCGGGCCATTGGCTAGCTCCACAATACAACGAGCTTGAACACGACTAGCATTAGCGACAGTAATTTGATTCTCTAAAGCGGCTAAAACCATGATATCTACCGGCAGTTCTAAAAGCTCTTCGTTAGTAATTTTCTGAGCTGATTCCAATTCCTGGACAGCACCCCCTCTGGTCTTAACCGCTACTAGTTGGGCGATGTCCAAACCAGCTTCGTTATAAACACCACCTTTACTGTCACTCACGGCAGTAATTTTAAAACCGTCAGCAGCTAACATTGCAGCGATATTTAATCCGGCATTACCGAAACCTTGAATCGAAACCTTAAGACCTTGGTTAGTTCCCAAGATGGTTTGAGACATTTCTTTAATAACCATATAACCACCGCGAGCCGTAGCATCACCGCGCAGGATTGAGCCACCGAGTTCAATTGGCTTACCGGTAATCATCCCTGGTTCATGATGACCGACTTTCTTTTCAAATTCATCGAGCATCCAACCCATAATCTGGGCATTGGTATAGACATCTGGAGCCGGAATATCAACATCTTGACCTAAAACAGTATAGAATTCGTCAATATAAGCCCGAGAAATCTTTTCCATAGTCGCCTTATCAGTAGTCTTGGGGTCGAATTTAACTCCGCCCTTAGCACCGCCGTAAGGGAGACCAGCTAAAGAATTTTTCACGGCCATCCAAAAAGAGAGTGATTTAACTTCATCTTCACAAACATCGGGGTGAAACCGAATACCGCCCTTACCCGCACCCAAAGCATCATTAAATAGAATTCTCCAGGCCGGATATTTTTTACCGTCGACATCAAGCTCGGCATATTTCACCCGTTTTGGGGCGGATAAAAGAGCAATCTCCTTATCGCTTAAATTTTCAATCGCTTTGATATCTGCTAGACGAGAAATAATATTATCAAAAGTAGCCATATAATTTTTGTAGTTATTCTTTTTTATTTAGCTAAAGCCTCTTTAATTTCTTTAATAAAACTAACCTTGTCTCTGAGGCCAATAAAGTCTGCTATCACCTGGCCATCTTTAAATAATTTCATGTTTGGGATACTTTGAATATTATAATTCATCGCTAACTCTTGATTGGCCGCATCCTCAGTATTAAGTTTAGTGATCTTAACTTGGCCAGCTAATTCTATTATCAGCTCATCTAAAATTGGGGCCATCATGCGGCAAGGGCCACACCACGGAGCCCAAAAATCGACTAAGACCGGAATTTTAGACTGTAATACTTCAGAGTCAAAACTATCTTTTGTTAACTCCAAGACATTAGACATAAATTTATTAATTAGAATAAAAAGCCTAAGTGATTTTTATTCTAATTGTAATTATTATTTATAATTATTTTTTGGCAATTTCCGCAAAGATCTTTTTTAATTGCTCTCGTTCCGAGGACTTATTGCGGTTAAGGCAACACTCAAACTCACTGGCCATATATTTCTCCATTAAAGAAGAAACGGCTGATTTGATAGCCTTGAGTTGAGTGATAACCTTGAAACAATCCGGGGAGGTCTCAGCCATCATCTTGCTGACGCCAGCAAGCTGTCCGGTAATATTATTAATTCTCTGCGTTAATGTTTTATCCATATGAGATCATTATACACTACACCCAGGGGGGGTGTCAAGATTACCAAAAATGGTTTAATTATGCTATAATTATAGTCTAATCAATTAAACTATAAATATGGATATCCAAGACCTCCTAAAGAATATTAAAGTTTTAACCGAGGAACAAATTGAGAGAAAATTAGATGAGTTAGTTAAAAGAAACTATCACTTTTCCAATCTTGATGAAAAAAATAAAAAGACAGTTCTAAATTTGATTAATGAATACAAAGACAGTATTAAACATGGAATTGCGATTACTGCTCATCGCATTCAAAGAGATATTTATCCCCTATATGAAAACCGGTTAAGCCTCGGCCTAACCAAAAAAGATATTGATGACCTTAAAAATATTTTGAATGCCTTTAAAGCTTAAGGGTTTTTAAAGCGATATAATAGTTAAATTTATCTCTCATCACCTTAACTATCTTCAAATTAGCCTGATGGCTAATTTTTTTTAGCTCCGAGAGAGAAAAGGCATGATAATAACGCAAACTAGTTTTAATCCCTTCCGTGTTTTTCCAGAAGAATAAGACATCACCCCAGTCTAATTTATTCTTAGTCAATAAATATTTAAAATAACTCCCAAAAATTAACTTTAAATACTTAGCCTGAGACCAGAGATTCCAAACACTAATAATTATTTCTCCTCCCGACGCTAACTTTTGGGCCATCTGTCTCAAAGCTTCAACCTGCAATTTCTTGCCCGGCAAGTGATGTAAAACGGCCACACTAAAAATATAATCAAAATTATTTTCTTTAATCCGGTTTAAAGTCAAAACATCCTCCACGAGAAAGTTATAGTTGGGATAATTCTTTTGCGCTAACTCTATCAACTCAGCACTATTATCAGTCCCCAAATAATGAATCGACTTGTCGGAAAAAACCTCCAACAAACGGCCATTACCACAACCCACATCTAAAACTCTGGATCTAGGTCTAACAGCACTGGCTAGTTCGGCTAAAATAGGCCAAATTTGCTTCTTTCTGGTGGTATTAAAATCAACCGCAATATTGTTATAATTATGTCTGACAATTTCCAATATTTTATTTTGTGTAGCCTCATTCATACCGTTAATAATTACCTAAATAACTAATAGTTTTAACAGTTGGACCTTTTTTCAAGCAAACATCACACTGACCACATTTTTTCGAATTATGATCGCCAAAATAACTTAGAATATATTGTTGACGACAAGTTTCAGAATAGACATAAGACTCCATCTCATCTAATTTTTCATAGGCGCGCCGTTCTTTATTTTTCAGAGCCGAAAAATCCAAAGTCAAATCAGCCGGAGGCACCGACTTCAACACCTTGATTTCAGTTCCCTTAAACGGCGGACGATATTCTAATAATCCCTGTTCTTCTAATTTCTTAATGGTTCTAAGCAGCGCTTCGCGCTTGACCTGGATAATCACCGAAATTTCTTCCAAGCTAATCTCCCAGCCTTTTTTCAGTTCGCTACTAAAACGCTCCGTCAATTTGGTAAAAACTTCAATCTGAGTTTTAGCTCTCTTGCCCAGTGACTCGAACATCGAACCATATTCAGCCTTAGATTGTAAAAAGGCATTAGTAGTTTTTTCGTTAGGTCTAGTAATATATCCTTCGCGCTCCAAAATCTTCAGCGCTGTTCCGATTGCCATTTCTGGCACTGGTTCTGACAGCTTCTGCCCCAACTCCGAATAGGTAATCAAAATTGACTCACCCGGATTATCGTTGGCGCGACGACGCAGAAAATCATAGATCTCTAGAATAATATGCGACCCCGGGTTATCACCTTTAATAAAAAACTCGCGCAAATAGCGATCTTTAGGGGAGTATAATAACAAACAAAAACTACTCTCACCATCGCGACCAGCGCGACCGGCTTCTTGGTAATAAGCTTCAATGGTGCCAGGCATATCATGATGAATCACAAAACGAATATCTTTTTTGTTGATTCCTAGACCAAAAGCATTGGTTGCTACCACCACCTGAGCCGCACCGCTCATAAAACTATTTTGCACCCACTCTCGGCTTTCTGAATCCATACCAGCATGATAAGTAACGGCAGAAACGTCATGAGCGGTTAAAATATCTGCTAGTTCATCCGCCTTACTGCGAGTCCCCACATAAACAATACCAGATTGTGCTGGCGCACTTCGAATAAAATCCACAATCATATCAATCTTGGCGCGATCATTTAAAGAAGCGACACCAAACTGTAAATTAGGCCGAGCAAAACCAGTGACAATCATGGTGGGGCCTATCAGATGAAGTTGTTTGACAATGTCATCACGAACTTCGGGTGTAGCGGTCGCTGTCAAAACTACCACCGGAGGATTACCAATTGAGTTAATGGTTTGGTGCAATCTCAAATAACTCGGACGGAAATCATGACCCCATTGGCTAATACAATGAGCTTCGTCAATGGCAAAAAGGGCAACTTTAAATTCGCGTAAACTTTCTAAAAAAGCTTGGTTATAAAAACGTTCCGGGGCGATATAAACTATTTTACATTCCCCCGATTTAATTTGAGCTAATCTTTGGTCAACCTCAGATTGAGAAATAGAAGAGTTAATAAAAGTAGCTGGGATACCAACCTGGAGTAAAGAATCAACCTGGTCCTTCATTAAGGAAATTAACGGTGAAATTACAATTGTAATTCCGTCTAGCACTAAGGCGGATAACTGAAAAATTAATGACTTGCCGCCACCGGTGGGCATTACCACTACTGTATTTTTTCCAGCCAAAACACTATCAATCGCCTCTTCTTGGCCGGGACGAAAGCTTTCATAACCAAAATGGATTTTAAGTAATTGTAATAACGCCTGTTTTTTATTCATATCTTTTGATAAACAGATTAAACAAATTTATTAACTTGATGAGACAAAAAACCAAGGAGCTTTCCTGGTTTATTGATTATTGAGTTTCTTTCTTTTAAATATCTCCCAGACATTCTTAAACAACAAGGCGATAGTCATTGGACCGACGCCGCCCGGCACCGGGGTCAGATAAGAAGCGACATCTTTAACATCTTCAGCGTCAACATCACCCAAGACCTTACCGCCCAACTTAGTAATCCCAATATCAATTATCACCACTCCTGGCTTCAGCATTTCTTTCTTCACAAAATGCGGTAGGCCTAAAGCGGTAATTAAAATATCGGCCTCTAAACTAACTTTTTTAATAGCCTCATATTTTAAATTACTTTCAACTTCACTTAATTTATTAAAATTACCTACCGGACAAAGATTAACTAAGGCCCCCTCTTTTTCCAAAATTTGTTTTAACGATTCGCCAAAAATACTAGAGTTAAATAAAACGCAGATTTTCTTACCCAACAAGGAGCACTTAATTTCCTCAAGCATTATTAGAACAGAAGCAAAAACTGGCGAGACAATATAATCTGGATGATTGGGATGAAAACCGTCCACATCTTTATTAGGATCAATAGCTGCAATTACTTTGTCAGTATCAAAAATATCCGGCAATGGTAACTGGACTAAGATGCCGTCAATCATTTCATCAATATTCAAAAAATCAACCACTCCCAAAAGTTCACCGGCAGAAGTAGCATCTTCCAAACGATACAAATGAGTATCAACACCGACTTTTTTAGCTTCAATCTCTTTGAGAGAAACATAAAGCTTAGAGTCCGGGCGATCATTGGCCAAAATAATAGCCAAGTTAGGTCTTGGCCCGTTGAGCTGATGAATTTCCAGCGCTACCTGATCTTTGATTCTCTCGGCAATTTTTTTGCCATCGATTAACTTCATATTATTTAGGGGTAGGAAATTGTAAACACAGAGTTTTGACCTCTTGCTTTAAATTATTTAGATAAGCCACATCATCCTTGTGAGTTAAGGCGGCATCGATTAAATCCACTATTTGTTTTGTCTCACCTATTCCCATTCCCCGGGTCGTAACAGCTGGGGTACCAATTCTGACACCTGAGGGGTTCATCGGTGGATTAGGATCATTAGGAATAGTAGAGCGAGAAACTGAAATACCCACTTGTTCCAAGACTTTTTCCACCTCCTTACCGCTCAATCCCTTGTTACTTAAATCTAAAACAAATAAATGATTATCAGTTCCGCCGGAAACAATCTTGTAACCTAAGGCTAAAAAGTTAGTAGCCATCGCCTGAGCATTTAAAATTATTTTCTTAGCATATTCCTTAAACTCCGGTTTCAGAGCTTCACCAAAAGCCACAGCTTTAGCAGCTGTGATATGATCATGGGGTCCGCCTTGCATGCCGGGAAAAACAGCCCGATCCACTTGCTTAGCAAATTGTTCCTGACACATAATGATAGCGCCCCGAGGACCACGCAAAGTTTTGTGAGTAGTAGTGGAGACGACATCAAAGAATGGTACTGGATTGGCTAATTCTCCCGCGGCAATTAGACCGGCAATATGAGCAATGTCCGCAAAGGTATAAGCACCAACCTCGTCAGCAATTTCCTTGAAATGTTTCCAGTCAATTTC
>Ga0210057_1007469_pt1 | contig 13237 bp, 15 predicted proteins | sample CryGeyCG2114_010_2_FD_183968 | JGI IMG/M metagenome (GOLD analysis project Ga0210057, IMG submission 183968) | Groundwater microbial communities from aquifer - Crystal Geyser CG10_big_fil_rev_8/21/14_0.10 (SPAdes) (version 2) | ecosystem: Environmental > Aquatic > Deep subsurface > Groundwater ... | reverse complement strand
AGCTGCTAAAATACAATTAAACTTAGGAAGAAATAGATTTAGAAGTATGATAGAAATTTTGTACGCTTTTCTCAAAGCGAGATTTTGGCTAATGCCAAATGTCTATTGCTCATAACTTTACACTGCCTTAAATAGAAACCTTTATAAGAATAAAATCTAACCTTCTGGTAAAGAGGTAATTGAATGTTAGTATTTGGTATAGATGTTCCTTTAGTGGAAGTAGTATTTGCACTAGCTATTATTATGTTCCTTCTTCTTGTAGAATCGATTATTGTTATTTCTTTGTTAGTAAAACAGCTTAACAAAACAAAAACGTTAGGCGAACTTGTTCAGAAATTGTCTGAGACTATCCTTCAGATAAAAAAAGCAGAAATGGATGAACTGGATAAGTTACGTGGAAGATAAGTAATAAAAAAAATTAAGAAAAAAAGAAAATCTATTTCTTTCCGCCTTCTTTCTTTTCCTCAGGAGCAAATTCGTCAACAAGTGGTTGTGGAATACCAGCTTCAACCATTGCTTTTCGCGCTTTTTTGTTATCAGTAATCTTTTGCAAGATTGACTTTGCAACCGATTCAAACTCGCCACGCTTTTTCTCCATTTCTTCCCGAAGTCGTTTCTTTTCTTCTTCAAGATGTTTCTTTTCTTCTTCAGTTAATTCTGTCCTTCCAGATTTAATCTTTGCATCAAATGTGCCTTCATCAATAGCGTTCAGTGCATCTCGTGCAGGCATACCCTCAACAAGTATTCCCATTGATTGGCATGTTCCTACTATTTCTTTCACTTTAGATTTAAGGGTAGCACCTAACAAAACATCTTCTTTTATCTTTGCAATTTTAATAATTTGTTCGATAAGTAAATCTGCCACTTTGTCCGTTAAAGGATTACCAGAACCTTTTTCAACACCCGCTTCTTTCTTAATCAATGCTGTTGCCGGTGGTGTCCCAATTTCAATACTAAACTCTTTCGTCTCAGTATCTATAGTAACTTTAACAGGAACTTGCATTCCTTTCATGTCTGCAGTCTTTTTGTTGATTTCTGTAACTACTTGACCTATATTAACACCTGTTGGTCCTAATGCTGGTCCTAACGGCGGTGCAGCGGTAGCCTTTCCACCTTCAATTAATGTCTCGACAGTTTGTTTTGCCATAAATATTCACCTTGTAATTGTGCGTAACAGAACTAAAATATGTGGTCCATTTATATAGTTTTCCGCTGAATTTATATAGAAAGACCCAATTCTTTAACATAATGAAAAATAAATATGTTGGCGTTTTAGTTGTTGGAATCTCAGTACTGTTTTTTTTTATAGTGATGTCTTTCAATAATGCGCTTAATAGTATCGTGGAAGTGAGCTGTACACATGGTGAAATGTGCCCTATGCAAGCTACATTACAAACACAAGAGATTATCAGTTATGGTTTAATGGGCTTACTTCTGTTAGTTGGCCTGTTTATGGTATTTTTTATGAAAGATGAAAAGATATTTATTGAAAAGAAACATATCTCAGAGGACGAAAAGAAGAAAAAGTTAGAAAATCTTGATGATGAAGAACGATCTGTTATGAACATTGTTATACGAGAAGATGGTTCTGTATACCAAAGCGATTTAATTAAAGAACTAAAATTAAGTAAAGTAAAAGTTTCACGACTTTGTGATAAGTTAGATGGAAAAGGCTTAATTGAACGTAAACGAAGGGGCATGACGAACGTCATTGTCCTTAAGTAAAGAAAAATTTAAGTATTCTATTAATATCATTCTTTGAAAAGAGGTGATAATAATGGCAAAGGTTAATGCTTTGGCGGCAGGTTATTCTGCAGCAATTATTTCTGGAGCGCTTATGCTTCTGTTAGGTATCCTTGGAAATCTTGGATGGTACATGGGAGCGGTTAATGCAATGATGCAATGGCACGCATTTTTCTCGTTAAGTATTATGGGCATCATTGGTGGCATACTTGAAGCAGCAATAATCAGTTGTGTAATAGTATCTTCATTTGTGTGGGTGTACAATACGATTAACAAATAATCATTTTTTATTTTTTTAAAGTTTAAATATAGTCATGAAACTAGTTTCACGTGTTCTTTTATAAGGCGTTTCATCCGTGATTATACAAAATGAAACGAAAAATACTGATTGGCGGGTTATTTTTAGTAGGATTACTTGTCCTTGTTGGCTGTTCAACGAGAACATCATCTTCTAATGTTGAAGGTGTTGTAACGATTCCCGTAGATCAAATAACGAGTACGGTCCAAAAATTCACGTACGATGCTCATGGTGTTGCTGTAACATACTTTGCAGTTCTAGGATCTGATGGTAATGTACGAACAGCGTTTGATGCATGTGACGTATGTGGTGGATATAAAGGGTATGAACAGCAAGGAACAGATATCAAATGCAGAAATTGTGGCAAAGTGTTTAGAATTGACGGACTAGGAACAAAGAATAAAGGATATGGTTGCTGGCCAAGTTTCCTAAGTCACTCAATTGAAGGTGGGAATATAGTTATTCTTAAAGCGGAACTGGAGGCTGGAGCTTCAAGGTTTGCATAAGAGAGAGGTAAATATAAAAAATGACACATTTTGAAAATAATGAACATAAAAGTACAATAGTTCATGAGAACAATAAATCTCATGAATCTCAGGAACAGAAAGGAGAAAAGAACAGTTGCAAAAAAAGCCTGAATAACTTTCAAAAGTTTTTAGCAGTTGCAGTAATAATACAAGTATTACTATTACTTTTTGTTGCAGTAAAGATATCTGCCTTTTCTGGCTCAGGAGTAAATATAGGAAATGACGTAGCAATTCCATCAGCAGATACTGCACAACCTTCTGCACCCATACCTACACCAACTGTTACAATGTCAGAACTTGTTGATGATGATGCGGTAAAAGGCAATATAAATGCCCCAGTTACAATAGTTGAATTTAGTGATTATGAATGTCCGTTTTGTGAACGATTTTACAGCCAAACATTTAACCAGATTGATCAGAAATACATTCAGACTGGAAAAGTGAAGTTTATCTATAGAGATTTTCCATTAAGTTTTCATCAAAATGCACAAAAAGCGGCAGAAGCAGCAGAATGTGCTGGTGAGCAAAACAAATATTATGAAATGAATGCAAAACTTTTCGAAAGTGGTGTTGATGGTGGCGTAACGACGTTCAAAAGATATGCACAGGACATAGGACTAAACACTGCAGAGTTTAACATATGTCTAGACTCTGATGCAATGGCATCTGAAGTACAGCAAGACTTCCTTGATGGCCAGCGAGCAGGTGTCCAAGGAACGCCAGCATTTTTCATTAACGGAATAGAAGTTAGTGGCGCACAACCTTTCTCAGTGTTTGAACAAGTGATTGAAGGAGAGTTGGCAAAATGAAAACAATAGAATTTCGTGTTGAAGGTATGCACTGTAAGAGTTGTGAAATGTTGATTACTGATGCTTTGGAAGATTTAGGTGTAAGAGGAAGTAAAGCGGACAAAGATAAAGGTACAGTAACGGTCCATTTTGATAAAGACAGTTTAAAAACTGAAAAACTCCGTGAGATAATTGAAAAGGAAGGGTACAAAGTAATTCAGCAGAAAGTGGTAAAATAGAAAATGGAAAAACGCAAACTCTTACACATTATCTTTTTTCTTTCAATTATTGGACTTGTAATCTCGGGATATCTTACGTACCTTCATTATTCAACACTCAACAGCCCATGCGATTTCAGTGAAACATTATCATGCTCAATTGTTAACAGAAGTGCCTATGCAGAATTTTTTGGCATTCCTGTTGCTGTTATGGGATTTATTGGCTATTCATTTATAGGACTTGTAAGTATTAGTCTGAGTAAACATACTTGGAAACTGAAAATGCGCGAAAAGATCTTATTTCAACGAATACTATCCGAGAAAGTTTTGTTCATTTTTTCAATTGCAGCATTACTTTTTTCTGGATATCTTACCTATGCAGAATTTTTTTTAATAAAATCTATTTGTGTTCTTTGTATACTTTCTCAGTTAATTCTTATTATTATCGCTTTAGTAAGTTATACTAATTTTAGAAAGAATACATCTTTAATTAGTGGAGGAACACAATGAATATCACAACACAAAAATTCAAAACAAAAGGAATGACCTGTACGGGCTGTGAACGAATCATTGCGCGACAAGTATTACATTTAAATGGAATTGAAAGTATTGATGTTGAATATGCAACAGAAGAAGTAAAAGTAGTTTATGATAAAGATATTATTGATATAAAAACTATCAAAAATGCTATTGGGGAAAAAGGCTACATTTGTGAAGATATTCATCCACACAAAAAATCGTGGATAGGATGGACATTTGCAAGTATTGGTTTTATTTTAGTAATGTATTTTGCTTGGACAATTTATGGAAAAGTTCAATTACCAGCAATAAGTGCAGGGATGGGGTATGGTTTATTATTTGTTGTTGGTCTATTAACAGGATTTCATTGTGTCGGGATGTGTGGTGGTTTTGTAGTTTCTTATACTGCTAAAGGCGCGAAAGAGGGTAAGAAACCGGCAAGATTACATTTATCGTACGGAATCGGCAAAGTTATCTCTTACACAGTCATCGGAGCAGCGTTTGGATTATTAGGAAGTATTATTGCGTTCACTCCAGCAATGAGAGGAGCAGCAGGGATTGTTGCAGGTTTATTTTTAGTTATCTTTGGATTAAAAATGTTAAACATTTTTCCTACGTTACGAAAGTTTACCATTAGAATGCCATCATTTCTCAATAGGTTTGTTCGTAAAGAATCGAAGATGCATAAAAACAGTCCGTTAAAAATTGGATTACTTAACGGTCTAATGATTGCGTGTGGTCCGTTGCAAGCAATTTATATCATGGCCGCTGGTACGGGAAGTATGATTGAAGGTGCAAAGTTATTATTTGTGTTTGCACTTGGAACCCTACCAGTTATGTTAGGATTTGGTTACGTAACAAGTATAATCAGTGCAAAAGCAATACATAAAATTCTTAAAGTGTCAGGAGTTATTGTTATTATTCTTGGTTTGGTTATGATGAATAGAGGTTTAGCATTAACCGGAACAGGATACGACATTAACTCTTTAACGACAAACATTGTTCCTTTTGCTTCTGCAGAGGGTGACGGTGGTGGCGCATCAGTGTTTAAAGATGGATATCAAGAAATTAGGATGGAAGTTAATAGGTACGGTTGGAGTCCGGAAAAGTTTGTGTTACAGAAAGGTGTGCCCGTAAAATGGATCATTGAAGGAAAAGAAATTAACGGGTGTAATAATGCGATACAAGTACCAAAGTATGGACTTAAGTTTGATATCAAAAGTGGGGAACAAATCATTGAATTTACACCAACAGAATCTGGCACTATATCATGGAGTTGTTGGATGGGTATGATCCCTGGTGTGTTTATTGTAAAAGATACTGTTGATGCTGCTTCTGTTACGGACGCATTAAATGAAGTGGATGTTCCTGAAGGTGGTTCGTGTGGTGGCAGTACTGGTGGTTGTGGTTGTGGCGGAGGAAGAGTTTAAAAATATGGAGCGATTATTTGTTGATAAAGGTGATACAATGAAAATTATATCAGTTGTACTAATCATATCTGTTTTGTTTATTGTTGGTTGTTCAAGTACTACTCCTACAAACGATGCACTTGCACAATGTTTAACGGATAATGGAGTAGCGATGTACGGTGCTGAATGGTGTTCACATTGTCAAAATCAAAAGAAAATGTTTGGCGATTCGTTTCGGCTAATAAATTATGTTGACTGTGATAAAAACACAGAAGTCTGTCAAAATGCCGGCGTTACAGGATATCCAACATGGATTGTTAATGGTCAATCGTATCCTGGTGAACAGTCGTTGGAAAATTTAGCTTTGTTGGCTGGATGTTAAATGGAAAAAACAATTATTAAAGTAAGTGGAATGCACTGTCAGAGTTGTGTTACAGTTTTAACCAAAGCTCTTAGCAAGACAGAAGGTGTTAAATCTGTAAATATAAACTTTTCAACTGAAAAAGCTGCTATTGAATACGATTCAACAATACTTAACGAAAGTAAATTGGTTGCTACGATTAAAAGTAAAGGGTATGGTGGCCACGTTGTCGGTGAACATGATCATTCAATTATGGTTGAGGAAAATAAAAAGAAAGAAGAATTGAAAAAACTGAAAAAGAAAGTTATTTTAAGTGCAGTTTTTGCCGTTCCTGCTCTTATCCTAGGAATGTTTTTTATGAAAAGTCCAATTCCATTTCAGAATTATATCATGTGGATTCTTGCAACACCCGTACAATTCTATGTTGGAAAACAATTTTATCAAGGAGCATGGGCAGCACTGAAAAACAAAACGTCGAACATGGATACGTTAATTGCCATGGGAACGTCAGCAGCTTATTTTTATTCTGTTTATGTTGTGTTATCAGGAAATGGCCACCAATATTTTGAAGCATCGGCCGTTCTTATCACATTAGTCATCTTTGGAAAGTATTTAGAGTCTGTTGCAAAAGGTAAAACCTCGGATGCAATTTCTAAATTGATGAAATTGGGGGCAAAAACAGCAACAGTTATTCGAGATGGAAAAGAAGTGAAGATACCTATTGATGATGTTGTTAAAAATGATATTGTTCTTGTCAAGCCGGGAGAAAAAATTGCTGTTGATGGTATCATTATTAAAGGTACTTCTTCAATTGACGAATCTCTTGTGACGGGAGAAAGTCTTCCTGTAGAAAAAAAAGCGGGCGATCCTGTTATTGGTTCTACCATTAACAAACATGGTAGCTTTACATTTAAAGCAACTAAAGTTGGTTCTGAAACAACGTTGTCACGTATTATTAAACTCGTTGAAGATGCACAAACAACAAAAGCGCCAATTCAACGGTTTGCAGATACTATCTCCTCATATTTTGTCCCTGCTGTTATTGTCATTGCAATAATAACGTTCCTTGCATGGCTTGGATCCGGTGTTGGCTTTGCATTAATTGCAGCAGTTGCTGTACTTGTAATCGCATGTCCATGCGCGTTAGGGTTAGCAACACCGACAGCCATAATGGTGGGCACGGGAAAAGGTGCACGGCATGGTATTCTTATCAAAAGCGGCGATGCACTTGAAACTGCGCATAAACTTAAGTTTGTTGTGTTTGATAAGACGGGAACGATAACAAAAGGCAAACCAGTTGTAACGGACATTGTTGGTGATGTAATAGAAATTGCGGCAAGTATTGAACAAAATTCTGAACATCCTCTTGCGGAAGCGATTGTTGCAAAAGCATCTGGAAAGTTGAAAGACGTTAAAGATTTTAAAGCACTTGTTGGTCATGGCGTCCAAGGAACTATTGGAAAGACACAATACTATTTAGGAAATATGAAATTGATGGATGAGAAAAAGATTGAGTATAGTAAGTTTACACAAAAAATCGAATATATGGAAACGGAAGGAAAGACCGTTATGATTGTAGCATCTGATGTTGTATTAGGATTGATAGCAGTCGCAGATGAAATTAAAGAAGATTCCCCAGAAGCTGTGAAACAGTTACAGGAATTAGGTATTGAGGTATATATGATAACGGGCGATAATGAACGTACAGCTGCTGCCATTGCAAAGAAAGCCGGTATTACAAATTACTTTGCGTCTGTTCTTCCTGAAGAAAAGTCTCGGTACGTCCGAAAGTTACAAAAGAATGGAAAAGTTGCTGCTGTTGGCGATGGGATTAACGATGCGCCGATGCTTGCACAGGCAGACATAGGTATTGCAATGGGTTCAGGTACTGACGTTGCAATGGAAACCGGTAATATTGTGTTAATGAGAAATTCGTTGTTAGATGTTCCCAAAGCTATTCACTTAAGTAAATTAACAATGAAAAAAATTAAACAAAACATGTTCTGGGCATTATTGTACAATTCTCTTGGTATACCAATTGCAGCAGGTGTATTGTATCATTGGACTGGTTGGTTACTTAACCCCATGATTGCCGGAGGAGCGATGGCTTTAAGTTCAGTAAGTGTTATTACGAACAGTTTATTGTTAAAACGAAAGAAATTGTGATTAAAATTCATTGTTTAAGATGATTAAATACAAACATTAACACTTTAAGCTTCTTCTCAACTTCTTCAACCGATTCTTCTATTTCTTCAATCTCTGTACTCTTAGTAGAAATTTGTTCTCTAAGAATTCTTTGTTTCTTTTCATCTTTCTTAAAATCGTCAATTTTTTCTTTAATCTCGTCAAGAATTGCTTTTAATATAAATCGTTCGTTTTAACCATATGAACGACTTCAATATAGAACCTATCACTTGCTTTTCGTATAATCCCTTGAATAGTATAATGATCATTATCAATATCAGACGTACAAGAGATTGATCCTTCTCTACTTTCTGTACATTCAATAAATTCTCCATCTTTAAACAAAGGAAAGCCAAACGCGTAAGGGTCTGTTCCTACCATTAATGATTGTTGTTCCGTTGCAAAGATGAACGCGTCTGCATTGCCGCTTCCCGTTCCAAACTCTGTATTAATGTGTAATCCTACAAATCCTGCAAGTGTTACTTCTTTGTTAAGGTACTTTTCTGGAGAACTTTGTATATCTGTAAATGTTGGTTCTTTAGGTGCACATCCTACTACGAAAAGAAGATTTATCACCGTTATTATCAAAAGGAGTTTATATTTCATCTTGAGAAGTAGTTAATAATAGTATTTAAATATTGTGTATTTTGTGATTCTTTCATACTCACTCCCCACTCGCCAACCACGCGTAAGATATTTAAAGTAGAATAGAAAGTAATATGTAATATCCTTCTCCTATGATTACCAGAATAACAGAAGCGTATACACCTGTACAATTAAAGTCGGTACTTCACCCGCTTATTAATAGGTGGTTCTTCACCAAATTCAAAACATTTTCTGAGTCGCAACTATACGGCGTAATGGAAATACATAATAGGAAAAATACACTTATCTCTGCTCCTACGGGCTCAGGAAAAACATTAACCGCATTCTTAGCTATACTAAACGAATTGGTAGATTCTGCAAAAAAACAAATCATTAAAGATAAAGTATACTGTGTGTATGTTTCACCATTAAAAGCGTTAAATTATGATATTGAACATAACCTTCTCGAGCCATTACATGAAATAGAAAAGATTAACCAAGAAAAACTTGGCATTCGAATTGGTGTAAGGACAGGAGATACGACATCATACCAAAAATCAATGATGTTGAAAAATCCACCACATATTCTTATCACAACACCGGAATCGTTAGCAATCATGATAAACTCTCCAAAATTTAGGGAACACCTTAACGATGTTCAATGGCTAATCGCAGACGAGATTCATGCACTTGCAGAAAACAAACGTGGTGTTCATTTAAGTCTTACCATGGAACGACTGCAACGGTTCTCACCAGAACTAACAAGAATTGGTTTATCAGCAACCATTGCTCCGTTAGAAAGTATTGCGCACTACCTTGTTGGAGAAAGAGATTGTGGAATTATCGACGTCCAGTTTCTTAAAAAAATGGACCTTAAAGTTGTAAGTCCCATTACGTCACTTGTAGAACTTGATTATATGTTAAAACATCAAAAAATGTATGAACTCATTCATGCACAGATACAAAAACATAAAACGACATTAATCTTTACAAATACTCGATCGGCAACAGAACGTGTCGTCCACAATTTAAAAGAGTTGTATCCTCAACATTATACTGATAACATTGATGCACACCACGGTAGTTTAAGTAAAAATGCGCGGTTTGCAACGGAAGAGAATTTACGAAACGGAAAATTAAATGTTATTGTGTCGTCAACATCCCTTGAACTTGGAATAGACATTGGATTTATTGACTTAGTACTGTGTTTAGGCTCACCAAAATCAGTTGCACGATTTTTACAGCGTGCAGGCCGTGCAGGTCATCAACTTCACAGTACAGTAAAAGCGCGGATAATTGTTATGGACAGAGATGATCTTGTTGAATGTTCGCTTATCCTTAAAGCAGCAATAGAAAAAAAGATTGATACTGTCCATATACCCACTAATGCGTTAGATGTTCTTGCACAACACATTTACGGGATTGCAATCAATGGCGTGATCAATATTTATGAACTGTTCCATCTGATAAAAAAAAGTTATTGTTATAAAGATCTTGGATGGGGCGATTTCTTTTCAGTTATACAATATCTTTCTGGCCATTATGTTGCGTTAGAGGATCGTCATGTCTATGCAAAGATTTGGTACGATGATAATACCAACGAGATTGGAAAGCGGGGAAGGATGGCACGTATAATTTATATGACTAACATTGGCACGATACCTGAAGAATCGTACATCACTGTAAAGTCTGGCGACCACATTGTAGGAATGGTTGATGAAGGATTCCTTGAGCGATTACATCCTGGCGACGTGTTTGTTTTAGGGGGAAATGTGTACCAGTTTAAATTTTCACGGGGAATGACTGCGCAAGTGTCTGCATCAGTTAATCGTCCGCCAACCGTTCCGTCATGGTTTTCTGAAATGTTACCTTTATCATTTGACCTTGCAATGGAAATTAGTAAATTCAGACGATTAATGGAAGACCATTTTATCCATTCATCAAAAAAAGAAATCATTGAATTTGTTCATAATTATTTATATGTAGATGAAAAAGCTGCAGAAAGTATTTACATGTACTTCTATGAACAATACCATTTTAGTGTTATTCCTTCCGATACAAAAATTCTTATTGAAACGTATAAAGATGTCGAACATGAAAGAACGTACGTTATTTTTCATACTTTGTTTGGAAGGCGCGTTAACGATTGTCTTTCACGAGCATTGGCGTACACGATAGGAAAACAACAACGTCGTGATGTTGAAGTTGGTATTAACGATAATGGGTTCTATATAACAGCAGATAAACAGTTTAATGCCGTAAAAGCATTTACACAGTTACATACAGACGATTTGCGTTCCGTGTTAGAAAATGCTATTGACCGAAGTGAAGTACTTAAACGACGGTTCAGACATTGTGCAACACGTTCATTAATGATCTTGAGACAGTACATGGGACGAACAAAAACTGCCGGAAGGTTGCAGATGGGCAGCAGATTATTGTTTAGTGCCGTGAAACGTCTCGATCCAAATTTTTCCATTTTGAAAGAAGCACGGCGTGAAGTTCTTGAAGATGTGATGGACTATGATAATGCACAAAAAATCCTTGCGCTTCACATTCCTCTTGAAGAAACGTTTACTGAAATTCCTAGTCCATTTGCATTAGGACTCATTGTTTCTGGTCATGGCGACGTTATCAAGATTGAAGAAAAGCACGAGTTTGTACGAAGGATGCATAATCTGGTTCGAGCAAAGATTGCGTTAAAAGAAGGGAAGAGATTAGTCGCGCAAAAGTGACGAAATATTTATAAATGGGTGTATTATGTACTTTTTATGAACGCAACACAAGCTACACAAATACGCGATTATGGTAAAGTTCCCATTACGAGGGACGAAGGTCTTGACATTATACGTCGAGTAGGATATACACGATTAAACGGAAATGGGGGAAGAAGACCTATTAACTTATGTCCAGATGAGCAAGTTATATCTGTTGCAAAACGATTATATGATGAAGCAATACGTTACAATGAGGTAAAACCTTCTAAAGAAGAATTACGTATTATGGCAGAAGAAAGTGCTCTTAGAATACCAGATAACACTAAAATATACCGTGGTTTCCTTTTAGAAAGACTTGCTCTTGATCCAACAGAATGTGACTTGGGCATTGGAGAACTTGAACAACAACTTTGTGGTTAAACAACTTTTCCCGTGAACACGTTATGTTTGTCTCGGACAATTTTCACAGTAATTCTTTTATCTTTGACGAACGGACAACCGGTAACGGAAATTGTCCTTTCACCAGAAACAGCGATAACAGTATCAGGAAACCTGTCCAGGCATTTGATAACTGCAGGAACAACATCATCTTTCTGAAACGGTTTTGGCAATTCTTTTACTTTTCTAACATGAAAATCTTCTTTCTTTAACTGCAATTTGATGTTAAACTTTTTCTCCCATTCTTGTAACATTTGATAAAATGTGCTCCATTGTAATGATTGTGCAGGATTTCTTCCTGTTTTGTATCGAAGAAAGTTCTGAATACCTACTCGTGGTTGTTTTGGAAGTGTTTTTATCCATGTAATGATCTTTTCCATTTCCATATCATTTAAACCCTGGACAAATACAGGAGCAACGATGACATTCGTCTTCTCAGATGCGTACGCAATCATGTCTTTCACATGAGTAACATTATAATTCTTCACACCAGAAATTTTTCTCGCTAAATCTTCGTCTACTGCATCTAATGAAAAGTTTAATTGTACCTTTGTATTTTTAGCTATCACATCAATCTTTTCTTTTGTAAGGAGAGTTCCATTTGTATCCACAGAAATGGTATGGATGTTCTTGTTCTGTTGTAAATCTTCAAGTAACGGAATTAAATCTTCATACAAGAACGGTTCGCCTTGCACACCAACATGTACCTCAACAGACTCATTAATAAACTCTATAAGTTTAAACAATTCTTCAACCAAATATTCATTTTCAACAACAAAATCATTTTTCTTGGACGAAATACCTTCAGAGACTGAACAATACATACAATTTAAATTGCATGATGTTCTCGGTTTAATTTCAAGTATTGAAGAATCTCTATGAACAATACCAAATGCAACATTTCCTATCAATGGAATGCCAGAATTTCTATGGATGTACGTTACATGATTTCCCGTTAGTTTATTTGTAAGGTGGTCAAAATGTTTTTCTAATACAAACCCAAACTTTGTATACGCTTTATCTTTGTCAATCTTGTCAAATGATACAGTGTGTTGATCAACAACATTAAACGGTGCAATACGTTCAAGTTCTGCACAAGGAATAGTTGTCGTAAAAAGTTTAAGAAGTGTCACGTGAAGTTCATCTTTCTTTTGCTGAAAAGAAAGGGTTTCAAACTGTATTTTAGACATTATACGTTAAATCTACAAAAGTTGTTTATAAAGGTTTGTCTATCGTTGTGCTTGTTGTTCGTATTTACGATGTTCAGAGAAATCTGGTTTTTTGTCTAATGTTAACTTTAATTTACATAGCCTATACTTACTTCCCAAGTTTGACAGTTAATTAAAAATAAGTGTTCTAGGTTTGTAAGTTCTACCATGAAACAAACAAACACTAGAACAAATGGCATAAAAGCTAACTCAAATATATCTTTTCCTATTGGAACAACGAT
>Ga0210057_1007466_pt1 | contig 13239 bp, 13 predicted proteins | sample CryGeyCG2114_010_2_FD_183968 | JGI IMG/M metagenome (GOLD analysis project Ga0210057, IMG submission 183968) | Groundwater microbial communities from aquifer - Crystal Geyser CG10_big_fil_rev_8/21/14_0.10 (SPAdes) (version 2) | ecosystem: Environmental > Aquatic > Deep subsurface > Groundwater ... | reverse complement strand
AATTCTTTACAAAATGGTTGGATTAAGCTAATATATAAAGACCTCTTACACAATAACCTTTCTACTGCAAACTCCAAATTTTGGCTATAAGATTATTGAAATTTTTTCTGAATAGTATCAACTATTCATCAAAAATTTCAATAACTTCTACAGAGATTCCCGGGCTACAGAGTTCCCCAGGAGTGGGCGATGCCCCACTCCGAGAAAAGCACCGTGAACCTTCTCCGAGCATCTCAAAATTTGAAATTTTCGTCACGAAAGTTATTATGCAAGAGGTCTTTAGAACTTAACTATGTCTACATTTGCAGTCATTAAAACAGGGGGTAAGCAATATAAAGTCGCCGAGGGCGATACTTTGGTTATAGAGAAGTTAGAACACGAAGGGGATTCCGTGGCTTTTGACGATGTTTTGCTGGTGGCGGGCGACGAGGTTAAAGTAGGCAAGCCGACCGTTCCTGGGGCAAAGATAACAGCCAAGATTTTAGAAGAGGGTAAGGGTACAAAGAAGATGGTTTTCAGGTATAAATCTAAAACCCGCCAGCATAAAAAGAAAGGCCATCGCCAACCATTTACAAAAGTTCAAATAATGAAAATCTCGGCTTAAGCCGAGATTTTCATTTCCTATAGTCCAGAGCATTTTTTAGGGTGAGCTCATCGGCATACTCAAGATTGGAGCCGGAGGAGAGGCCGCGGCCGAGGCGTGTGATTGATACGCCTTTTTTGTCAGCAAGAATGTCTCTTAAATACAATGCGGTTGTTTCACCGGGCGTGTTGGGGTTGGTAGCTATGATGAGCTCGATATCGTTGCTCTCTGTCATTTCGCTTAATCTCTTTTCCAACTCCTTAATTCTTAAGTTGGCGGGGCTTATTTTATCCAAAGGATTTATTGCTCCTCCCAATACGTGATAGAGGCCTCTATATAACCCCGTTTTTTCTATTGATTCAAGATCGGTTATTTTCTCAACAACCATAAGTTTATTTCTGTCTCTTTTTGTATCGTAGCAGATATGGCAATGTGAATTACTTGAAATATTGAAACATTCGCCACAGAAATTTATTTCTTGTTTTAGATTATTGATGGCAGAGCCCAGTTCCTTGAGATCTTCTTCCGGCCGGTCGAGCAGGGCAATAACAAAACGAGCGGCTTGTCGAGGACCAACACCGGGTAATCTCTGGAACAACTTAGTTAGATGTCTAAATTTTTCGTTCATAATAATTCGGTGCTAATACTTGAATAATCAGAAATTTACCGCTGAGTTAACGCTGATTACTACGCTGATTTTACGCTGACCGTTTTCGGCGTCCTATCAGCGTCCATATCAGCGACTTATCGGCGGTTATTAAATGACTTCGCCCATGAGGTATTCATCCGTATGAAATCTATCGTTCGTCTTGAACCTTAAACTGGCGGGGTCAACATAGAAGTCAATCTGGCCGGTTGGTCCGTTACGGTGTTTGGCGATTATCACTTGGGCTTGATTTAGTTTGTTTTCTTTTTTTGCTTTTTCAAAATTGTTTTTGTCATCCCGGTGTATAAACATCACCAAATCCGCATCTTGTTCTATTGATCCGGATGATCTCAGGTCCGACAGTCGCGGCTTATGGCCTTCTCGCTGTTCCACTGAACGAGACAACTGCGATACGGCTATAATGGGTATGTTTAGTTCTTTAGCTAGCCCCTTTAATCCTCTGGATATTTCTGTGACTTGTTGAACTTCACTTTCGTAGTTTCTTCTTGAGGACATTAGCTGGAGATAATCAACTATAAGCAGGGCCAATCCGTGTTCGGACTGAAGGCGTCTTGCCATCGCTCTCATCTGAAGAATATTCGGAGACGGCGTATCGTCCACGTAAATAGGCAAGGAACGGAGCGTCTCGCAAGCGCCGGCCACATCTTGAAGTCCTTCGCCTAGTTTGCCGGTTCTCAAATGATGTAAACTAACCCCTGATTCCAATGCCAAGAACCTGTCTACTATCTGGTCGAGTGACATTTCCATACTGAATATACCGACAGGGACATTTTGCTTTGCCACGTTTAAGGCCATATTGAGCGCAAATGCGGTTTTTCCAACTGAAGGCCTTGCGGCAAGTATTATCAAGTCAGATTTCTGAAGTCCGCCAAGAGTGTCGTCCAGTTCGGGAAAATTGGTTCGGCAACCGCGTATTTCATCATGCTGGCTGGTGATTCTGTTCATTGCTTCGTCAAGGACAAGCTTGTCCAACGGAAGGAAGGTTTTAGTTAGGGACCTGCTGGAGACCGCGAATAATTTTTTCTCTGCTTCATCCAGCAGATTATCCACGTCGTCGTCTTCTTGATAACCAAGCCCGAGGATATGATGAGCGGTATCTATAAGGTCGCGGAGCATTTTTTTCTTTTGAACTATTTTTGCATACGAATTTACATGAGCCGAGGTCGGAACTGATGCGGCCAGGGATGAAATATAGCTGATGCCCCCGATATCATCCAGCAACTTAACTTCACTAAGTTTGTTGGAGATACTTAAAAGATCAATGGGTTCTCTTTTTTCAAACAAAGCAAAAACGGCCTTGTAAATATTTTGATGGGCTTTGTTATAAAAATCCTCCGGCCGCATAAAATCAGCGATTTTATTTATCGCTTCACGGTCTATGATAATCGAGCCAAGCAGGGATCTCTCGGCTTCAATATTTTGCGGAGGAAGCTTGCCCTGAGCAACATCGAAGGGTTTGTGTGAAAATTCTGTCATATTCTAACTATTATTTATCATTAATTATCGCGAGGCAAGTTTTTCGGTGGATTAACTGTGGGAAAAATCAAAAAACCCAATCCCCTTATTTATTATATTAGAACTGCCGTTAGTTTTCTTGTGGTTTTATAGAGAGGTCTATTAAAGATGAGAAAAAGAAATAGCTATTCCTTAATCACCAGTGGTCCGTAAATGGTATCTTCAATCTTATAGCCCATTGCTTCAATTTGGGCTCTTATTTTGTCTGCTTCCTCCCAATTCTCATCTTCCCTTAATTTCTCTCTTTTTTTAACCAGTTCTTGCGCCTCGTCCGGAATCTTTTCTAATTTTGAAGGGATTATACCTAATATAGCATCAACTTCTTTCAGAAACTCTTTTGCTTTTTTCACACTATTTTTGTCCAAAGCATCGTCAGTAAGGGCAGGATTAATCTCTCGTATCAAGTCAAAAATAGAGGCGAAGGCCTGCGGAGTATTAAAGTCATCATCCATTGATTCTATAAATTCTCGCCTTGTTTTTGTTATTCGCTCTTCAATATTTTCTTTTCCGGTGTTTCTTTCTTTATTCCGTGCTACGCCCCGCACCGTGCTTTGCTCTGGTGCTGGGGTTTCTGTGGTTAAGTTTAATTTTTGAGAGAACTCATAAACTCGTCTAATTCCTGCCTCTGATTGCTGAAGTATCTTGTCGCTGAAATCAAGAGGCGAGCGGTAGTAGCCACTTAGAAGATATAATCTCAATGCTTCTTTGGAATGTTTCTTGAGGAGTTCGTGGATCATTTCAAAGTTACCCAACGACTTAGACATTTTCTGGGCTTTATTAATCAGAAATCCGACATGCATCCAGTATTTAACAAAATCCCCCGGTTTAATATTAGAAGCAGCACATTGCTGGGTTATCTCGGCTTCGTGGTGGGGGAATATCAGGTCTTGTCCTCCGCCGTGGATATCATATTGCGGGCCGACGTATTTTTCGGAGATGGCGGTGTCTTCAATGTGCCAACCTGGCCGCCCTTTTCCTAATTCTGTATCCCATGATGGTTCACCTTGTTTTGATAATTTCCAGAGCACGAAGTCGCCTACGTTTCTTTTTTTACTACTTTCATCTATTCGACTGATTGCATCGTCGGCCATTTGCACTGTGCGTTTTGAGAGTTTACCGTATTCCGGGAATGTCTTCAGGTCAAAATACCAACCATCACCTTCAATGAAGTAGGCGTGACCTTTGTCTATTAAAGTTTTTACTTGCTTGGTGACTTGTTCAATGTGATCAGTGGCGCGGGCGTATTGGCTGACTCCGGTGACACCCAGTTCCTGCATATTTTTGAGAAATTTTTCCTCATATTCTTCAGCCCATTCAAGCGGATCTCGGCCATTTTCGTTTGCGCGTTGAATTATCTTGTCGTCTATATCGGTAATATTTTGGATGTAATTTACGTTATAACCGCGGTAGCGAAGGTATTTCGCGACCACATCAAAGAACACAAAAGTTCGGGCATTGCCGATGTGGATATAATCATAAACCGTAGGTCCGCAGACGAACATTCGAACCTTTTCTTGCCCTGAGCCGGTCGAAGGGTCTCGAGGCGAAAACTCTTCTTTCTTGCCGGACATCGTATTTAAGATTTTTATCATATTAATTTATAAATAAAGGCCTGTATTTCTTCAAAGGGTGTTTCAATGAATAAGAAAGTTATAACAGATAAAGACATCAAAAATAGTGTAAAATAGGCCACGGAATTCTCTTTCTTATTATTTATGTTGGGGCCGACTATGGCCGGATTATTGGACATATGTATAAGGGTGGTTATCAAGAACGGAGCCACGAGTCCGTGAATTATGGCTGTCCAGAGAAGGGCTTTAACCGGACTTATTCCAAAATATGGGATGGCCATACCGATAATAGCGGAAATTATTATTACCCAATAAAATTCTTTGGCTTTGGAAAAGGGTTTATCTAAACTTCCTCCCCAGTTGAATATTTCGGAAAGCACGTAAGCCGATGAACCGGCCAATATCGGAATTGCCAGAACGCCGGCGCTGATGACGCCCAAAGCGAACAGAATATACGCATAGTCGCCGGCTAGAGGACGGAGTGCTTCCGCCGCTTCTTTAATGGTGCTGATATCACGAATTCCTGCACTGAAAAGAACTGTGCCAGTAAGGGCGATTATAAAAAATGCGATGAAGTTAGAAAAGAACATTCCTACGCTGGTGTCGGCGGAGACGCGTTTGAGTTCGTTCTTAGTAACTATTTTGTATTCGCAAACTGTTTTCTTGCTTCTACCTGTCCTTTGGAGCTTCTTTTCTTCCGCTTCCTCGCTTGCTTGCCAAAATGCCATATATGGCGAGATAGTGGTGCCGAAAATCGCTACCAAAATCATTAAACTTTCCTTATCCCAAGACATCGAAGGAATTGCCAGATGATATATTAATCTCGGCCAGTCGTTGATAACTAGAATTCCCGCGACTACGTAAGCAAAAAGCGAAAACGCAAGCCATTTAAAAATGGTAACTATCTTTCTGTAAGGGAGGACGACTATCAGGATAAGTATCAGGCCTATAATCAGCCACGATAAAAACATTGTGGACTTCGGAGTAAGTATTTCTATGGCCGAAGCCATGCCGAAAATATTTGCTCCAATATTGAAGGTGTTAGATACAATTAAGAGCGTAGAAATAAAAACAAGAAGCCATTTTGGGTAATATCGCTTGATGTTGCCTGTCAAACCGCAGGCGGAAGATATCCCTATTTTAGCGCTCATTTTCTGGACGGCTATCATCAGTGGCAGGATATAAAGCATCATCCACACCGCAGCAGGTCCAAGCCGCGCGCCGGTCACGGAATAGGTAATAATTCCCGATGGGTCGTCGTCTGAAGCGCCGGTAATTAAACCCGGCCCCAGCGACTTCCAGAATTTTTTAATTCTTGATGACATGATATTAAAATTTTATCATATATCCGGAAATTTACCATTGATACGGGATAGTCCTTGCGTAGGATATTAATTGGCAGTGTTGACATGACAGTGCCAATTTGATAACATGTCGTTATGATTACCGACAGGCAGGAAAAATTATTGAATTTTATAATTAAGGAATATGTAAAGACCGCAAAGCCGGTGGGTTCGGTTTTGGTGGCGAAAAAAGGCGATTTTGATCTAGGCCCCGCTAGCTTAAGAAGCGAAATGTGCGAGTTAGAACAAGCCGGGTACTTGAGTCAGCTCCACACTTCCGGCGGTAGAGTGCCGACTGACAAGGCCTACCGGCTTTACGTTAATAATCTGAATGCGGAAAAAGAAGATACGGAAAAGGATGTCTCACTGGATATTAAAAAACAGATGCGTCAGTTTTTACGGGGCATAAATGATCCGTTGGAATTGAACAAAGCCATTGCGCGACTTGTATCAGAATTTTCCGATAACCTTGTTATGGTTGGAATTTCCGAGACCGACGACTTTTACAAAACAGGGTTGGCAAGTTTGCTGGAGTTTCCGGAGTTCAGGGAGTTTGATAGAATATTTAACATAGCAAACATCTTTGACCATTTTGAGAGTGTGTTTTCCGAAATGGAAAAAGATTTTTTTTCTGAAAAGGACTCCAGCATCAAGGTTTACATCGGTTCGGAAAACCCCTTAAGAAACGCAAGAAATGAGACAGTAATGTTTGCCAAGTATCCTTTGCCCCAAAAACACATCGGCTCTCTGACTCTTGTGGGGCCGACCCGAATGGATTATGAAAGAAATATTTCATTGATTAGATTTACAACCGAAGAATTAAATAAATTATATTAATATGGATGAACAAAAACGACAATTAGTGAAAGAGGAAGCAATTAAAGAAGGAATTGAACGAGGTATGGCTCTTATGAGAGAAGACCTAAAGATGTACGGAATGAAAGGGGATGGCGAGAAAACTCTCATTTGCGAAGCTAAAGATTACGATTCTTTGTGGGAAGAAACATTAGAAAATATCAACTTAATGACAAAGACAGAAACTACAGATAAAGCCGAGGAATACTTGAATAACTGGAAAAGAGAGCGGGCGGATTTCCTGAATTATAAAAAAGATGAAACAAAACGATTGGAAGAATTTGTCAGATTTGCCAATGAAGATTTGTTGATGGAAACAATTGAAACGCTCGATGATTTGGAAAAGGCGGCGAAAGAAATAAATAACGACGGATTGAACCAAGTGTTAAAGAAATTTCATGATTTACTTGGGAAATATGGCACGGAAAGAATAAAAGTGAAAGATGAAAAATTCAATCCGGTCCTGCATGAAGCCGTAACCACAGAAGCACGGAATGAAACCACGGAAACTCAGAAAAAGACGGAAAAAACGGAAACAGACACCACAGAAGCACAGAAGACAGAAGGAAACACGGAAAATAAGGAAGAGAAGATAGAAGAAGTGAGGGCTGGATATACAATGCACGGTAAAGTCATAAGACCGGCGCGCATTAAAATTATTAAATAATTTATGCGATGCCAATATGCGAATTTCATGCGAATGACGCGAATCGCGAATTATGATGCCAATATGCGAATGTAATGCGAATCAGCGAATAACGAATGGTTATGGTAACTCTAACTATTCGCAAATTAGCAGATTAGCATAAAATTCGCAGATTCGTATCACATACTTATTAGCGATTTGTAGATTAGCATTAGATTTGTAGATTAGCATCATATTGAATGTCTAAAATATTAGGTATCGATTTAGGTACAACTAATTCGGCGATGGCGATAGTCGAGGTCGGTCAGGCGAGAATATTGGAAAACAAAGAGGGAATGAGAACTACTCCTTCTGTTGCCGCTATCGGCAAGAACGGTGAAAGATATGTCGGTGTTACCGCTAAAAGGCAGGCGGTGACAAATCCAAAAGACACTATTTTTTCCGCTAAGCGCTTAATAGGCCGTCGATTTTCCGATGCTGAAGTTCAACATGACAAAAAAATGCTTCCCTATGAAATAAAGGAGGGCGCCAACGGAGGGGTTGATATTAAGATGGCCGATAAATATTACAGGCCGGCGGAGATATCAGCCATGGTATTGCAAAAACTAAAGAACGATGCCGAAGACCGTCTGGGCGAGAAAATTACCGAGGCGATAATCACTGTACCGGCATACTTTGACGATGCCCAGAGAAAAGCGACCAAAGACGCGGGCGAGATTGCGGGTCTTAATGTGAAGAGGGTGATCAACGAACCAACTGCGGCGGCGTTGGCTTATGGTTTAGACAAGAAAAAAGACGAGAAAATCGTCGTCTATGATTTTGGCGGCGGTACTTTTGATATTTCGGTTCTTGAGATAGGGGACGATACTATTGAAGTTAAATCAACCGGCGGGGATACGCACTTGGGCGGCGATGATATTGATCAAAAAATAATCAGTTACTTTGTGGAAGAGTTCAAAAAAGAAAGTGGCGTAGATATCGCCAAGGATCAGCTGGCTTTACAGCGGTTGAAAGACGCGGCGGAGAAGGCTAAGCATGAATTGTCTAGCACTTTGCAGACGGAAGTGAACGTTCCGTTTCTCACGGCCGACACTTCTGGAGCCAAGCATTTCAACATAAGTTTCTCAAGGGCCAAGTTGGAAGAATTGGTCGGGGACCTGGTCAACAAATCAATAGAACTGACGAAAAAGACGGTTGATGAGTCGGGCTTCAAACTTTCGGACATCAATGAAGTGGTGATGATTGGCGGACAGACAAGGATGCCTCTGATAGTTGAAGAGGTCAAGAAATTATTCGGCAAAGATCCTCATAAAGATATCAACCCTGATGAGGTGGTTGCTTTAGGCGCGGCAATACAGGGAGGAATAATGCAGGGCGAGATAAGAGACGTACTCTTGCTTGATGTTACGCCTTTGTCATTGGGCATTGAGACACTCGGTGGAGTATTCACGAAAATGATAGAAAAGAACACGACTGTCCCGACTTCCAAAACGCAAATTTATTCAACCGCCGCCGACAATCAGCCAGCCGTTGAGATACATGTTCTTCAAGGCGAAAGAGCAATGGCTCACGACAATAAAACGCTGGGTAAGTTTATCCTTGATGGTATTCCTCCGGCCCCTCGCGGTGTACCACAAGTTGAGGTGTCCTTTGACATTGACGCTAACGGCATATTGAATGTGAAAGCGAAAGATAAAGCAACGAATAAAGAGCAATCCGTCAGAATAGAGGGTTCATCCGGCCTTACCGACGAAGAAAAGAAAAGAATGACGGCTGACGCCGAAAAATTCGCGGCCGAAGACGCGAAAAAGAAAGAAGCGGTAGAAGTCAAAAATCTTGGCGAGACCTTGATATACACAACTGAGAAAATGGTGAAGGAAAATAGTGATAAGATAAAAGAGGAAGATAAGAATGAATTAAGCGAAAAGAGCAAAGAACTAAACGAAAAATTGAAAGGCGACAACTTGGAAGAAATTAAAAAGGCGACGGAAGAGTTGTCAAAAGTGGCGCAGAGAGTGGGTGGAGAGTTGTACAAACAGAGCCCGCCTTCACCAGGGGCTTCTTCCTCTGCTGAAGCTACGGGGGACAAGTCGAAGGGTGAAGCGGGCGAGTCAAAGCAAGAACCCCAACCGAATCCGGAGAACGAGATTCCGGAAGAAGACCCGCATCAGTAGTGTCTTTCACGTGAGAGCGAAACCCTACTTCTTTTTCTCACGGCCTCCTCATAGAGCAGTTGCGACTCACCCCTAATTTTTCTGACCGCTCGGGGTCACCCCTGTCAGGCCATGCGGATCCCGCCAAGGCGGGACCGAACCTGACATCCCCGACTCGGTTTCCCAGAAAAATCGCGTCGCTCATCTGCAACTGCTAACTACTCGTCATCAAGTGATAAAAAGAAGCAAGGGATTTCGCTCTCTGGATGTCCTGACTTAAACAACAAAGTTATGGGTGACCTCTTTTTATAAGTTTTCTTGACTCGTCAACCAGTTAAACTTGGGACAGTTAAGCTGGATATTAAAAGATGAAAACATTAAAATTTAGACCGGAGTTAGTTGAGCAAATCTTAAATGGTACAAAAAGAGTTACTTGGCGGCTTTTTGACGACAAGAATTTAAGCGTCGGTGATAACTTTAAAATTATTAATTCAAAAAACGGTAAAGAGTATGGCGAGGCTGAAATAGTAGAAGTTAAAGAGAAAAAACTCGGAGAAATAAAAGACGAAGATTTTGATGGCCATGAAAAATATAAAAACCAAGACGACATGCTTGAACATTATAGAAAGTATTATGGCGATAAGGTAAATTTAGATATAATAGTTAAGATGATTAAGTTTGAGCTAATAAATGACTAAACTTACTTGGGAGGACATAGAAAAAATAACAGATGAGCTGGCTTTGAAAATAAAAGCCAGTGGTTTCAAACCCGATTATATTATCGGACTGACAACTGGGGGACTGATTCCGCTTTATTTTATGGTAAAAAAACTAGACAATAATCATAAATTTTTGACCATAGCGGCAAATTCTTATGGTAAAAATGAAAAGGGAGAGTTGGTAATTTCATATCTACCAGAAACAGATTTAAGTGATAAAAAAATACTGCTTGTAGACGAGATTGTTGGAACAGGAGATTCTCTTAAAGAGGTTTCAAAAATTCTAACCGATAAATATAAAGTCGGAGAACTAAAAACGATGACCCTTGTTGTGTTGAAAGATAGTAAATTTTATCCAGATTTTTACACTTTGGAAGAAGGTGGTGACTGGGTTGTATTTCCTTGGGACAGATATGAGTTTCCGGAGTATTTTTAAAAAGAATCAACCAAAAACCTTGCGGTTGCAAGGTTTTTGGAAAACTGGGATTCCCCGAACAGGGATGGATCCGAAGTTACCGTTGAAAATAAGTATATCAAATGAATAAGGTTTACAAAATAATAGGGGCAAATACGCTGATTGCGCTTCTGTCGTGGCAGTTTTTTCGTTATGTGGATTATGTGCTTAATGTGATAACGCCGGAATCATTTGCTTTTGATTTTGAAGTGTCGGCGGTTGTTAATTTTGTTGTTTTGGTGAGTATTGTTTCTCTTATCTTGGCAATCTTTAGGAAAAAGAGGTGGGAATTAGTTACTTCTGGTATTGTCGGCATAATTTTTCTCTTATTTTTCGGGTGGACATATATTAATTTGATCGGAGTTCTGATCGCGATGTCGTTGTTTGAATATGCGAGATTCGCCGGTGTTGAAGAAATAGACCAGCGGACGAAGATAAATTCAAGGATGATAGTTAGGCGTGGCGCTGTGGGAGTTGTTCTGGCGTTCTTTGTGCTTGTTTCTTTTGCGGCATATCAAAGTCCCGTGGCGGCAGGAATTGCGGAGGCGGAGCAATTACCATCAGCTACTCAACAACTAATGAGGTCCGTGGTTGATAGTGTAATCGGCGGTCAAATCCCAGTTGGTCCGGAAAAGGAGGGTGTTCTTAATCAAATCGCCAATGAAACAATTCAACAATTTAACAGTATTTTGAAACCCTACTTCCAATATGCACCGCCGTTGTTGGCATTTGGTTTGTTTCTGATACTGTGGGGCTTGAGTTGGATATTTGTATGGTTGGCAGTGTTAGTAGGAATGGGAATATTTTGGATAGTAAAAAAGACCGAAATGATAAAAATAGAAGAGCGCGATGTTAAAGCTGAAATTTTGATAATATAGAAAGCGAAGCCCAGTAGTGAATTCTGAACTTTATTTGCCGAAGGCATTTCAGAATTCTACTACTGGGAAAATAAAAAACGTCTTCCCGAAGGAAGACGGTGCTGGGGTTCCGTACCCAGCTGCGGAATCGGGCTTTCGCCTCTACCGCACGCTCTTTGCTAACCCTGAAAGAGTAAGTCGGGGTTCTTTGTCCGCCGAAAGACGAACGGTGCCGGACGCCATCACCCTGGAATGAAGCGCGTCCGGCGAAAACTCCGCAGAGATCAGCTGGTCGGCGGATTCACCGCCGGCTGCTAATTCTGGCCAGGTATCGGGACGGCATCTGGTAGTGCTGTGGAGCGCGGGTTTAGAAAAACCCTTGCAAAACGCCACTACCAGTGTCAGCCAGCCGTCCCGAATTTCGAAAGAACTGTTGGGCTCCATCCCGAACCCGCCGGAGCCCTAAACGATAGCGGGGTTCTTATTTACGTTTTAAGTATATCATACCTTGCATATGTTTGTCAATAGGGGTAGAATAACCTCATAAAATCTATGTTTTATGAGAATGTAAAATGCAAATATCAAAGTGCAAAATGACAATGTAAAATTCAAAATGAACTCAGAAAAATGATTAATTTTTACATTTTTAATTGTAATTTTTAATTTTGATTTTTAAATTTTAAATTTGTATTTAGATCTATGTCAAAAGATTATTATCAAACCCTAGGTATTCCAAGAACAGCGAGTCAAGACGAAATAAAAAAGGCCTATCGCAAACTGGCCCATCAACACCATCCCGATAAAAAGGGCGGAGATGAGGCAAGGTTCAAGGAAGTCAACGAGGCCTATCAGGTGCTTTCCGATCCTAAGAAAAAGTCGAGCTACGACAATTTTGGATTTGCTTACAATGAAGGCGGTTATCAAAACGGCCAAGATTTTAATTACTCGGATATTTTCGGCGGTATGGGCGGGCAGGCGGGTATGGAAGATATTTTTGATATGTTTTCGGGGATGTTTGGCGGAGGGTTCCAGCGGTCCTATGAAAGAGAAGAAAGTGTGAAAGGCGAGAATTTATACCTGGAAGTTAATATTAAAAAAAGCGACCTAGGCACCCAGAAAACAATAGAATTTCAGGCGTTGGATTTGTGCAAGGAGTGTAGCGGGAACGGAATTGAAAGGGGATATAGTATGCTTACTTGCGAGATCTGCAGAGGCGCGGGACAAGTTCGCCAAACATCAAGAAGCGCGTTGGGATATTTCACCAGAGTTGGGATTTGTCATAAGTGCGGAGGCAAGGGCAAGTTTCCTGAAAAGAAATGCCACAAATGTTCCGGCGACGGACGAGTCAAGGCCAAAAGAAAATTAGACATTCTCATTCCGGAAAATATTGACGGCGACTATAATATAGTCGTGCCAAAAGGCGGCAATGTGGGCAAAAACGGTCAAGCCGGCGACTTGGTGGTGCGTCTCAAGTTTAGATAGTCGCGCTCACAACACCTACCGCAATTTTAATCACGGTGTCTCGCCTTCAAAAACTCATTTCAAGATAGCAGGGAAGCAGAACTCATCGCACCGCCAGAGAAGGCCGCCCAGGTCGCTCTAGGCGGTCTTTTTTTACTTAATTTTATCTCTTCTCCTAACTTTATTGATTAAGCTAAAACACCCAGGTCACGAGGCCGTCGGGTAATTTTTAGCAACTGAAATTCTTTATCACAAATTCAAGAGTAATTTGGATATTGTTCAGGTAACAAAAATTTAGCCGGAAAATCTGGAGTATTCAAAGTGTTCCTAAAACTATCAATTGATAGTTTTAGGAACACTTTGAATATTTACGGAAGAGGAACGGATGCTATAATTTTTGTCTGAACAATGACAA
>Ga0210057_1007463_pt1 | contig 13241 bp, 10 predicted proteins | sample CryGeyCG2114_010_2_FD_183968 | JGI IMG/M metagenome (GOLD analysis project Ga0210057, IMG submission 183968) | Groundwater microbial communities from aquifer - Crystal Geyser CG10_big_fil_rev_8/21/14_0.10 (SPAdes) (version 2) | ecosystem: Environmental > Aquatic > Deep subsurface > Groundwater ... | reverse complement strand
GATAATTAAATGAAATTAATAGTGCATAATAAGTTCACTTTTGTTTTTTGCCTCATTTTAATCTTTGTGCTTTTTTCTCGATTTTACTCACTCACAACTATTCCATCCTCTCTTGTACATGATGAATTAATATACGTTATGCAAGCAAAAGCCATTGCCTACACTGGCAGCGATATGACCGGTCGCTGGAATCCTTTTTCTCTCAAACCGTTTAACGCTGACTTTGCCGAATTACCCTCACTGTTAATGGTGCCTGGAGTAATGCTTTTCAACAACCCAATCATTGGGGCAAAGATCACTCACGTTCTCATTGGACTATTTCTACCTCTACTGTTGGGCTGGCTAGTGTTGGGTATTTGGAAAAATAGTTGGTTGGCAATAGTTACCGGAATCCTAGCTTCAGTCAATCCCTGGATCTGGCAGTTTAGCCGGATGTCGTTTGATCCTTCTTTTAGTTTATTTTTTTATTTGTTTGGTGGAGGGATAATTTTAAACTTCAAAAAATGGTGGAAATTGCTGTCAATGCCGATTCTATGTTTAGGCTTTTTTGAGTATCAGGGAATGAAGTTAGTCTTTGTTCCTTGGGTTCTTGGTGTTATTAGCTTATGGTTGCAGAATGAAAATAGTATCCAAAAATGGAAAATTAATTGGCAAGAAAAACAAAATCAGATAACAATTGCTTTTATAATTACATTTAGCACCATTTTGCTATTCAGTTGGTATGCTTTTGTTTCCCTACCAAATCAGTCATCTTCAAAGCGCACTAATCAACTGATTTTTCTCGATAAATCTTTCGTAGCTCAGTCAGTGATGGACGAACGACGGCGATCGACTGATTCTCCTTTGCTCACTTTAACAAGTAATAAATATCTTTTCATTGCTAAATATATCGAAAAAAATCTTTTCAGAGTTCTAAACCCTAATTTGTTATTTATTTCCGCAGATGAGGCAGCTAACCGATTTGCTGTTACTAATCATGGCTATTTTTATCTGGTTGATTTTTTCCTGGTTGTAATCGGTTTACATTTCTTGCTCACAAGTAAAAAAAACCGATTAAAAAATATACTTTTTTTAGTGCTTTTATTGGTTTCAACAACTCCGGCAGTAGTAGCTATCGGAGAGTCATATACTTTTAGAGCTTCACTATTTTACCTTCTGCTCATCATACTGGCAGCTCACGGACTCCAACAGCTCAAAAATCAGAAACGTCTATTCCGGACTATTGTCGCGATTTACTTGTTAAGTGTCGGTATCTTTACTCATCATTACTTCTTTAAATATCCGGTCTATGCCGCGGACGGCCAATTTTTTAGTGAGCGGGTGTTGGCTAATTACGTCAAGCGAGTTTCAAAGAATAGCCAGATTACGATTTATACGCCAGGTGAAGAAGGCATCTTTAATAGCTACTTATTTTACAACAATTTGTATTCAAAACAAAATGCACTGGAAATACGAGACCAATTACTCAAAAATATTTATACCATTAACAATCTCACAGTCGTTAATTCTTGCGTGAATTTTTCAACTATTCCCTTGGACGCGATCGTTATCAGAGATGTAGAAATGACAATTTGTGACAGCAAAGTTGATCCAGCTCAGGCTAGTTCATCATCAAACGCAAAAGAGTTAAGATCTTTTATAACTTTACCCGCTGTTAAAGATAACGGTGAACTATATCGAATCTACAGCGACACACTTTGTTCTGGCTACCCTCTCTCAACTTTTATCAGCCCAAGAAAAAAATCACAGTTTGCAGTTGAAAAGCTTTCTGATGAGGAGTTCTGTAAAACTTGGTTCAGCGATCTGACGCCCCTTCTTCATCCACAAGAAGATACATGATTCCCTATCTGCTTTGGCTCAGTTTTGCCACAATTCTCAATTTTTTGATTGTTTGGCTGAACTAGTTAAACTTGTTCAGCAGAAGCGTCCTCAGAACTAATACCATTGAAGTGATCTTCAACTTCATCTGCCTTAGTTGGCTGAACCGTGCTTAATTCGTGAGCCGGTGGAGAATAAACAGTGTAAAGCTTCAGATCACCTTCTCCAGTATTGATGACATTATGCCAAGTACCAGCCGGAACAATCACGGCAAAACCGTCGGTAACGGTTTCTTCCTTTTCACCATTGTTAAAAATAAACTGAGCTTGCCCCTGCTCAATACGAATAAACTGATCCAGGCCGTGAATCTCATTACCAATTTCTACTCCGGGTTTAAGGCTCATCAGCACCAGTTGAGAATATCGACCGGTATAAACCACCCGGCGATAATCACTATTTCGCACAGTTTCTGTTTCGAGGTTGAGTATATAACCTGACATATAATCCTTTCACACCACTAGCCATAGTTTCATCATACCACTCTATTAAAGCTAGCTTTTGCTGATAAGGCTGGATGTACAAAAAGGGCAGCGCTTAGCGTTAATTGGAATTACACTGACGCAAAAAGGACATTTTTTTGTAGTTGGATCAACCGGTTTTTCTTTGCGACTGGCTCTAACCAGTTTGTTCATTGGCAAAACCACAAAAAAATAAATGATTGAGGCGTTAATTAAAAAAGCTAATACTGTGTTGAGAAAATCACCAATCATAAATTGACTGTTGTTAATGGTAAAGTGAAGTTTAGAGAAATCAGGTGTACCGCCAAATACGCCAATCATTGGATTAATCACATCTTTGACTAAAGCAGTAACCATAGTGTTAAAAGTTGCACCAATCACCACACCAACTGCTAAATCGACGACATTGCCTTTGAGAATAAATTGTTTAAAACCATTGAGCATCAACTTTTATTGTAACACGTACCAAGCTGACCCCTCAGTTTGAGACTTGTCCTAGCAGATTGACGGTACTCAAGCTAGCAAGTTTATTTAAGCTTTTGTTGGTACGATTCAGATTGATAATATCTATTGGAGTCGCCATCAATAAAAACATTGGTAAATACTCTTCCCTATATTCATCATCCTGAAAAGCTGCTTTAACCACGTCTACGTATTTTTGCGAATCACAGACAATGATAACCCGTTTCAAGCTTCTAAAATTATTATCATCTGGATGTGGATGAACATGATGAGAAACTGCATAGGATGCCTCAGCTAAACCGCACATAAAGGTTGAGATTGTGGGTTCTGATGCAACCGTGCGAAAAACATTATCAGTTGGTACATTTCTTCCAATACCGCATAAACTTGGCAAAAGCACAGCAGTGGGGTAAGAAATTACAACTTGCCCGAATAAAATGACGACATATTCCGGATCCTGAAAGGTTTCGTCTCTTTCCGGAAAATCTAAAGGCAGTAGCCGTTTGTCTCCTAATCTTGAGTAATGATTGTTAAAAATCAGTTCTTTTTTTTGATGGTCGTAGTTAGCCATATACACTGAGCAGTAACGATAAATGTTCTGATGCTCGCTCTCAGTTAAAATAGTTCTCATTCTGCGAGCCACAGCTTCTTCGTTGCCCTCAAGATTTGGGGAGGCATCCCGATAAGCAGTTCGAATAATCAATCTTTTTGGGATCCTTTGCCCAATCGGACCGCTTGCCTCGTGCAGTTTGTTAACCTCTAACATGATATCCGGACAGAGCGCCCCTAGCTCTGCTAAGCCGCATCGGTCGGGCACAAAGGTTTGATGATTTAAGCTTTTATTCTGGCTATCAACCCAAGCCTCTAGGTGACTTTTAAGCACTAAAAATTGGGCAAGATAACTGTTAAAAACCTTTCTCAAGCCACAGCTAATTCGGACTGAATCATTATTTTGAGTTAACCCTAAGTGAGATAATTCAGCCGTATCACCATGTTGCGTAACCAAAACTTTTAATTTGCTAGGATCTTTCACCCATTTGAGTAGCTCGTCTTTAACCAGCTTAAACCGAGATCTACTTGGAGCTCCACCACCAATGGTTGGAAATGGGACAAACAAAACTTTTTTGACGCCATGGCTAGAGTTAGCATCTGGAACGGTTACTAAACTCTGAGGAAGCACTACTCTGCTATCGCAGCAGATAATAGTGATAATCACCTCATCCGCCTGAGTGGCTAATTGTTTGTATTGACGCATTCTACTGACTACATCTTCAAGATCTTGCTCTATTAATTGCTCTGGAGTTAACTTCTCTGCTAAATGAGCAATCAGTTGCTCATTTTCAGACTTATAATGTGAATTTCCCATACTAGTTATCATTTCTAAACTTAGCTGACCATGCACAGGCTACATATTCTACTGCTAAGTAGATAGATCGACAATATACCTTATTTTCAGGGTAACTGAAATATTGATACTGATGGATTTTTATAAACTTCGCGCAAGAAATGATAGGGAAACTGGCTTACTTTTCCATGTGCAGCTGATCTTTTCACCTCTTCAGTCCCCCAGTAAACATACGTTATTTTGTTAACTTTCAAAAATTGTTCAACTTGATCTTGATTCATTTCTCCGGCATAAAATTGCGTTAATTGCTTTTGCTTGTTTGAAACATCTGGGGTTTGAATAAAGTGACCAAAGTAGACTCGCTGATCAGTAAAGGCGGGGATAAGATTACCAAGATAATAATCACTCAAAATAGCACTTTGCTTTGGAAAAGTACTGCCCATAAACAGTAAAGCATCGTATTGATTTTTTGTCATATAAAACCATTGATTTGTTTTGGTTGTTTCATTGATTCGACGAAAAAATATGGTTAGGGTGGTTGGTACAACACAGATAAATAAGTAGACAAGAACGATGACTAATTTTTTTTCTAGGTTGGCTGGAAAATATTTTTGCAACAAATATTTAATGACTAAAACTGCCAGGATCACTAGTGGGAAAAATATTCCCCGTAAATAGAAGCGGGCAATCCCAATCGGCAAGAACATAAAAACAAGGCTAACAAAAATCCAGATGCTCAAAAAAAATCTGATCGGGGTAATTGGTCTCATTTTAACCAGCTGAAAGATAAACGGTATTGCCAACAAGCCATAGCTGAAAACAAAAGGAATCACCGCTGGACTAGATAACTGTTGACCAATGACACCACTGAGGCTTGAGTTTGAGTGTAAGTTTAGGTATTGCAGCCAGACCGTTCCAAAGGCACCGAGCCCAAGGCTGGATGCATACTGTCTGTGTTTGGGTAGCCAATTCCAACCAAACTTCCAATGAATATATAACCCAGCAATGGCAAAGAAACTGAGAATATAGTACGGGTAGAGTGCGAGCGTCAGCATCAAAGAAAAAACGCTGGCTAGTTTCCATTTAGTTGTTTTGGTCTCGGTTGAAAAATAGAAAGCCATCAAGGCCAATATATAGCATGCCAAGGCGATCCCTTCATGAGGTCGCTGAATAGCGCTATGAAAAGTAGCCGCTGTCATTGTGGTATCGAGTGAATTTAAAAAGGGAAAGACCAAAAAGCCCAAGCCGCCGGCAAAAATAATCGAAGCAACAGTAATCAGAACCGGTAAAAATCCGTGGATTAGTTTTTGAATGATAAACGTCAGAACTAAGACCAGAAAAAATGTTGAAAAGACTGAAAAACCATAAAATACTAAAAATGGATTGGCGCTTGGTGCCAACGCTCCCGCTAACGTATAGAGCGGATAATAGACAATTTTGGGATTGGGGAGACTCGTATACATATTCTCCAGCAAAAAGCCGTGGTGCTGACCCCAATGAACAGCCGCAACATAAACGTTGAGATCCCACGGATCAAACCAAGACGCCTGCCCGCTAAAAACATAACCAACCGGGACGTGTTTCAAGGCATACCAGTTGGGATAAAGACTAATAAAAAGAGCAATAAAGCTAATGATTAGGCTGATGACGATTATCTTAGACTTGGTCATAGAGCAAGTTAATCCGACTGAGACAAAAATGTGTGATCTGTCGCATTATTTCTGAATTAGGAGAAAATATAATGGGGTCTGACCATTTTGTACTACAATCAGGAGAAATCATAAGAATGGCTTATTGCAAAACTTAATTACATCTTTTCTGGTGCTTCAATTCCTAAAAGTCCTAGGCCAACCTTTAACGTTTCAGCCACCGCAGCGGTGATCGCCAGACGGCTTTGCTGGATCTGCGAGTTAGTTTCTTTTAAAATTGGTAAATCATGATAAAAAGTACTGAACGTTTTAGCCAAGTCATAAACATAAATGGCAATTTTTGAAGGATCATACTCCTCAGCCGCTGAGAGAATCGCTTCTGGAAAAAGCGCCAGTAATGAAATTAACTTACATTCTGATTCTTGTTTGGCTAAAATGATCGCTTTTTGAAGCTGAAGTGGATCAATTCCTTTTAGCATTGAGGCAGCTCTGACTTGGGCGTATTGAACATACGGAGCGCTGTTGCCTTCCATAGTCAGTATCTTGTCCCAATCAAAAATAATTGTTCGCTTGGGATCAGCCATTAGATCATTCCATTTTAAAGCGCCAATAGCAATTTGTTTAACTAGCCGCTCTTTTTCTCTAGCATCGGTCACTTGCGTTCTATTTTCCACTAACTTCTTCGTTCTTTCCAAGGCCTCATTGACGAGATCTTCAAGAAAGATCACTCTGCCTTTTCTGGTAGACATTTTACCGTCCGTCAACCGAATTAGACCAAAATAAACATGTTTACTTTTCTCAGCAATTTTCAAACCCATTTCTTTTAAGACACCAAACAGCTGTTCAAAATAAAATTTTTGATCTTCACCAACCACATAAATCATGGCGTCAAACTTTTGATCACTTCGGTAAAGTGCAGTGGCAATATCCCGGGTCAAATACAGAGTAGCGCCGTCTGATTTTTTAATAATTACTGTTCTAAGGCCTTGGTCTTCCATGTCAATCACCAATGCCCCCTCACTTTTGGTGACAATGCCACAGTGTTCTAAACGCGCAATGGTTGGTTGCAGCATATCCTCATAAAAGCTTTCGCCTTTCACCCAATCAAACTCCACTCCAAAAATGGTATACATCTTTTGAAACTCAAGCATTGACCAGTCAACAATTTCTTGCCATTTCGCTCTGGCATTAGGGTCACCGTCTTCTAACCGTTTAAACCAAGCTCTGCCTTCGTTGACAATTTTTGCAGCTTTTTCTTCTGCTTCAGTTTGGGAAAGTCCCTGGTATATCTCACTTTTGGGATCAGCCGCCTGGTTAATTCTGACATAGAGTTTTTGCAATTCTTCGATTGGATGTTCTTCGATGATCTTTGGATCTCCCCAAAGCTCAAGTGCTCGCAACAAATGACCAAACTGCGTTCCCCAATCGCCAAGATGATTATCTTTAGTAATGCGGTGACCTAAATGAGCCAGAATTTTTGCCAGTGAGTCACCGATAATTGTTGAGCGCAAGTGACCGACGCTCATCCGCTTAGCAATGTTTGGCGACGACATGTCGATGATAATCTTTTGCTCTTGATCTTGTTTTTCTTTGCCATAATCAGCACCCATATCCAAAACATTCTCAACCACATCTTGACCAAACTTTTGAAAGTTTAGCTGCAGATTGAGATACGGTCCAATCGCCAGAAAAGATTGGACGTAGCCATCTTGTTCTGGCTGCAGTTTGGCTGCTAATTCCTGAGCAATCTCATTGGGTGATTTTTTGAGGGAGACGGAAAAAGCAGCACAGTGAAAACCAAAATCACCCTCGATCTGCTCGGGAGTCCGACTGATGATCACTTGATTGACAACCTCTAACGGCAAATCTATTTTTTGGAGCGCAGTGATTACTTCTTGTTTTAATTGAGCCAGTGGGTAGAGCTTGTGTATCGTCATAGTCTTGATAAAACTAGCGCAATTCTAACACGATATTGAGCCGCACTACTATTATAGCCGACAGTTCACAAATTATCTCAATCGCATTCTGAGCTGATTCAAGATCACCACAATCAAGGAAATACATCAGACGGTGTGGCTTAATTATCTAGTAACAAAGGTCAAAGCTTTGCCAACTTTTCCGGCGCGACCAGTGCGACCAATTCGGTGCACATAGTCTTCGTAGGACATCGGTTCATCAAAGTTGATGACGTGAGTCACGCCCTCAATATCAATTCCTCTAGAAGCAACGTCAGTAGCAAGTAAAGCTTGGACTCTGCCTTGTTTGAAATCTTGCAGAGAACGTTGTCTGGCACTTTGACTTTTGTTGCCGTGAATCGATCTGACCTGAATGCCACGTTCAAACAGTTGCTGTTCCAGTTTATTGATGCCGTGTTTAGTGCGACCAAAGACTAGAACTTTTTCAAACTCCACTTGTTTCAGGAAGTTATGCAGCACGTCAACTTTGTTTTCGCCATGAGAAATTCTGACCATTTCTTGCTCAACATGAGTAGCAGTTTCTCGTTGCTTAACACTAATCCTAACTGGATCAGTCAAAAACTGGCGCATAATCTGTTCGCAGTCTTTATTCATGGTGGCGCTAAAGAAAGCCGCCTGACGCTCGGCTGGCAACTTTGAGATCAAGAACATGATATCTGGTCTAAAGCCGATATCTAACATCCGGTCAACTTCGTCTAAGACAATATTAGAAAACAGGGCGGTTTTGAACGCGCCTCGGTTAATTAAGTCTTTCAATCTGCCTGGTGTACCAATCACAAAGTGAGGATTTTTGCGCAACTTGTCCATTTGCGTGGCAATGTTTGCGCCCCCAATACAGAGGGTGACACCTAAAGGTAGACCATTGGCAAAAGCGGTGAACTCTTCAAAAATTTGTAATGCCAGTTCTCTGGTTGGCGCCAAAATCAAGACACCTTGCTTTGGATTGGCCATCACCTTCTCTATTAACGGCAATAAGAAAGCCGCAGTTTTGCCGGTGCCAGTGTTGGCAATACCGACCACGTCTCTACCTGCCATCATTGGAGGAATCGCTTGATCTTGAATGGGAGTTGGGGTAGTGTAACCACGTTTAACAACATTGGCTAAAACTTGATCTGACAAACCAAAATCAGCAAAAGCGTGCTCGGGCACGAACTCCACTTCTTGGAGAGGCTGAATAGCGGCACTAACGTAGTAAGCCACGTTAATACTTGGCCGCTGTGGGCGGCGCTGATTGGAGAAACGTTGATTGGAGAAGTGCGAAGATCGGTTAGAGTGGTTAGCATTATTTGAACCACTTGAATTATACGAACGGCCACGTCCCCTATTTGAATAGGACATCTTTTTTCCTTTTACCTTTATTGTTTACTGCGGAGAGAATCACATCTTCCGCCATGTAGTGGGGAATTTCAAACCGAAGACTGTCAGTATAGCAGATTTATCTTATAAGTCAAAATTTTGGGTACTGCCAGTACATGCTTTTCCTAACCTGAACCGGAGCTCTCTCCTCAAGTGGTTTGAGCTTGAGAATCAACAGATCATAATGGCCAGCAGACTTGTCCTGATAGACTACTGTTTCCAGATTTTCTTGATAGTACTGAGTGAGGGTATTATTCGGCACCATTGAAACTACCGCATAGTTAACATCACTTAAAATGGTGTTATAGATAGCTGGATCGAGCGGCTCGTTGTTTGGGGTGTTGGGTGATTCGCGCAGCTGAAGGTCAGAACGGTGTTGGTGTAGGTAAAAATAGGGATCAGGAAAAATAGACAGCAACACCTTTTCTCCCTCTGGTAAATGGTCTGAAATGGCCTGGCCATACTCTTCATAGGTTTGAGTTTTAAGGACGATTTGGTTGATAGAGTTGAGGTAAATCATCAAATTTACAGCTATCAGTAAGACAAATACCAAGCCAGCATAATAGATCTTTCGCAGCCAGAACCATTCCAAATTTAAGAGTAGAAAGACCGAGCCAAGCAGAGGAAGGTACACCAGATACCACATTTCTTTCATCAAGACAGGAAAGATCAGCGTTGAAAGAGCCAGAAGAAATAAAAACCGATTGGTTTGTTTTTTTAACAATCCCTGCTCCAACATTCGAATGATATAGAAAGAGTTTGAAAAAAGGTATGTCAGTAGGAGGACGCGTTTTAAAGGTAGCTCACGAATACTTCTGAGCATAAAATAATTAATATATTCTTTCCGATGCATCTGGACCACATTTTGGGCCAAAAAAGCATCAAAATGACCAATAAAGGTTGTTGCCCAAGTTGCTAGTCCAATTAGTGTTGGTACGCCAAATAATAACCATGAGGTAATTCTTGAGCGAACGTTAGGATAGTGAGCAAATAAAATACTAATGCCAATCGGTAGCACAAAAATAAAACCAGTTGGATGTGTTAATAAGCTAAGCGTTGCAAAAATCCCTGTCCAAACATTGGTCAAAAACGTGGGTTTTTTTAGCCACTGCCAGTGAAAGATGACTGCAACTAAACCAAAGACAATGCAGAGCAACTCCATTCTGGCAATGATTGAACCATCTTGCAGATAAGGATCAGTAATTAGGAGTGCAATCACTCCCACTACGGAATAGGAATAGCTCAACTTGGTTCGAACAAATAGGTACATCAATCCAAGCACCATCGCCCCACACAGCACTGAAAACATTCGTCCAACGACAATGGTTTCGCCAAAGATCATGTATAGCAGCGCGATGAAATAGAAATATAACGGTGGATACCAAAACGCCTGCTGATCAAGTTGAGGGATGAAGTCTCTGAAAAGGAGTGAAGTGAGGCCCTGTCCGTGGATTAGGCGGGTGACCATCTCAAAATAAATTGCCTCATCATTACTAAATGGGAACTTGGTTGTTAAAAAAAGCAGAGAAAAGAATATAAACGTCAGGATCAGACAGGTAACAAGTACCAATGGCTTTGGCAATGAAAAGTCCATTTCTAGTTTGAGCGGTTTGTCACTTTTTTCAGTTGCCACAACTACACCCAGACGCATACATTTGGCTAATTGCTTTTAATTCCGCCAAATTTTTTACTACTTCTTGCCAATTAGTGTTCGAGCTGCCCAATTTCCGGTTGGGAAATACTGAGGGTAGTTCACAAAAAATAAAGTGGTGCCGATGTAAGATTAAGGCGCTTTCAGACAAAACCAAATAACTAGAACAAAGGAAGTGATGCTTAAGCAGTGTTTGTAAAGCCTGCTTTGAATAAGCCCGATAGCCATTGGTATTATCTTTGAGTGGCAGCCTAAGAACAAAGCGAATTAACCAATTTGCGCATCTGCTAAAAATCCGACGTGTGATTGACCAATTCTCTGTTCTACCACCCTTGACATATCGGGAGGCCAATGCAACTTGGTTTTGTCCCACTTTCTCTATCAGAAGTGGCAATTCTTCTGGCCGATGAGAAAAGTCAGCATCCATTTCAATGATAACATCAGCAACATTTTCTTTCACAATCTGTTGAAAGCCGTGTAAAACAGCGGCCCCGCGGCCATTCTTCTTTTTGTTAGTAATCAGCTTAACTCTCTGGTCTTTAGCAGCTAATTTTGACACGCTCTTGCCGGTGCCGTCAGGTGACTGATCATCAACCACAATTACTGTTGAATCAGCAACAACTGCCCGAATAGCCTTAATCAGGACAACAATATTTTCATTTTCATTGTAGGTAGGAATGACGATTGCTACCCGCTGTTTTTTCATTTTTCACCTCTATCTGGCGAACTGTAAACCTAGCCGATTTAACGCACTGGTAAGTTGATTAACAAAGTAATCCATGTCCTTTTTAGTCAAATCTTGGTGACAACCAACATAAAAACCGGCCTGAGTACAGTAGTTGCCAATCGGAAAATCTGTCGGATTTAGATTCAAAGAGTCATACGCAGGCTGGCCGAGAATTGGTAGAAAGGGACGGGTTTCAATGCCAGCCTTTTCAAGTTGATTGATGACTTGATTCAACTGAATATGACATTTTTTAAGCGCTTTCCTGGTCAAAAGTAGTGGGTAAACCAAATATACGTGATCTTCAGTAGAATCGAGCTGTGGCAGTTGTAGTAAATCACTTAAGTGTTTGAACTTTTTATTCAAATAGCGAACATTGGCAACTCGCTTCTTAATAATTTTGTCTAGGGCGTTGAGTTGTGATACCGCTACAGCTGCTTCAAGTTCTGACAACCGATAACTAAAACCAACGTGATTAAACAAAAATCTTTTTTGAACCAACTTTTCTAGGGCAGGCTTTGACAGATTGTTATCATCATCAATCGAAATGTAGGCTGAATCCCGACCATGATTAATCAAACTGCGCATTAGCTCAGCCAATTGATGGTCTGACGTAGTGATAACACCACCTATGCCAGTAGTTAAAATGTGAGCTGAGTTGGTAGAAAAGGCGGCAGCAACCCCCCAACTACCAACGCTTTTACCCTGACTTTTTGCGGCAATTGTTTCACAGGCATCCTCAATAATTTCTAAGTGATAGTTGTTGGCAACTTGTTGAATAGACAACATATCAACCGGCTTGCCAAAGAGATGGACAGGCAGGATTGCTTTAGATTTAGCCGTAATTTTGTCTGAGATCAAGTTGGGGTCGAGGTTGTACGTCGATTCTAAAATATCAATAAAAACCGGCCTGAGTCCAGATTGCAACACCGCGTTGATCGTAGCGACAAAGGTAACGATTGGCACGAGAACTTCATCACCATCGCGCCAACCATGCTTAATTTTTAAAGCAGTCAAAATTGTGTGAAGCGCTGCCGTGCCACTGCTGCAAACAATTGCCTCTTTTGTGTGATGCAACCTGGCAAAACGTGTTTCTAGATCCTGACAAAAAGGGCCGTAACTGAGTCTGGCTGTTTTAAGCACTTTTCTAACATTCTTGTGAGTATCAGAAGAGATAAAAATGGTGCCTAAACTATAGTTTGACATATGGCTTGAGGGGAATAGGGCGATTGTAGCAAAAGCAAAAATGCCAGTATATAGGCAAATGACATTGACATCACCAATTTTTTGTGAAGTAATTCACTGATTTATAGTACGTACCCAGTTAGTATAGGGTCAGTAGAAACGGTATGAAAGTAATAGGGAGGGGGTGAAAGGTACATGAAAAAAATTTCTCTTATGCTGGCAATACTGGCTGCAATCGGATTGGCTGCACTGCCGAGTAAGGCAATGGCAACGGCTAACACCAAGCTTGATCTGATTCAAGATGCTTCAGCCGGTGGTGGTGAACTAATTGATATGATTGGCCCGACTGGTTTTGGATTTATTAACTTTAACCAAAACGCGAGCGGCGATCTCCGGTTAGTAGTTTCACTAAAAGGCGCTGAACCAGACACCACATATTCCGGTGTCTTCTTGGTTTGTGGACCGACCCACGCGTTAGGTTGTGGATTCATTGACGTTGGTGAGTTAACAACCAATGGCCAGGGAAATGGAAACGCAACAATGTGGCTCGAAGCCGC
>Ga0210057_1007460_pt1 | contig 13247 bp, 14 predicted proteins | sample CryGeyCG2114_010_2_FD_183968 | JGI IMG/M metagenome (GOLD analysis project Ga0210057, IMG submission 183968) | Groundwater microbial communities from aquifer - Crystal Geyser CG10_big_fil_rev_8/21/14_0.10 (SPAdes) (version 2) | ecosystem: Environmental > Aquatic > Deep subsurface > Groundwater ... | reverse complement strand
ACGATCCACCACCCACGATGGTCAGCTCAAAGCCATCGCCACAAAAACCCTCCATTTCAGGAAGGTTCATTCCTCATTTTTTTCTTACTCATTACTGCCCGTACCTTGTGCCGAAGGTGTCGCTCCTCTAAGCCCTCCGAATCCATTAAGTCCTAACGCATTTTGTAAGTCTTCCAAACTCACTCCCAACTGGTCAGCTGCAATCTGTAAGTCCACTCTAGCCCTAAACTGTCCCGGAACTGGTGGCTGAACATTTGTCATCTTTTGTGGTTCTCCTGTCGGTGCCGCTGCTCTGGCTGCATCCATTGCCGATTGTAATGCTTCTTCCGTCACTCCCAGCTTTTGTGCTGCAACCAATAAGTCCATCTGAGGTCTCTGTCCTTCAAATCCTTGTCTACCACCCCGCCTCAACCCTTGGCCACTCCCCGCTCCACTACTATCGATACTCACGTTACTCATGTCATCAGTAGTTATCTTCTGACCCGGCAAACTGCATCCAGCCAATATAGCCACTGGCAACACCAGCGCCACCGAAGCCGCTTTTCTCATATTTACTCCTTTGCTTCTAATACTAAAAAATTGACTCCACAGCATATTCCCATTATTTGAGAAAAATATGAGAGCCTGCCCCCTCTCATTTAGTGTAAATTGAGTAATCAATTAAACATTTTTCTCAACGATCACCGTAAACACACTTCCTCTCTTCACTTGGCTCTCCACTTTTATCGACCCATTATGTTCTGCCACAATCTTCTTAGCCACTGACAATCCCAGCCCGTATCCATCTTTTTCCTTCTTACTTCGCGACACATCAGTCCGATAAAACCTATCAAATATATGCGGTAAATCTTTTTCATCTATCCCCACACCCTGATCAATCACCTCAAACCTTACCTTTCCTCCTTCCCCTTTCACCTTTAACCTTACCTTTTTACCGTCTCTGCTATACTTCACTGCATTGTCCAGTAGTATCACTAGCAAATCCACCAACGATCCTCTCTCACCCTTTACCGCCAAACCTTCCTCCACCCTGCTCACACTTATCTCTATTCTCTTCTTGTCTGCCAAGGGTTTCACATGTTTCACTGCTTGTTCCACCACACCCTTTACTTTGATCGATTCCAGCTTAATTGCCTGACCATCAACTCTTGCCAACTTCAGTAGGCTCTGGCTTAACCCCTCCAAACTTACAATATCCTCCAAATTCTCTTTTAGTATCTTCCTCGTCTCCTTTGGAAGGTTCTCATCCATTAGATTCACCTCCAAAGAAGTCTTCAAGGCCGTAATTGGTGTCTTTAGTTCATGGGCCGCATCACCTACAAACCGCTTCTGTTCTTCCATAGCCTTCTCGATCGGTCGCAAAGTTATTCCCGAAAGCACGTACCCTAGCACTACCACTACCACAGCTACCAAACTATTAATTGCCACCAACTGCAGTAGTATCATTCTCCGCGCTGAATCCAAATCTTCAGAAGTAATATGTCTCCACACCACATTCCTGGGGCTAGTTTGAGGGATTAGTGGTGGCGGTGGCAGCATCTCTGCTTCACCTTCACCTTCCAACCTCCGTTCTATTCTCTCAAATTGAAATCTAATTACCGAAGTCGTCCGCAAATAAAATAACCCGCTCGCCGTGCCAGTTATCCCCAATATAATTACCAAATACCACAATGTCAGTTTTATCCTCGCCGATCTAAACATCTTTTCCTTTTTCTTTAGATTAATTAGGTCAATTAGAAATTAGGTCAATTATTTTCTCCTAATCGGTATCCAAACCCTCTCATAGTTTTTACTAACGGCTCTTCCTTCACGAAAGCTCTATCAATCTTATTCCTTAAGTACCCAATATATACTTGAGCCGTGTTTGGCAACACATCACTCTCATAGCTCCATACTTGCTCCAGCAACTGCTCAGCCGTAAGTATCTGCCCCTTATGCCTCATCAAAAATTCTAACAATGAAAATTCCTTTCTCGACAACTCCACTCTCTTACCAGCTCTGGTTACTTCATAGCTATTCGTGTCCAAGCTTAGATTCCCTACACTCAACACATTTCCTGCTTGGTTCTTAGGTCTTCTGGTCAAGGCTTTTATCCGTGCCAACAATTCTACAAACGCAAATGGTTTACCCAAATAATCATCCGCTCCACACTCTAATCCTTCCACTCTATCCTCCACCTCTGTTCTCGCCGTCAGCATCAATATTGGTGTATGGTTCTTGTTCTCTCGAAGACTCTTACAAATTACCATTCCATCCATCTTAGGTAACATCCGGTCCAAAATAATCACGTCATACTCTTCGCTGCTGGCCAAATCAAAACCCTCTTCACCATCATAAGCCACATCCACCGCATAGGCCTTCATCTCCAGACCTTTTTTAATATACCCAGCTATCCGGTGCTCGTCCTCAATCACCAATACTTTCATAAGCCTATTCTACAATTCTTCTTGAGAAACAGTTGAGAAAATCCACTCTACCACTTCTTAACTTTCTTGCTCGCCACAAAATACCACACCACCAGGCACGACACCATATATGGAAACACCCCAAAAAAAGTATCACTTACAGAATGAGAGCTCCTAACCATCGCCACAAATACTTGTCCGCAAAATATCAAGGCCACTAAAGTCACTATCCAACCCTGCCAACTTATTGGCAGATAAGCCATTCCATACTCCTTAAACCACTTATTTTTCATTACTCTCACTTTTCCATTTTCCGATCCTAAAATCAGCAATCCCCACCACACCATTCTTTTTCAACGGAGCGGGTGAAGGGAATCGAACCCTCGTACCCAGTTTGGAAAACTGGTGCTCTACCATTGAGCTACGCCCGCAATTTCTTGACTTTTTAGTTTATCACATCCAACAGAATACTCTGTCGATGACAAATATTTTCTTTGTCGGAGCGGCGGGATTCGAACCCACGACCTCACGGTCCCAAACCGTGCACTCTACCTACTGAGCTACGCTCCGATAGTTTCCGTTAGTAAACAAGTGGTCCGGGTGGGAATTGAACCCACACGTCCTTGCGGACACAGCATTTTAAGTGCTGCGTGTCTGCCAGTTCCACCACCGGACCTACTTATGTTTCTTGTTTCTACCCCTATGAGTCGGCTTAAGGCTATGACAGTTTGGACAGAGAACTCTTAAGTTCTCGAGCCTGTTGTCATTACCGTCACCATTAATATGGTCCAACTCAAGTGGAATTCTACCATCTTCAGACCTTTCACACCAACCACATTCTTCACACCGAATCTTCTTCAAACCTACTGCAAAAAGTCTATTCTTAAGTTTGAAACTCTGATAACTACTATCCTTAACCAATATCTCACTTAGCGACAACCTAGGCTTACCAATACCCTGCATACCCCTATTCCAACCCTTACCAGTAAAATGGCTAATATTTATGTCGTACAACTTGATATACTTATTTATCTGAGCATAATTTCCTCCAGCCTCCTGTAAGCCCAATTTGTGTAACACCTGTCTAATGCTTGTCGAATCCCTCACGCCATTAATTAATTGTTTCTGGGTCCAAGACCTTTTTTTCATAATCTAACCTGCCACAAGTTATCAGGTAATCTTATTCTCTGCTATCGCTTTAGAAACTCATACCACCTTCTCTTGCTTTCCTCTCCCACCTCCACCACCACCGATCCTTCGCCAGGTTGACCATACACCACCACACTCCCCAACGGTAAAGATAACACCAACGGCAACACCAACAAATCTTCTTCCCCAACTACCTTCAGATACTTCCCTCCTTCCCTTACCAGCTTTTCTATGCCTCCGACAGCCTGGCTACTTATTTCACCGGCTTGATTTAACACCTCCATTCGTTCGGCTTTTGCCCACTCCTCAGTCTCTTTTTCCGGCGTTCTCTCAATCATCCCATCAAACACCGCCACATCGTAGGGAAGCTTCAATTGATTAAACCTTAATAGGCTCCGATCCCCAACAATTGCCAGTTTTGTAATCTTTCTCTTGGCTAAATATTCCTCTATTTGTCCATCCACTACCAAACTATCCATCGGCATTTTTAACGCCTGCTTCTGTTCACCGGACAGCACCACACCACTTTCCAGAACACTAAGCCAATACTTGCCATCTCGGTCTATCCACCCTTGTCTAATTCTGTCGGAAGAAATCTTCTGTCCTTTTTCATCTTTAACCAGATCCACTACTTCCAATGGTAGGGGAGTCATCCCCAGTTCTACCCGTTTTTTGTTTACCATTTCCGCTCCAGGTCTAGTTTCTTCACTCACTACCATTGCTTCAATTTCCGGATCCTCTAGCGTTGTCCCAAACACATCATCCAATTTAATCAGCTGGTACTCACCCTTATTGTCAATCCTGCTCACTAAAGTTTCCACATCTTCCAGTCTCTGCGAGTAGGGGAGTATCACTTGGCTTAATTGCTTGCCCCGTACAAAATCATCGCTGGTTACCCCAATTGCCACTTCGTCTGCAATCTCAAACGCACACGCTATTAGTGCCTCATGCCCAACATGCAGCCGATCAAACGTCCCCCCAGCTGTCACTTTCCGATATTTTTTCATGATTTCATCTCACCTGCTTATGTCTCCAATTATCTATTGGCTTCTGCACAAGTTCATTAATAATTATTGAAAATAACAAGGTTACCATTAATATTTCAATTGCCGACCAATTGTCATTTAATTTTAACTTCCCAACAAATGGAACCATTCCCATAGTCGCTGATATAAAAATATGTGAAATATATACAGGATAAGATAGTTCTCCTAATTTTCTATCAATTTTACTATTCTCCGAGTACTTAAACATAAATGGCAACACCAATACAAATAACAAAAAGAAGCACCATTGATTTATATGTAGTTCTACTGCCACAAAATTAAATAAGATTATATATCCAAAAACCAGCACCACACCCAGCTTTACCAAGTTTTCCCTAAACCATTCGCTTCCCCACTTATACCAAATTCTATAAGCCAAAGCTCCCATCACAAAAAACCCCAGCTCAATTGGTAAAAACCTGTGTCCCCACTCTTCGCCATGCAATCCAACATTTGTCAGATACCAATTCATCCCCATACTTATCGCCAATAATCCCATCATTATGCGGCTACTTCTAACTATCCATGGAGAAATTAAGTAAAAAACAAGCTCAATTGCTAATGTCCAGGCTTGTGGGATCAAGAAGAAAAAATGCAGTGGTGGTGGTGGCAACGTAAAGTACTGATTTGTCCACTGTAAGTGCCCAGTTGTTATCACCATCCTCAAATGAAACATCAAATCTTGACCAAAAATAAATACATTAGCCAAAATCAAATAGATTATCGTATCAAGTTTCATTAAGTTTAAATATTTAAAAATTGGAGCCAAATGGCCCCAACTATTGATACTTAAATGTAAAAATATCGATTTCAATAAAATTAACCCCAAAATCAGCCAATATAAGGGAAATATTCTTAAAAATCTATTAATATAAAAAGCTCTTTTGCTTTGATATTTTTGTTGCCAAATCAATGCCATATAAAAACCAGAAATTATAAAGAACGCTCTAATTGATACTCCTGCACCTGTTAGACGCAATCCAAAAGCATGGTGAGTGTGAGTAAACACAATAGCCACAGACAAAAGTAATCTAACCAACCCCAGCCCCAACCGTTGATCCTTAATATTTAGATATGTGTTCTTAATAGTTGAAGCAATTTTTGGTATAGGTAATTTAGTTAATTTCATAAAATCCCACAATTGGCAAATGGTCACTAATTGGCACCATCGGCACTTCCGACTTTATGAGTTTAATCCGTTCTCCTTTATGAAACAAAAAATCTACCGCTAGTTTAATGCCTTTAACTCTGTGAATCTTCGGGTGTAGCGTTGTCTCCACACTCGCTGGTCTATCATCCACCAATCCATCGCTAATAATTTTATACACTTCAGAGCTATCAGTCACATTAAAATCTCCCCCCAAAATAAAATTATCTTTATCTCGTAACAACTGTTTCAGTTTTTTTGCCGCCTCCACTTGCGTTGCTGTTATCTCCGGATACATACTCCACACAAAATGTGTCGTTAACACTTCCACTTCTTTTCCATCCATTCCCAACCTCACTTCCACTAATAATCCAGGGTATTGCTCGTTAATCTCCAACAAATCACTCACCTGCCGAAACTGATTAATATAAAATTCGCCTATATTTTGTTCAAACTCATACTTAGTGAGTACCCCCATTCCAAATTCATAAAAACCCTGTTCATTTTTTATCATCGCCATTGGTTGGTGCACTCCATCCATACCCAAAGCAGCCTCTATCTTTTCAAATCCACCCTGGTTGACTCCTTCAAACTTTCCTTCACCTTTACCAATCGCCTCCTGCAGCATCACTACATCTGGATTTTCCTGCTTTAACCACCCGATCACCTCATCCAAAAACATCCCCTGCCACATGTTTAAAGTAATCACTTTTAACTTCATTGTTTCTCCCATCCGACAATTATATCCTGTCATTATCCCATCTTGAATCACAAAACATTAATCTTCATACTAAACAACATGTACTCCCTCATTTCCAAGCTCAAGGTCAAGCATCTGATCATAAGCCTCATTGTTATCGGCTTTTTGCTTTACATTAATACTCTTACTAACAAAATGTTTTGGGACGACGACGACTTTATCCTCAATAATATTTTTATTCGCGACTGGAGCTACATTCCTCAGTTCTTCTCTCAAAACATGATCGCCGGCTCAGGTTTGGTCAGTAACTACTGGCGCCCCATGCTCCTGCTAGTTTTTTCCATCGAGTGGCACCTCTGGGGCCCATCCACCATTGGCTTTCACTTAGTCAACATCATTTTTCATATCACTAATTCAATTTTGCTTTTCTTACTACTCAGAAAAAATTTAGGTCAATTAAAAATTAGGTCAATTAGATCAATTTCCTTCTTAACAGCTCTTTTCTTCCTGATCCACCCCCTCCAAACCGAAGCAGTTGCCTACGTCAACTCCCTGGGTGACTCTCTTTCCGTATTTTTCATTCTCGGCAGCTTGCTCTTATTCCTCAAGTCACTCACCTACAAGACCACTCACAACTCCTTCTATTTCTACTTCGCCGCGTCTCTGTTTTTCTATTGTCTTTCACTTATGTCCAAAGAAACCGCTATTATCATCCCTGGTCTCATCGTTCTCACTTATCTATACACCAAATCTCTGCCTCAGATCCTGACCAAACTAAAACCTTATCTCACCAAACTAATACTAATCACTACGCCCTATGCCCTCATTGCTGGCTCTTACATGCTCCTCCGCCTCACCGCCCTCAACTTCAACAACACCCTCAACATCTACGGCTCCGATAACCCCTACACCCAAAGCTTCTATATCCGCCTCTTTACCTTTTTCAAAGTCCTCCTTGTCTACACCAAACTAATGATCTTCCCTACTCATCTCCACATGGAGCGCACTACCGCTCTCGAAACCTCCCTCCTTTCACCACTTGCCCTTGTCGGCTTCTTTTTTACCCTAATTCTTGCTCTAGCTCTTATCTATTCGTTTTATCAATTCTTCATCAAGCATTCCGCTCGTACCATCTTCCCCCTTCTTTTCTTTGGCCTCTCCTGGTTTGCCATCACTCTCTTTCCCACCAGCAACCTTCTTATCCCAGTCTCCGGTCTCCTTTACGAACACTGGCTCTATCTCCCCCTCGTCGGCTTTTTCCTCATCATCAGCTATCTCACAATTACTTTCGCCGACAAACTTAGTCACCACAAACCTCAGTCTCTTTTTACTTTTTACTTTTTACTTATCGCTTATTTCTCATTTCTCAGTTTTCAAACCATTCACCGTAACCACCAGTGGTCTGATCCCGTCACTTTCTACCAACAAACCCTTTCCTACACACCCGGTTCCTACCGCCTCATTAACAACCTGGGCATGGAGCTCGACAAAGCCGGCCGCGGCACCGAGGCTCTACCGGTTTATCAACAAGCCATCAGTCTTGACCCCACCAATCCCGTTGCCTACCACAACCTTGGCAACCTCTACAAAGAACAAGGCCAGTTTGACTCCTCTATCCCCAACTTCCAACAAGCCATTAGTCTTGACCCCAATTTCGTCTACTCCTACCGCGCCTTAGCCACCGTTTATTTTAACCAAAAAGATTACTCTGCGGCCCAAGGCATTCTTACCCAGTACCTAGACAATAATCCTCCAGCTACCGACATCCTACTGTCCTTAGCCCAAATTGCTTACCTAAATGACCAATCCGCCTCCGCCTCTGCTTACCTTAACCAGGCCCTCTCCCTCGACCCAAATAACCAATATCTCCTCCGCCAAATCCAAAACCTCAACTCTCAATCCAGATAACCACTAAAACTATTCTCAGTAGCTCGGATCGTTATCACTTAAACACCACCTCAGGATCTAAAACAAAATCACCTACTATCGTCCCCGCCACTCTATACCCCTGTCCCACTCCTCCTACCTTCACCCACCACTCACTCCCTCGCTCCACCATCGATAAACTTGTGCTCGAACCAGAACTGCTAATCACCTCCACCTGGTATTTGTCCTTTGCCGAGTTAAACTCACTCTCCTCATCTTCATTCAAAAACCCCTCTCCCGTGAGTGGCCCAAACGCCGCTGACAACCTCTGAGCAGTGCTATCATCAAGTATTGCCGACTTGACTCCCATTGTCATTGTCCACTTACCATCATCACCTTTTATCGCATCCATCACTCCATCCGGCCGAGTCACTCTCACTTCCTTCACCTGATCAGCTGCAACCGTAACCATCGTCTTGTCCCGCCAACCATCAACTGTTCTCCCAAAAGCGTCTCTATCCAATCCTTCCACCACATACACCTCATTGCTCTCCGCCCGCCTCACATACACCCCTCCACTTGGAGCATTCTGGCCCACCACCAATTCCAGCTTGGTTGTACTCGTTCCCAATGTCACAGGAATTCCGCTGCTGCTGGCCACTCCATACAAATGCTGGTTATCCGCATTGTCAGACACCAACGTCTCGCCACCAACACTCTTTATCCCGTTTACCAACTCCGCCATCAACCGATCATCTGCCTGATATTCTCCCACTTGCCAATGTTCGTTATTCTTTACTAAATTCACAACCCCCAGCCCCTTACCCACCTCTACACTGCTCAAATTATTCCCCACCTGTTCCCAGTCCACCCCCATCGCTGATGTTTTTTTAGTAGGCAGCTTACCCGCATCCCGGGCCCACAACAAACTTGCCCCCGTTACTAACACCACCAACACTCCCGCTAGTATCATCAATGTCTTATTACTCATTATTCCTATCTCCTCTATCTCCACTAACTTCTCTGACTTCTCTAACTTTCATACCTTCTAAACCTCAAATTCCTCCTCATATACAACCTCCACAGGCCATATAGTCCCGGTACCAGTATTACCACTGCCAAATTCCCATACTTCACCAAATTTCTGTCAGTTGAGTTAGCAAACACCATCTTATGCGACACCACTGTCTTCAACTGGATACCCGCTAAGGACTGCTCTTGGCCCAACCAGCTTACCGCCTCGATCCCAAATCCCAAGTTATTTGGTTGGTTATTCACAAATCCATCGGCCAACAAATCTGCATTACCTACTACCACCATCCTGGCCATCTTACCGTTGGCCCCTGCACTCCCTGTTATCGCCACTCCCATCAACCTCTCATCTATCAAATTTGTATCCAGTTCCTGTCTCGGCGAAATATTAAAATTCGTCACCTGCTTTCCAGCATACTTACTTGTCACCATCAAATCCGTCTCCATGTATCCCATACTCTTCAAAGTATCAGCATTCACTTCCAAACTACTAGCCCACGGCAATACCAAACTGTCTATTTTAGCTGTTATCGGCGAAGTCTTTTGGGTAATCACTCGCGGCCAAAAAGGGTAGGGGACTACAAAATTAACACCACCCGGTCCTCCAAAGTTCACCATTTCATTCGATCTTAAGTCATACACCAAATCTGTCTGCAGGTTAATTCCATAGCTTGCCAGCAAATCCTCAAATCCCGTCAGGTTAGCACTCGCTGTCAACGTCTGTTGGTCGATCCTCACTGGTGCCAACAACCACAACACTGCTCCACCATTATCAACATACTGCTTCACCGCTTGCTGGTCACTCTCAGGCACTTGCCCACTCGGTCCCGCTACCACTAGCACATCCACATCCGCGGGAATCTCTGGGCTCTCTTCAGTTAGGCTCACTGGCTTCACATTAAACTGTTTCCTCAGCTCCCCATCCCACGTCGAATAATCAGTCGACACCGACTTTTCCCCATGACCAGTCAAAAACCCTACCGTTTTCTTATCTTTAGTTGTCAGCTTATTAATATCGCTCGTCAGTTGGTACTCCAAATCATTTGTCCCCGTAATTATTGGCAACACTTCCCAGTCTCCTCCATATAAGATCGCCAACCCCAAATACCCTTGTTTCAACTGCAACTCTTCCTGGCCCACCACATTAAACTGTACCGGTTGGATGCCCAAATTCTGGGCCTCGTTCTCCACCTGTGAATTACCCGAAGGGTCAAATATGGACACTTTCACTTTGCCATTACTGGCAGTCACATAGTCAGTCAACATGTCCTTGGTATCTCGCACAATTGGTTGCATCTGCACCGGCACTTGGCTACTCGCATACAGTTTCACATTCACCACGTCAGGCAAGTTCTGTAGTATTTCCTTAGTTGCCGGCGACAGTGTGTACACTCTGCCCTGAGTCAGATCAATCCGCCCTGGTATCCGTCCTCCCAAAATATTCACCATCACCACAATCGCAACTACCATCCCACCAGCCAGCATATATCGCTGAAAAGTCTGCATCCGGTTACCAAACTTAATTTTTACTATCGACACAAATGCCAACGTCAAAAATATTCCCACCGCACTCAACCAATACACCACGTCCCGAACATCAATTACTCCTCTGGCCATTGACTCAAAATGGGTCAGCAGCGATAACCGTGACAGCACCACTACCACCGGCCCCGGCAAGCTCATGGTTACCATCTGTGTTCCTGCCATCAACATCCCAAAACTTGCGGCCACACTCACCAACATCGCCACCACTTGGCTCTCAAACCAGCTCGACACCATAATCCCCAAGGCCACCAACACGCTACCAAGCATCACACTCGCCACATACTGTCCGGCCACCACTCCCCAGTCTAGATTTCCATATCGGCTCAGGCTGGTTGCTACTACCATCAACGGAGCAGTAGCCAGCCCCACAAACACTAACCCCGCCACAAATTTACCTACCAACAGTTCTAGCACCGATAGCGGTCGTGTCAGCAACAACTCCAACGTTCCTCCGCTCTTTTCGCTCGTCAAACTTCCCATAGTCATCGCCGCGGCCAGTACCAGCATCAACCATGGCAAGCTGTCCAACATTATCCGCACGCTAGCATCACCTACCAAAAACACCGTCCGGAAAAACAAATACTCCCACAGCGCCATAAACACCAATAGCACCACATACGCCACCGGCCCATCAAAAAAACCCTTAAGTTCCTTTCTAGCTATAGTCCAAATATTGTTTATCTTCATCTTGTTGCTCCGTTATACGTAATACGTTATACGTAATACTACCTATTCCCGCGTCAGTTCCCCAAACACCTCTTCCAAATTTTTCTCTTCTTCCACCAATTTCCAGATAATCCACTTGTTCTTGGCCGCCAACTTCGATATCTCCGGCTGTACTTGTTGTCCTTTTCCCGCTGTTAGTTCCAGTTTCCACCGATTCTTCCCCGCCATTTTATTTGTCCTCACTATCTTCATAGTCTTGCTTTTCCCCATCGCCTCCACCACTTTATTCCCCTCAATTTCCACTTCAATTCTCTTGCTCTTTCTCTGACCCAGTTCTCCCAGCTTACCATCCGCTACTAATTTTCCTCGGCTAATTATCACCAACCTGCTCGCCAACGCCTGAGCTTCTCCCATCACATGGGTAGATAATATAATCGTCCGCTTCTTGCTTAGATTCTTAATCAGACCCCGAATCTCACTCCGCTGGTTCGGGTCCAAGCCCTCCGTAGGTTCGTCCATAATCACCACTTTCGGGTCATGGATCAGTGCTGCCGCCATGCCTACCCGCTGCTTATACCCCTTCGACAATTCCTTGATCGGCCGGTAATACACATCTCCAATATCCATAGCCCCCACTACAAATTCCAAACCTCGCCTGTAATCATCTTTACCCATTCCCGTTAACTTGCTGCAAAATTCCAACAGCTCTTGCACCAACATCTCCTGATACAACGGGTTGTTCTCCGGCAAATAGCCAATCATCCGCTGTAGTTCCCGTTTGCCCTCCTCCACGTTGATCCCGTCAATCTCTACCTTGCCTCTATCTGCTGACAAAAACCCTGTTAGCAGTCTCATCGTCGTCGTCTTACCCGCTCCATTTGGTCCCAAAAACCCCACAATCTCTCCCTCACCCACCTTAAACGACAGGCCATCAACTGCCATCACTCTCCCAAACGCTTTTGTCAGATCAGCCACTTCAATCATAAATATTGCCTCAATTGGCTACAAAACAACTCCTACTAATAGCGCAAAATTTGTCTTTAGTCAACCTCTCCAATCACACCTCCCCAATCACACCACCCCAATCACATTTTCCCACTCCAATTTCCCAATGCCCCTCCCTCCTTCCCTCCCTACATCCATTCCAACCTCCACCCCACTTTAATAATATATATTATTAAAGTATTTCTTTTCCACAACCCCACCATCAAACCGCCAACTACCTATTTGCTGGTCCATCAACCGCTATACGCAATACGTCATACCTTATAAGTCCTGGTTTCTCTCCATCACCACCACCCACGGATGATTCAGCACCACCTGCCACTGTCTATCCTTTCTCCTACGCTCCAAAAATGATTTTAACCACGGCCCGTTATCCAGTGGTGTTACCACAATGCTCCCAAAATGGTACTGGTTGTCTAGTTGCTGCCACACACCCTCATTTTCCATTGCTGCTATATAGGTCTTCTCAAAAAAATCCGCCGTGTAAGCTTCTGGCCGATTGTCCACAAATACCATTTCCTTAGGATACAACTTAAAGATCAAATACCCACCAATATTATAATTAGTCTGAATTACGAAATTAACTAATTTGCTGACTTAAAAAGATATTTGATACGATAAAGGGCAGAATTACTCATTTTGCATAAAGGAACTCTGCCCATGAATACTTTATCAGAAATTAATAG
>Ga0210057_1007458_pt1 | contig 13249 bp, 9 predicted proteins | sample CryGeyCG2114_010_2_FD_183968 | JGI IMG/M metagenome (GOLD analysis project Ga0210057, IMG submission 183968) | Groundwater microbial communities from aquifer - Crystal Geyser CG10_big_fil_rev_8/21/14_0.10 (SPAdes) (version 2) | ecosystem: Environmental > Aquatic > Deep subsurface > Groundwater ... | reverse complement strand
TTGACGGGTGGATGCTCCGTGATTCCGGGGCTTCCTGAGCAAATTATGAAAGCCTCCCAAGTTCCCTTGGAAATGATGAATCCCTTTCAGCGTGTGAAAGTTTCCAAAGGCTTGAGTCCTCAGTACCTACAGCAGATTACTCCTTTTGCGTCAGTGGCCATGGGGCTTGGACTCAGAAAGGCAGGGGATTGATGATCAAGATCAATCTGGCCCGCGGGGCTCATGTTTCCTCGGCCTTGGGATCCAGCTTTGATGGAGCCGTCAACGAGGCCGAGATTCGAAAACAGGGTCTTCTGCGTCTTTTGATCATTCTGATGATCCCCATGGCAATGTATGCCTATGAGTTCCAGATGATCCCCGAGCTGAAGAGTAAACTGAATTCAAAAAAGAATGTTCTGCAGTCCTTGATTCAGAAAAACGAACAGGCCAAGGGTGCAGTGTCAGAAATTAAAAAGTTTAAAGAAGACCAGGCTCACCTTCAAAAGCAGATTGATACTTTGGAAGGACTCCGCAAAGAAAGATCTCGAGAGGTCAAAATTCTCGATGGACTTCAAAGAGATATTCCCGAGAAGGTTTGGCTCACAAAAATTGATTTTCAACCGGGACGCCTTTCCATCGAGGGCATGACGACTGCTGATTTGGAGCTGTCGTCTTTTATGGAAAGTCTTTCTCGGAGTATTTTTCTCAAAGAGGTCAATCTGATTCGTTCAGTCGAAGCGACCTACGATGGTGGTGTAGTCAAAAAATTTGAGGTTAGTTGCGCGCTGGATATTCCGGTGGGTCAAAATCCGGCGGAGGTGAGGCGATGATTAGCTCGATCATAATTCGTCTAGCATCTTTTAACTTTCAGCGAGCTTTGGTCTTTAGCGTGATCGCCGGTGTGATCTATTACTTCTTTGGATTCAATGATGGATCTTCAATTCAGGTCAATATCGATAAAGTGCAAAAAGACATTCAGGTCGAAGAGTCCAAGGCAAAAGAGGCCGATGCTGCACTGAAAGAAGTGGAACAGGTGCGCGCAGCGGTCGGAGCTCTCAGTGATCAATTTCGAATGGTTTCTCAGGCCATTCCAACAGATCTGCAGATGGCGGACATCATTCGTGCGGTGGACACTACGGCCCGGGTTTCGGGTCTTTCGATGAAATCCAAGGAGCCCCGTCCCGTCGTGAATTACTCGTTTTACGAGGAAATCCCTCTGCAGGTAACGATGGAGGGCAATTACTCCCAGGTGGCGATGTTTCTCTATCACCTGGCAAGTTTAGAAAGAATCATGCGTGTGAAAACATTCACGATTCAGACTCCGCCCGCGACGAAAAAGAACTCGGGCCATACTCTGACTTTTCTTGGGCAAATCGTCAGCTATCGATTCATTGGCGAAACCCCACCGGTCACCACGAAGGGGAAAAAGAGATGAGAGGATTTTTCATTCGTCTTTTTTATATTTGCCTAATGACTGTCGGAGTTTTCTCAGCTGTCTGGTTCAGTGCTTCTTTGTCTGGCAGAGCAAGATCTCAAACGCCTCCCCCCGCCGCAGAGCCAGGGCCTCCATCGCCTCAATTGGATCCTGCCGCGGATACTCCAGAGGCGGCAGCTCCGACTCCGTCGCCGGAAGCGCAGGCTCCCGCGCCAGAGAATCTGCCATCAGAGGAACTAGCTCCCCAAGAGGAGCCCTTGCCACAGGTTTCAAATGTGGAGGGGTACACTTATGATCCCTCGGGGCGACGAGATCCCTTTCTCCCGTTCTCTCAGCAGGGTGCCGCTCCTGTTCTTGACGTGAATTCGGGTGAGCCAGCGCCAATTCCAGTGGCTGCGGAGCCTTTGCAGATGTTTGACCTCGCTCAAATTAAAGTCGTCGGCATTGTCTGGGGAGTGAAAAATCCCAAGGCCATGGTCCGAGATCCCAACGGGAAACTGTATGTTGTTCGTAAGAATTCAAAAATTGGTAGAAATAATGGTTTTGTGTCGGTCATTCGTGAGGGCGCTCTATTGATTGTCGAGCCGATCGCTACGGAAGGCGGTTTGCAGACAGCGAGCACACGAGTGATGTTACTGAATCAATAAGGGGGCCCCATGAAAGGATTCTTAAGGCTGATGTTGGTACTTTCCATGTCCATGGCAATGGTTCATTGCGCATCGACATCCAGCAATGACAGCGCGGACAGTGCAGAGCAGGGTTACGAAAGTTCCGATCAAACTGCAGATACAGAGACGGGTGATGGAACCGAGGCTGCAACTTCTGATGAGACTCTGGACAATGAACTCAACGCCGCAGAGGGGGCTCCTGATGCGGGGTTTTCTGATCAAGCGGTCGGCGAGGGCGTTGGTGGTGGAGACGAGTTTTCAGAATTCGAAGCCGATCAGCCCGAAGTAGCGCCTCCTGCTGATGTCGCGGTTGAGCCAGCTCCTCCTATGCAGGAGGAGCTGCAAGAGGAGCCTGTTGCGGTCGAACCACCGCCACCAGAAATTCAAGAGGCCCCGGCGCCTGTCCAGGCCGAGACCTTGCTGCCTGAGGAGACTCCAGCTCCCCCGCCCATTCAGGCGGAAGCACCCCCTGTCGAGGAAGCCCCCTCTGCACAGGCTGTTCGTATCAAAAATATGAAATACAAAGCCAATGACAATGGTGGAACTCTGGTCGTGGAAGCCAATGGACCGATGAATTATGAAACCAGAATGAATGAAGAGAACAACCAGTTCATCATTGAAATTCCCGAGGCCATACTGCCGGCCAAATTAAAACGCCCTTTCAACACCCGAGATATGAAGGGTGGAATTGGCTCTGTGGATGCCTATCAAAATAAGGGTTCAACAACAGCTCGGATCGTGGTGCAACTACGTGAAGGCGCAGCCGCGCCTGTGGTTCAGGTCGAAGGGAATTCCCTTCTGATCGTTGAAGGTGGAGAGGCTCCTGCTGTGGAAACCGTCGCAGAGACTGAGCCAGAGGTTGAACAGGTAGAAACGCCGATGGAGGCCAACCCAAATATTCTCTCGAGTCTGTCTTTAGAAGAATTTCTGTCTGGGAACACCAAATTTTACGGTAAAAAAATCAATCTGGAAACGTCTGACATGGATATCAGAGAAGCCATCAAATTCATCAGCGATGAAAGCGGTGTGAACTTGGTATTGGCGGATGGGGTTAAGGGCTCCGTCAGTCTGAAGTTACGTCAGGTTCCCTGGGATCAAGCTTTGGTGGTGATCATGAGGGCAAAAGGCCTGGGGTACACCAGGGCTGGAAGCGTTCTGAGAATTGCTCCTATTGCAGATATCAAAGCAGAAGAAGATGAGTCCGTAAAGATGGCGCAGGCCAAAAAAGCTTTGATTCCTTTGCGAGTTCGAATGATTCCCATCAGCTATGCAAAAGTGGACGAAATCGTCGCCCAGATTAAACCCTTTCTGAGCACACCACGAGGAACGGTGATTGGCGACACGCGAACGAGCGCTGTAGTGATCTCAGATTTGGATGAAAATATTGAGCGGGTAATGAAGCTGATTAAAAGCATCGACGTACCTCCTCCTCAAGTTTTGATCGAAGGAAAAGTGGTCGAAGCCTCCGACACCTTCCAGCGACAACTGGGGATCAACTGGAGCTCCTCAGGACAAGCCTTTGACATGGGCAACGGAGTTCGTGGATCCAGTAGCTTCGCGGTCACACCGGGAAGTTTTGGAGCCAAGTCTTTCAATATGAATTTCAATATGGGAACCTTGGATGTTTTGGGAGACCTGAATGCCCAGCTGGCGCTCTATGAAACTCAAAGCGCTGCCAAAGTACTGTCCTCCCCTCGAGTTGTAACCATGCACAATGAAACTGCTGAAATCAGTCAGTCAACAGAGGTTCCCATTGTTACCGAAACCGCCAATAGCGGAGCCCTGACACGATCAGTGACCTATAAGGCAGTGAAGCTAAAGCTGCTTGTTACGCCGCAAATCACCAATGACGGTGCCGTTATTATGGCGGTCGATGTCTCCAGAGACTTTCTTGGAGGTGTAGCTGATCTTAAGTCGGGAGCGCAGTCGGTAAATTCAAGGGCAGCGAAAACCAAAGTCATGGTCAAAAATGGTCAGACTGCAGTGATCGGCGGAATCTATCAATCCGATCAGACTAAAGGTGAAGACCGAGTTCCCTGGATAGCAGATGTGCCCATTCTTGGTTGGCTTTTTAAAAATCAAAAAACAACCAGTGCCAAAAATGAGTTGTTGATTTTCTTAACACCCAGAATTCTGGGTCAACTAGACAGCCATTCGATCCGCTCTGAAGGAGGAGACATCCAATGAGTTCAACGGTAAAAGTCATGGCACTGCTGATTCTTAGCGTGTCTCTGTTTAGCTGTAAAAAGCCAATCCAAGATTTGGACCTCACCCTCCATTCGACCAAGGCCTTCGCCATTCCTGTTGATGACAGGTCCTGCGAGGATGAGCTAGTGGATCCTACGATAAAATCCATCAAAAAAATATCTGTGAAGCTGGGCAAGGTTTCCGTCAAGTGGGATGGAGCCTACCCCCTGACAATCAATGACATCAGCATCAGAATTAACAGCAGCTATTTGACCTCTGAGGTCTCTATTTCGATCGACGGTATCGACTACGCTTTCAATGGCACTCCGGGCGATGTCATCGTCAATGCGCAAAGCACTCTCGAATCGACTTGCAGTATGCGATTTGGCGGTCTGCCCATTGCTGACGAGAGCAAGTCCGCTTTCATGACCGGAACGATCAAGATCACGGGCACCACCACTGACGGTGATGGAGTGACGACGGCTCACATGGCCGAAGACACTTTCCAGATCGAATACGACGGCAACTAAAACGCTGACTTCCTTTCGCACCGCAGAGGCCCACAGATTGTGGACCTCTTGTCCCCATGCTAGGTTCAGCGCCGATGGACCTTTTTTCAGCCCAAACACCAAGAGATCTCCCAGGAACGCCATTGGCTGAGCGGCTCAGGCCTTTACGCCGGCAAGAACTGATCGGCCAGGAGCGGGTGCTCAAGCAGATGGAGCGTTATGTTCAATCGGGCTTTTTGCCAAGTCTGATTTTCTGGGGACCTCCGGGCACCGGCAAGACCACTTTGGCCCAGGCCCTTGCCCATGAATTTGAGGCCGAATTCATCTCCGTTAACGCAGTTGAGACCGGGGCCAAGGCTCTTAAAGAGATCGGCGAGGCCGCTCGCCTTCGTCGGCAACAGTACCAAAGAAAAACAATTCTTTTCGTCGATGAGATCCATCGTCTGAACAAAGCTCAACAGGATGTTCTTTTGCCTTTTGTAGAAACGGGGCATCTAGTTCTGATTGGGGCGACTACGGAAAACCCCAGTTATGAAATTAACCGGGCTCTTCTCAGTCGATGCCGTCTGGTGGTCTTTGAGCGCCACGATGCCTCATCCCTGAAAAAAATCTTCGAAAGGGCCCAGACCGAGGGTCTTGTTCCAGAGCATGAAAAGTTGCAACCAGAACTTCAAGAGCATCTATTCTCTTGGGCGGATGGGGATGCCCGCAGACTGCTGGTTGGGATCGAGGAAATTAGCTCTCATTTTAAACAAAGCAAAGAGGCTCTCACTTTGGAGAGTCTGCAGTTTCTCCTTGGCGGAACTGTTCTGGGCTATGACCGTCAATCGGAACAACACTATGACGTGATTTCTGCCTTTATCAAATCTGTTCGTGGGAGTGATGCCGACGCAGCTCTTTATTATCTCGCAAGAATGCTCAAAGGCGGCGAGGACCCCGTTTTCATCTCCAGACGCTTGGTGATTTTAGCCTCCGAAGATGTCGGAAACGCAGACCCTCGAGCTTTGCAGGTGGCGGTGGCAGGGGCGCAGGCGGTTGAGCTGATCGGTCTGCCAGAGGGAGCCATCAATCTTGCACAGGTCGTGACCTATCTGGCATCTGCGCCAAAATCCAATCGGTCATACCTCGCGCTCAAAAAGGCCCAGCAGTTTGTCGACAGCACGGGAACTCAGCCAGTGCCCCTATCTTTGCGCTCCAGCAAAACCCCCGAGATGAAGGCCCTTGGGTATGGCAAGGATTATCTGTACCCTCACGATCACCCTCGCCACTGGGTCGCCCAAAACTATTGGCCCAAAGATCTCAAGGCAGAGTCTTTCTATCAACCCAGCCAACAAGGCTTTGAAAAACAAATTATTGAATACAAAAACTGGCTCAAAGGGCACTCTTCCGATACCTAGAGATTCGGCCAAATAAACCGGTTGATCGCAGGCTCTTTGGTTGAGTGCTGAGACGATTCTCAATGACGCCATCAAGAAGATCGACAAGGCCGTGAAAAACGGCCTTACCAAGATCCGTCACAAAACCCTGAGGTCTAGAAGGACGCGGCTAGTTTTGCGGTATAACTACTGGCTCCAAAGGCATTTGAGTACTCAAGGCCTAAAGAAACAAAGACCAGTCGAGCCGTGATGCCGGCAAGAAGCTGAGTGGAGTTATAGCTTCCATCAAAAGAAGAGCCCGTGGTCAGACCAGAGCTAAAAATCGATCCGCCCGTTGTCGACAGGGTGTTTTTCGCGCTCACAATACCTAGGCCAGCATAGGGCTCAATCACTGGCATTGCAGGACTCAACAACAGCTGAAATCCAGTGACCTTGTCTGTGTCTGTGACGGTCGAGCTGACAGCTCCAACTTGTTGATCAAAACTTAATTTTGAGTCCGTATAAAAAGCCCGTAAAGCAAGATTGAAAGGGATCATTTTCAACAGTTCCGTATTCAAAGAAAGCTTGGCAGCCAGAGAAGTCGACTCCAAAGAAACCCCGCTCGCTGTTGTCTTTGGAAAATAGACGAGCTCACCAGAAATTCCCAAGGGCACACTCACCGCTGCTAAAATTCCCCCGTGATAAATCTTGTCCAGATCTGACCCGCCCGAAGAGGCGACAATGTCTTTGGTATCGGGTGTCGCAGTTTGTCCTGCCAAGATTCCCAACTCAAAGCCAAAAATATTTCCCAGAGGGGCCGCTCCCTGCACTGAGTGATGCATAAAGTTGGCTGAGAACTCTTTCGAAATTTTGTCAAAGCTTGCCTGGTCAATGCTTGTGAACGAGGGAGCTGCCCAGCAGAGACTGGACGACAAAAGAAATCCAACAAGAACAGTAAGACGGTTATTCATATTTAAGCCCTCCAATGGCTTTTGATACTTTTAGACGGGACGGTGAGCGCAAATGCAAATGCACTTTTCAGTTCCATTATTGATGTGCCAGTGTTTGGTATTCGAAGGGATCTCGACTCGATCTCCCGCCCGAAGCAGAAATTGATTCCCGGCAATGTTGAAAAGCAACTCTCCCTGAACGACCATACGAACCTCACCAAAGGGATGGCGATGTTCGCCAATCTTCACCTGCGAGGCGTATTCCTCTTCAAAGGGTTCGAGCCCTTCGGACTCAATAAGAATTTTCAATTGTTCCCGGGTGGGGGTGAGTGGAGCTTGCCAACGTATAATCAACATGTCCTGACCTTAGTGGAAATCGATTTCCCTGGCAATGTCGATCGGACAACGTCAGCCAATTTTGACGCAAAACCCACTCTGGACAAGAGAGCAGACCCGACCAGTCTTTTGACAGTTTTTCCGATCCCCACGCCAAGGGGTGTCTCACTCCTAAACAGTTCATTTTAGATTATCAATTAGAGTCAGGATAAGAGGCCAATTCTTTGATTTTGCCCCTGTTTTTTCGTTCGTTTTGTTAAGTCCTGCCAAAATGTCGACGATAGAAACTCGTGACTAAGTTATCGTTACCCTTGCGAGGAGGACCGTTTGAGCGAGTCAGAAATACCTCAGAGCCCATCTCAGATGTTGGAAGAAATTCTAGCATTCGTCGGCACAACCACTGGCCTGAGTTCAAAAATCGCAGACAGCGGACAAGTGACAATTCAACAAGCTATTGACGGAAAACTTTTTCGTTTTAAGAGCGAACAATTGACCGAAGTTCTTCAGCGTGTCGATGCTGATGGAAAGCAGTTTATCCAAGTCAATTTTCAAACAGGAACTAAAGTTTTATTTACAGACACTCTGGTCGGTTTCAAACCTCGAGAAACTCTGGGCCTAGATATGGCCAAAATTCCTCGGGTGGTAACAACTCCAGACCTCATCAGTGTGTTTGAAGCGATTGAAGAGTCCCTCAGTTCGGACTCCACGCCCGATACCGAGATTGAAATCTTAAAAAGAGTCTTCGTGGCAATCCTTCACGGGGGCGAGGCGGCCGGTTTTGATCTTGCCTTTGAGCGTCGATGGTTGGCTCGTTTAGTCCCATCAAAAATGCGCGCTTCAGCCTAGTTTAAATTTGAATTTCATCAGCTTGTTCAATACTTAGCTGACCTGGCGCCCAGTTTTCAGGCAAAGTTTTTTGTCGAGGAATTGGGCATTTTTTTGGAATAAATCCCCCGGCTTTCAAACTAAAAAAAAATCTTGAAAATATTCATTGACCAATTCCTCGCGGTGAAGCACAACCAGTCCACTTTTGCGGGGGCATAGCTCAGCTGGGAGAGCATCTGATTTGCATTCAGAAGGTCGCAGGTTCGATCCCTGTTGCCTCCACCAAATCAGCACGGGTTTAAAAAGAATTTTTCACGAAAAATTTTTTTTAAAAAAGTGTTGACGGGAAAAAGCTCTTCAAATAGAACTGCTTTTCTCGCAATTTCGCTCTTTGAAAACTGAATAGCTAGATTAAAGGTTTTTGGGTTCTCGAGATCATTTATTTGATCTCACAATTATTTGAGAAAACAGACCAACAATGATTTCTGTTCAATACAGAAAACTAGCATTTGTTGAGTTACAGAATTATAACTGGAGAGTTTGATTCTGGCTCAGAACAAACGCTGGCGGCGTGCCTAATACATGCAAGTCGAACGGGGAAAGCCTTCGGGCAAGTACCAGTGGCGCACGGGTGAGTAACACGTGGGTAATTTTCCTCAGAGTGGGGGATAACTAGTCGAAAGATTAGCTAATACCGCATATGACCACGAGATCTGCGGATCTTGAGGTGAAAGGTTTTTCGCTCTGAGATAAGCCCGCGCAAGATTAGCTAGTTGGTGAGGTAATGGCTCACCAAGGCAACGATCTTTAGCTGGTCTGAGAGGATGATCAGCCACACTGGAACTGAGACACGGTCCAGACTCCTACGGGAGGCAGCAGTAGGGAATATTGCACAATGGAGGAAACTCTGATGCAGCGACGCCGCGTGAGTGATGAAGGACTTCGGTTCGTAAAGCTCTGTCGTATGGGAATAATAAAGTGAATGTACCATGCAAGAAAGGATCGGCTAACTTCGTGCCAGCAGCCGCGGTAAGACGAGGGATCCTAGCGTTGTTCGGAATCATTGGGCGTAAAGCGGGTGTAGGTGGCTTTGTAAGTCAGGTGTGAAAGCCCAGGGCTCAACCCTGGAAGTGCATTTGATACTGCGAAGCTTGAGTGCTGGAGAGGTTACTAGAATACCTGGTGTAGTGGTGAAATACGTAGATATCAGGTGGAATACCGGAGGCGAAGGCGGGTAACTAGCCAGACACTGACACTCAGACCCGAAAGCGTGGGGATCAAACAGGATTAGATACCCTGGTAGTCCACGCCGTAAACGATGGATACTTGTTGTTGGAGGTATTGACCCCTTCAGTGACGCAGCTAACGCGGTAAGTATCCCGCCTGGGGAGTACGGTCGCAAGATTAAAACTCAAAGAAATTGACGGGGGCCCGCACAAGCGGTGGAGTATGTGGTTTAATTCGATGCAACGCGAAGAACCTTACCTAGGCTTGACATGTACTGGAAGAGTGGCAGAAATGTCCTCGCCCGCAAGGGTCGGTACACAGGTGCTGCATGGCTGTCGTCAGCTCGTGTCGTGAGATGTTGGGTTAAGTCCCGCAACGAGCGCAACCCCTGCTTTTAGTTGCCAGCATTTAGTTGGGCACTCTAAAAGGACTGCCGGTGTTAAACCGGAGGAAGGTGGGGATGACGTCAAGTCCTCATGGCCCTTATGTCTAGGGCTACACACGTACTACAATGGTAACTACAGACGGATGCAAAGCAGTAATGTCGAGCAAATCCTAAAAAAGTTATCTCAGTTCAGATTGAGGTCTGCAACTCGACCTCATGAAGGCGGAATCGCTAGTAATCGCGGATCAGAATGCCGCGGTGAATACGTTCCCGGGCCTTGTACACACCGCCCGTCACACCATGAAAGTCGGCTGTACCAGAAGTCGCTGTGCCAACCGCAAGGAGGCAGGCGCCCAAGGTATGGTCGATGATTGGGGTGAAGTCGTAACAAGGTAGCCGTAGGGGAACCTGCGGCTGGATCACCTCCTTTCTAAGGATGTTTAGTCTTCTTCGGAAGACTCATTCCTAGGTCAGGCACAACACATTCGTGTGTTGTGAACAGAACTCAAAAACCTATCTAGCTATTTAGTTTTGAAAGAGTGAAGGCGTCTGGGCCTGTAGCTCAGTTGGTTAGAGCACACGCTTGATAAGCGTGGGGTCGGATGTTCAAGTCATCCCAGGCCCACCAAATTGGGTATAGAAGACGTCAGCATTTAAGATTTTGACTCGAAAGAGTTTTGTTCTTTGAAAATTGAATAGATTGATTTAAGTGATTTTTAGCGAGGTTAATTCCATTTTTTAAGCTACTAAGGGCTTACGGTGAATGCCTTGGCACCAAGAAGCGATGAAGGACGTGGTAAGCTGCGATAAGCTTCGGGGAGTGGCACACACACTTTGATCCGAAGATTTCCGAATGAGGAAACTCACCATTTATGGTATCTTGTGATGAATTCATAGTTACAAGAAGCGAACGAGGGGAAGTGAAACATCTCAGTACCCTCAGGAAAAGAAATCAAATACGAGATAACCCTAGTAGTGGCGAGCGAACGGGTTGGAGCCCAAACCTTGTTCATTAATTTGAATGGGGGGTTGTGGGACCTCAATATGAGACCCGAGCGGTTAGAAGAATTGTCTGGAAAGGCAAGCCAAAGAGGGTGATAGCCCCGTAATCGAAAACTGCAAAGGCTCTAGAGGTATCCCGAGTACCATCGGACACGTGAAATCCGATGGGAATCTAGGAGGACCACCTTCTAAGGCTAAATATTCCTTGGTGACCGATAGTGAACAAGTACAGTGATGGAAAGGTGAAAAGAACCCCGAGAGGGGAGTGAAATAGAATCTGAAACCGTAAGTCTACAAGCAGTCGAAGCACTTTATATGTGCGACGGCGTACCTTTTGCATAATGAGTCAGCGAGTTATCTTTGCAGGCAAGCTTAAGCCGTTGTAGGTGGAGGCGTAGCGAAAGCGAGTCTGAATAGGGCGTTTAGTCTGCAGGGATAGACCCGAAACCCGGTGATCTAATCATGGCCAGGCTGAAGCGAGGGTAACACCTCGTGGAGGGCCGAACTAGTTGAGGTTGAAAACTCTTTGGATGAGCTGTGATTAGGGGTGAAAGGCCAATCAAACTGGGTGATAGCTGGTTCTCCCCGAAATATATTTAGGTATAGCGTCAGGTAAATTGTATCATGGAGGTAGAGCACTGATTGGGCTAGGGGTCCTTACCGGATTACCAAACCCAGATAAACTCCGAATGCCATTGATATCTACCCTGGCAGGCAGACGTGGGGTGATAAGGTCACACGTCGAGAGGGAAAGAGCCCAGAACAACAGCTAAGGTCCCTAAATCTACACTCAGTGGTAAACGTTGTGGAGTTACTTTGACAACTAGGAGGTTGGCTTAGAAGCAGCAATCCTTTAAAGAAAGCGTAATAGCTCACTAGTCTAGTGACTCTGCGCGGAAGATATAACGGGGCTAAGTGTGGTACCGAAGCTTTGTCTTGTCGTAAGACAGGGGTAGGGGAGCGTTGAAGCGTAGGCTGAAGGTTGACCGTAAGGACAGCTGGACGAACTTCAAGTGATCATGCTGACATAAGTAGCGTTGAACTCGGGTGAAAAACCCGAGCGTCGAAAACTCAAGGGTTCCTGGGCAAGGATAATCCTCCCAGGGTTAGTCGGGTCCTAAGGTGAGGCCAATTGGCGTAACCGATGGCAAAACGGTTAATATTCCGTTACCAGACATAGAATCGGGTCCGGAGGGACAGAATAGGTAATCTCAGCCTCTTATTGGATTGAGGTGTAAGCGTGTAGGAGGTGTCGTTGGTAAACCCGCGGCACATAACTCTGATGCGTGAATGCGAGGAACATTTGTTCCGGAAGTGAGACGAGCCATGTTCTCAAGAAAATCTTCGGACTTTAGCTATGCTGCTCGTACCGTAAACCGACTCAGGTGAGTGGGGTGAATATCCTAAGACGATGGGGTGAATTGTGGTTAAGGAACTCGGCAACTTATCACCGTAACTTCGGGAAAAGGTGAGCCCGCGGGAGTGTAAGGACTTGATCCCCAAGCTTCTTCGGGTCGCAGAGAAATGGGAGTAGCGACTGTTTATCAAAAACACAGGCATGTGCAAAGTCTCAAGACGACGTATACATGCTGACGCCTGCCCGGTGCTGGAAGGTTAAGAGGATTTGTCAGCGTAAGCGAAGCAGAGAATCGAAGCCCCAGTAAACGGCGGCCGTAACTATAACGGTCCTAAGGTAGCGAAATTCCTTGTCGGGTAAGTTCCGACCTGCACGAATGGCGTAACGACTTCTCCGGTGTCTCAACCGCATGCCTCGCGAAATTGAATTCTCGGTGAAAATGCCGAGTACCCGCAGAAAGACGGAAAGACCCCGTGAACCTTTACTGTAGCTTGGCAGTGATTTTAGAGTTTGCATGTGTAGGATAGGTGGGAGCCTTTGAAGTGAGAGCGCTAGCTTTCATGGAGGCAACCTTGAAATACCACCCTTGGAAACTTTGACATCTAACCTGCTCCTCGTAACGAGGAGAGGGACACTGTCTGGTGGGCAGTTTGACTGGGGCGGTCGCCTCCCAAAAAGTAACGGAGGCGCGCGATGGTCCCCTCAGCCTGATTGGAAACCAGGCGTCGAGTGCATTGGCATAAGGGGGCTTGACTGCGAGACTTACAAGTCGAGCAGGTGCGAAAGCAGGCCAAAGTGATCCGGTGGTCCCGCGTGGAAGGGCCATCGCTCAACGGATAAAAGGTACTCCGGGGATAACAGGCTTATTCCATCCAAGAGTCCATATCGACGATGGAGTTTGGCACCTCGATGTCGGCTCATCACATCCTGGGGCTGGAGCAGGTCCCAAGGGTTTGGCTGTTCGCCAATTAAAGTGGTACGCGAGCTGGGTTCAGAACGTCGTGAGACAGTTTGGTCCTTATCTTCTGTGGGCG
>Ga0210057_1007457_pt1 | contig 13250 bp, 14 predicted proteins | sample CryGeyCG2114_010_2_FD_183968 | JGI IMG/M metagenome (GOLD analysis project Ga0210057, IMG submission 183968) | Groundwater microbial communities from aquifer - Crystal Geyser CG10_big_fil_rev_8/21/14_0.10 (SPAdes) (version 2) | ecosystem: Environmental > Aquatic > Deep subsurface > Groundwater ... | reverse complement strand
GCTGAAAAACATGGCAAATAAGCGCGTGCGCGAACTTGTCGCGATGCACTATGGCGTACCGTTTTTGTCGACGCGCATCGAAAAGGGACATCGGTCGCGCAACAAAACAATCCGTATTAGAATGTAAGTATGTGGAATAAAGACTGGGTTATCAATACAAAGACAACACAGTGCGACATGACTCCGGAGATACACGCGTATCTCAACGAAAAATTGGACACCATTTCAAAATTGGTAGTGGTGGGAGACGCGAATGCAAAAGTGTTGTGCGATATTGAAATTGAAAAAACGCAATCGAAACAACACGGGCCCATATGGCGCGCAGAAATGAATCTTTCCTTTGAAGGAAACACCTATCGCACGGAAGCGACAGCCGAAAGCATCAATGCCGCGCTCGACGAAATGAAAGACGAGATGACAAAACGCTTGGGGAGAGATAAAAAAAGACGATTCGATAGACTGCGCCGCGGCGGCGCGAAAATGAAAGAGTGGTTTCGTTTTGGACGTAAGTAAAAAGCCGCTTCGCACTGCGAAGCGGCTAAGAAAGTAGGTGAACCATAGGACACCAAAGGAGGGTCAGCTCACTGCCCTTGGTTCACCTCATCAGGGTGTTTGCGGCAGAGGGTAATCTGCGCAAGTCATCCTGCACCCTGATGTGGCTGGCCACATAACAAAGGAGAAAGGATGTGACCAGTCGGTTTTTCGTCCCGGGGTATCAAAGCACCTGCGCTGTAAAAAGCGCAAGGAGCTGACATGCTCTGCACCGCGCCGGGGGTGCGCACATCGACGAAGCGTGCACGTCGCCTCAAAGGAGTACTTCGCGCCGCGAATACGGAGCCGATACGCGCAAAACAATCTGCTCTCTTTATATCTATTATTGTGCGTTAGTCAAGCAGGGGAGTCGCTCCCGATCGCGAAAAGTCTGCAAACGACATCTCCTTTTTTCCTTCGGGGATTACCGTGTCGAGGACCAATACTCCGGCATCATCAATATGGGCAGTCTTAATGACGACCCGAATTTTTTTTCCGCCTGCCTGCCCAGGTAGACTTCTTTCAAAAAAGGTAAAGGCACCCGGCCACCCTTCATATCCCCTGATTTTCAAAAGGTTTACATACGGATCGTCAGAGAGGTGTATTTGAGCATCTTCTTTTTTAAGAAACGCACAAAAGGTTGCTTTTTCATGATCTTGTTCCTTTGCGTCAATCGCGTCGTTCACCCATAAGGGGAGGGTTTCCGCAAGCAACTTACCTCCTTCTTTTGCCAAGATGCCTTCAAGCAAAACTGCCCGCGGAGGCCACTCCTCAAGTGCGACGCTCGCTTGGGCGATTATCGGCCCGTGATCCATTTCTTCATCAAGGAGCATCACCGACACTCCCGTTTCTTTTTCGTCGGTGAGGATTGCCGAGCGGATGGGAGAAGGGCCACGCAGTTTTGGCAAAAGCGATGGGTGTACATTCAGCGTTCCTTTCTTAGGGATATCAAAGAGCTCTTTCGGAAGTATTTTTCCATATGCCGCGACCACAAATACATCCCATTCGGTGTTTTTCATTTCATCGAGGAATTCTCCCTTTATTTTTTCCGGCTGAAGCACTTCAACGCCGTTTTCGAGAGCCCACTCTTTAGTGGGCGGAGGAGAGCTGTGGCCTCCACGGCCCTTTGGCTTGTCCGGGCGGGTGACGATGAGTGCAGGAATCAGGCGAGCTTCTTTCAGCTCATCCAAAATGGTTACTGCCAGATCGGGAGTGCCGAAGAAGGCGAATGTAATATCGGAATTACGCTTTTTCATGATCGTTTGGCTCGTTCTCTTTTTCTTCTTTTTCATCGTCCCAGATGTCGGTTGCTTTATCAATATAGAGAATGCCGTTTAGGTGATCCATTTCGTGCTGGAATATTTGCGCGAGCAAGCCGGAGGCGCCACGAGAAAATGTTTCTCCCTTTTCATCCAGTGCCTTGAGCGTCACTTTTTCTGCTCGAGCCACCTTGCCCCATTTTCCCCGCACCGAAAGGCACCCCTCTTGCATCTCCTCTGTTTTTCTCGATGTCGTAACGATTGTCGGATTGATACACACGAGGTCGGGATGTTTTGCTGAATCAAATGCTTCGGACTCATCTGCCGCAAACACTCTTCCCGATACGATAAAAAGCCGAAGCGATGTGCCTACTTGAGGGGCGGCTATAGCAACGCCGTAATCCTCACTTCTAAGCGTCTCTTTCATTTCAAAGATAAGGGTCTGTATTTTTTTCGATAGGATATCGTCCGCGGGAATTTCCACAGCTGTTTCGTAAAGTACGCTATGCGGGTGTTGCATTATTTCGAGCATAATACTGGGAACTATAGCGTTTGTTTGGACAAATAAAAAGACCGCCCCATTGAGGCGGTCGGGAGATTATGAGAAGGTCGCGGAGAGGCTGCAGCACACGTGACCGCATCTGCGAAAGGAGGCTTCACGCGACCTTCTCGTACTCGTACTATGGGGAATTGTACAACACAAGAATATTTTGTCAATCTCTCGATGATACGCGCTAGGCTACAATATACTGTCTCTATGGAACATATTAGGGGACGCTTACCAAAAGGAGACGATAGAGAAGACAGGAGAACCGAACGTGGTGAGCTGATGGAATATTTCATCAAGAAACTCAACAAAGATCGCAAAAAGGATGGGATGCCGCCCATTACGATGCCCCGCATGGGGCGGATACTGCAAGGCATTCCAACGAAAGATCTATACTACCTAAAAAGCGTGTGCGACGATGCCCCGAATTTCTCCAAGAAATTTTGGTGGGAAATAAATCCTGAAAAACATTCAGGATGATGCTCGCTTTTCTTTTCTAGAAAACACTCTACAATGCAGGAGCTATGGCATTTTCATTTTCGCCAAAATTAGGTATTGACTTGGGAACAACGAATGTTCTGGTGTTTGCGCCGGGGAGGGGAATTGTGCTCAACGAGCCTTCCGTTGTTGCGGTCTCCGTGCACGACAACAGAATTTTGGCGGTGGGTAATGAGGCAAAGGAAATGGTGGGACGCACTCCAGACTCTATCGTTGCGTATCGGCCGATGAAAGACGGTGTCATTGCCGATTACCGGGTGACTGAAGCAATGCTCCGCTACTACATAAAAAAGTCACTTGGTAGATTTAACATATTTAAGCCGGAAGTGATGGTGAGTGTGCCCGCGGGGGTAAGCTCCACCGAGAGACGTGCGGTAATAGAGGCGGCGACCAAGGCGGGGGCAAAAGAAGCGTATGTGGTAAAGGAGCCCATTCTTGCGGCTATCGGCGCGGGTATACCCATCCATGAAGCGCGCGGACACATGATTGTCGACATTGGCGGCGGGACCACCGACGTGGCGGTGATTTCGCTCGGAGGCATCGTGTCAAGCACATCGGTAAAATGCGCCGGCAATGCAATCGACCACGCGATTAGCGACTTTATAAAAAAGAATGCGAATCTTGCCATTGGTGACAAAACAGCGGAGGAAATTAAAATACAAATCGGCTCTGCAGTGCCGCTCGAAGAAGAGTTAGTGATGACGGTGAAGGGTCGGGACAATCTTACGGGTCTGCCTCGCTCTCTTGAGATTTCAACGAACGAGATTGTGCGTGCGATAAGCAAGGAGTTGCGTCAAATGATCGGGGCGATAAAAGACGTATTGCAAGAAACGCCGCCGGAACTTGCCGCAGATATTATCGACCACGGTATCATTATGACCGGCGGCTCCTCGCAATTGAGGAATCTTCCGGAGTTGGTGTATCGCCGAACGGGAGTAAAAGCGCGACTTGCGAAAGACGCCGCGTACTGTGTGGCAAAAGGAACAGGAGAAGCGATTCGTCATCTCGATGTGTACAAGAAAGCTATCATCTCCAAGCGATAGCAACACATTAGGACATCGGACCTGCCTGCCCGCCTGCGCGGACAGGCGCAGACAGGTGTCCTAATCGCTTTATTGAGCCATATTTCAACTAAAAATGCGGAGAAATTAGGACATCCGATGTCCTAATAGAGGTTTGATGTTCTAACATTTTAGCCGGGTTGGTTTGCTATACTTTCGATATGCAATTTCCGAATTCATTTGATTCTTTTCACCATTCCTACATTGTCGAGGGAATGTCGATTGCGACCATACTCAACGCACTTTCCGCCGCGGGCTTTCCGAGCAATCAGAACCCCGATATTTCGATACTGCAACTTACTTCGTTTGGAATAAAAGACGCGCGCTCGCTTCGCGAGCGCGCGCTGTTGATGCCGGTCGCGCACACGCGACAGTGTTTTATCATCGAAACAGCACGCCTCACTCACGAAGCTCAAAATGCGCTCCTCAAAACTCTTGAGGAGCCGTCAGGGAGTTCGGTTTTTTTTATTCTTGTCCCGAATGCGGACACGTTGCTCCCGACGCTTATTTCACGATCCCAGGTCGTACGAAGAAAGGAAGCGCCAGCGAGCGATACGTATTCAAGCGCGTTTTTAAAAGCGCCGGTTCACGAGCGCTTGGATATGATTGCCGATTTGCTTCCAAAAAGCGAACACGAGGAAAAAGATTTGGGGGCGATCATGCGCTTTTTAAGCGGACTTGAACTGCAATTGGCGATTCAATCAAACGCAAATCCCGCATACGCGAAAGAGGGGCTCAAAGCGCTGTACCGTGCAAAAAAATACTGTATGGACAAAGGAGCATCGCACAAAATGCTGTTGGAGCAGACGGCGCTTCTGGTACCGAGAATACAAGCGTAGTATTATACAATCGTATGCCGTATAATTTTTCATCGTTGCAGACAAAATTAGAAAGTTCAAAAGAGTGGTTAAGCAAGGAATATCAGGGACTTCGCACGGGAAGAGCAACACCGGCGCTCTTAGATGTGGTGCAAGTGGATGCGTATGGCTCGCGAACCCCGCTGAAACAGGTCGCGAGCGTTTCTGTCGAAGATGCGCGCACGCTTCGGGTGAGTCCGTATGATGCGTCGCTAACAAAGGAAATAGAAAAGGCGGTTTCCGCAGCTGATCTGGGGGTAGGCATCAGCGTTGCCGACACCAGTGTGCGAGTGAGTTTCCCGGAGCTTACGAGCGAGCGCAGAGCCGAAATTATTCGCGTTGCAAAACATAAACTCGAAGAGGCCCGAACCACCGTACGCTCATTTCGCGACGAAGTCTGGGCCGACATTCAAAAAAAAGAGAGGGACGGCGACATTTCAGAAGACGATAAATTTCGCCTAAAAGACGAATTGCAAAAACATATTGACGGGATGAATAATCAGCTTGAAGGTATTTTTAAAAACAAGGAAGAAGAGATAAGCGCATAGTACTATGTCGGCTTTGCTTGTTGTAGCGATACTCGTTGTGCTTATCGTGGGACACGAGCTCGGGCATTTTGTCGCCGCAAAATTATCGAGAGTGAAGGTAGAGGAATTTGGCGTTGGGTATCCGCCGCGTCTTTTTCGCTTTGGAAAAATAGGAGACACCGAATACACGCTTAATTGGCTCCCTTTTGGCGGCTTTGTTCGTCTGTTTGGCGAAGATGGCAATACACATGCGCCAAGGAGTTTTTCGGGAGCTTCATACACTCGGCAAGCACTCATTTTATGCGCAGGGGTATGTGCAAACTTTCTCCTCGGATGGTTTCTTTTCACCGGCGCTTTTATGCTCGGGATGCCAACGGCGGTTTCGGAAGACACTCCCGGCGCGCGGTTGCTTGTCAGCAGTGTCATTCCGAATTCTCCCGCCGCAGAGTTGGGCTTAAAAGAAGGTGATGAAATTGTAAGCGTCATTTCAGATAAAGGCAGGGGAGCGGAAAACCTATCGCCCTCCACTGTCTCCTTATTCATCGCCGAGCACGGTGGTGAAAATCTTACCATTACGTATATTCGAGATGGCGATAATTTTGAAATTACCATCACTCCGGTGCACTCTGTTATTGCGGAAGAATCGGGAAGGCCTGCACTCGGCATTGCAATCACTCCGGTTGCGAACATACAAAAAACATTCGCAGAAGCATTTATCGACGGAGGCATTTTTGCGGTGACCTCCCTCAAAACAGTATCCGTGGGTCTCTATACCATTCTCACCGATTCTTTTGAGGGAGAAGCGCGCCTTGAAAATTTAGTCGGGCCGGTCGGCCTTGTCGGTATTGTCGATGACGCCGCAGGACATGGGTTTGGACACATACTTGGACTTGCCGGATTTATTTCCATAAACCTGGTCATCATTAATTTACTTCCTCTTCCTGCACTTGATGGGGGGCGGCTCGTTTTTGTAGCGTTTGAAGCCGCAACACAAAGAAAGGTACCCAGCATTATTTCCGGTCTTCTGAATATGCTTGGATTTTTCCTCATCATCCTCCTCATGCTTGCGGTGACTTATAATGATATCGTTCGCATTCTTCAATAATTTTTGACCTAATGCCGTATGTTCGGTATATTTCGCCACAATGAAGCAATCTCACCTTTTTACAAAAACGCGAAAAGAAGCTCCCAAAGATGAGGTTGTGAAAAACGCCCAGCTGTTGATTCGCGGCGGCTTTATTCATAAGGAAATGGCGGGCGTGTATTCGCTTCTGCCACTTGGACTTCGCGTAGTAAATAAAATAAACGGTGTTATCCGCGAGGAGATGAATGCTGTAGGAGGACAAGAGCTGACCATGAGCGCGCTTCAAAATCCCGAAATTTGGAAGGCATCCGATAGATGGGAGCAGGATGTATGGTTTAAGACTGCGCTGTCTGTAGGAGGTGAGGTTGGCTTTGGATGGACGCAAGAGGAGGCAGTTACACGGATCGCCTCGCATTACGTACATTCGTATCGAGACTTGCCGTTTTCTGTCTATCAAATTCAAACAAAGTTTAGAAACGAGGAGCGTGCAAAAAACGGGATTCTTCGCGGGAGGGAATTTTTAATGAAAGATCTATATTCGTTCCATACTACGCAAGAGGATCTGGATTTGTTCTATGAACAAGTAAAGGAAGCGTATGTGCGTGTATTTAGGAGGGTTGGTTTGGGAGAGTATACATTTCCGACATTTGCATCAGGTGGTGCCTTTGCAAAATATAGTCACGAGTTTCAGACAATTTCTGATGCGGGCGAGGATACTATACATTTATCTCGCGAAAAAAATATTGCTGTAAATGAAGAGGTGATGATGGATGAGGTGCTTGAAGATCTCGATCTCGCAAAAGAAGATCTGGAGAAACACAGCGCAATCGAGGTGGGAAATATATTTAAACTCGGTACTCGATTTTCTGAAGCGCTCGGACTCTCATACAAAGACGAAAAAGGCGAAACCAAGCCGGTGGTAATGGGGTGCTACGGAATCGGCCCTACACGCGTTATGGGTACCGTGGCGGAAGTGTTGTCAGATGGAAAAGGTATGGTGTGGCCGAAGTCGATTGCGCCGTATCGAGTCCATTTGCTATCATTGGGCGGCTCTGATGATGTGGAGAAAGAAGCGAAGAGGCTCTACGACACACTTATCGAGGAAGGGATCGAAGTGCTGTACGACGATAGAGACACGCGAGCAGGAGAAAAATTTGCCGATAGCGATTTAATTGGAATACCAACGAGAGTCGTCATTAGCGAGAAAACCATAACCGAAGGAGGGGTTGAATGTGTGAACAGAAAAGACGGCACTGCACAGCTCGTTCCTGAAAGTGAAATCGTAGAGCGCCTTATGGATTAACAACAGTATGTTTCAGCGTGCGCAAGAACTATTTAGAAAGTATAAGGAGCGTTTTCTCGGCGCCCTTTCTAATGACATTGGCATTGATCTGGGTACCGCAAATACGCTTGTGTACGTGAAAGGTAAAGGTATTGTCATCAATGAGCCTTCTGTTGTGGCGATGAACAAAAAAACCGGCCGCGTGGTTGCCATCGGGTCACAAGCAAAAGAAATGGTGGGAAGAACGCCTTCCCACATTATTGCGGTACAGCCGCTCATCGACGGAGTGATTTCGGATTTTGAAGTAACGGAAGAAATGCTGGCATACTTGCTAAACAAAGCGCAGTCTGGGAAGAGAGCGCTTCTTGGACCCCGTGTGGTGATTGGCGTTCCGTCCGGTATTACAAACGTCGAAGCGCGGGCGGTGCGCGATGCGGCAAAAAATGCAGGCGCCAGAGAGGTACATGTAATTGAAGAGCCAATGGCCGCGGCGATTGGAACACACCTTCCTATTTCTGATCCATCCGGCTCAATGGTGATTGATATCGGGGGAGGCACCACGGATATCGGGGTCATATCACTCGGCGGCATCGTCAACTCAAAAAATGTTCGCATTGCCGGCGATAAATTAAACTATGATATAGTCGCGTATGTCAGGAGTGAATTCAAAATTCTGCTTGGAGATAAGAGCGCCGAAGAAATAAAAATCGCCGCAGGCTCTGTTGTGGAGGGTATTGATACATTCGAGTCTCCTGTCAGAGGACGCGATTTAATCACCGGATTGCCAAGAGAAATTATTATTACCGACAAAGATATACGCCAGGCAATCGCGCATTCCGTCGAGGAAATTGTGGAGGCGGCCAAAGAGGTGCTGGAAACAACTCCTCCGGAGATACTCTCCGACGTGATGCAGCGGGGAGTATATTTAGCGGGGGGCGGCGCGCTCATACGCGGCCTTCCCGAGCTTCTTTCTGACGCTCTCGGAGTCGAAGTAAAGGTGGCTCCAGATCCGCTTACTGCCGTTGTGCGCGGCACCGGAATTGTCCTCGACGATTTATCATCATATAAAGAAGCACTTTTAGCTAGCGAAGATGAACTCGTTCCAACAGAATAAACGGTCGCGAAGAACACTGCTTCTCTTGACCCTCATCGTTTTTATAATTGCCGGCGTTGATTATGCGTCGGCAGGGTTTGTACGCACTTCCATACGAGATGCGGTGAGTATGGTACAGGGGGGCGTATTCAAAATGGTATCCGCGGTTTCGGCCGCCAAGCCGCTCTCATCGCGACAATCTTTGCTCGATGAAAATGCGCGCCTTAAAGAAGAAATGCGAACGCTTTCGTCATATGCGATTCAGAATGAGATTCTAAAAGCGGAAAACAATGCACTGCGCTCGTTGGTGCGTTTACAGGAAGATACATCTCCCGGGATTTCGGCGCGGATCGTGTCTTCTTTTAGAAGTTCTCCCTTTTCAACAGTGGTAATAGAGGTTGGAGAGAGCGCGGGTATTTCCGTAGGCGATTACGTGGTAATACAAGGGGGATTTGCGATTGGCACAGTGTCTGAGGTCGGAGAGCGCTCATCGCTCGTTACGCTGTTTACGGCACCGGAGCAGACGGTGGCGGTGCAAATCGGGGGGGCGTCGGTGGAGATGAGAGGAAGGGGGGCCGGCAATGCGGTTGCCGAACTTCCTCGAGAAATTGTTATTTCCGAGGGCGACGCCGTACTACTGCAGGGAAGCCGCTTTGCCGCCGGGGTGGTAGGGCGAATTGAATCGACCCCCGCAAATGCATCAAAGCGCGTGTTCGTAGTGGTCCCGGTTTCTATTCAATCGGAAAGGTTTGTAACTGTATTTCCCGGCGCATTATGAGGCATATTTTTTCCGGCGTAACATTACTTTCGGCACTGTTTATGCCAGTGTGGGTATTTCTTGTACTTGCATTCGGGTTTTCGCTACGGTATCGCGCTTGGGAAGTAATCTGCATTGCATTCATTATTGATTGTATATATCTCTCAACGGATGGTATTTTTGGCATTCCTTTTTTTGCCACGCTCGTTGCATCGGTGCTCGTGTGGGGCCTCGAACCGCTTCGAAACAGGTTCGTTTTTAGGTAGTTTCATTTTCGGTGATAGAATGCGCGCATGTGGTGGCTGCCGTTAAGCAGGAAATCAAAAGGGGGAGAAATACTTCCGGATGAAATATTCCTTGATTCTTCAAACTTGCCGGAGTTTGATGACGAGCAATTTGAAGGCCGCGTAGAGCGGCCGGTCAGCGACATTAGTATTTTTGCGATTGTCGGGATTTTTTTGTTGATCGCCGTGTTGTTTGCCGGTCGCTCTTTTGATTTGCAGGTGCTAAGGGGTGCGGCTTTTGCGGAAGCATCTAAAAACAATCGCCTTGAACACTCGGTAGTGTTTTCTGAACGTGGAGTACTCTACGACAGAAACGGCATCGAGCTGGCTTGGAATAAAATCGGCGATCAGGAATATGCGAAGCGGCAGTACTCTGATATGGAGGGGCTCTCGCATGTTCTTGGATTTGTCCGTTATCCGAAAACCGATGCGGCCGGGCGGTGGTGGCGAACCGACATTGTTGGAGTTGCGGGCGTTGAGCAGGCATTCAACACAACGCTTGCAGGGCACAACGGGCAACAAATTATTGAAATCAATGCACTCGGCGAGGTCACGAGGGAGCAATTGGTGTATCCGGCAGAAGATGGCAGAAACATAATGCTGTCTATTGATGCGGAAGTACAGCACAAGCTCCACGAATTGCTCACGAATCACGCTCGCGTGCATGGGTTTAGAGGAGGCGCGTCGGTTGTTATGGATGTTGAAACGGGCGAAATCATTGCACTGGTGAGTTTTCCGGAATATGACTCACAGGCACTCGCCGATGGCAACGACGCGGTTATTGCGGCGTATGCAAATAATGAGGACAAACCGTTTTTAAACAGGGCAGTACAGGGCGCGTATACTCCCGGCTCGATTGTAAAACCGCTTTTTGCCGCTGCCGCACTCGCTGAAAACATTATCGACCCCGGTGAGGAAATACTTAGCACGGGCTCAATTGCTCTTCCAAACCCGTTCATCCCCGGGGCGTTTTCGGTGTTTCCCGATTGGAAGGCGCACGGGCTTGTCGACATGAGAAAAGCAATTGCCGTTTCTTCGAACGTATACTTTTTTATCGTTGGCGGAGGATTTGAGAAATACGGCGGACTCGGCATTAGTCGGATTGAAAAGTGGTCGCGTGCTTTCGGGTTTGGAGAGAAAACAGGCATTCCGCTTTTAGGAGAAGTAAAAGGAACCATTCCATCACCCGAATGGAAGGCAATGCACTTTGATGACGATGTGTGGAGAGTTGGTGACACTTACAACACGGCGATTGGACAATACGGATATCAAATAACTCCAATACAAGCGGTGGGTATGGTTGCGGCAATTGCAAATGGAGGCACGCTTCTGTTGCCGAAATTGGTTAAGACCGACAACGCGAATCCAACGCTCATCGGTGTCTCTCCCGATGACTTGAAAGTAGTGCAAGATGGAATGCGTCTTGCGGTGACTTCAGAAGAGGGCACTGCCCGCTCACTCAATATTCAAGGCATTTCTATTGCGGGGAAAACGGGAACGGCACAAGTGGGCAATCAAAATCAATGGATGCATTCTTGGGCGATAGGATTTTGGCCGTATGAACATCCACGATATGCGTTTGCAACAGTGCTCGAACAAGCGCCGGAAGGAACACTTGCAGGAAGCGCGCCCGCGATGCGGCCGTTTTTTGAATGGCTCGCCGCAAGCAAGAAAGAATACGTCGGGCAATATAGTCCCTCGGGGCAAGCCCCGAGGTAATAACGGAACTCGCTCCGCTCGCCCCCACACCTATTGTAGCGATGCGCTCCCGCGCCGAGGAGCTACTGTAGGGTATTAACCCTATATGATGTAAGAAACTACTGCAGAGAATACTCTTTAGAAATTGCTAAAACTAATCAGCACAGTACAGAGGGATTGCAAAAATATAGTCGCTACGCTCCTTATTTGTTGTTAACATTGCGTTTTTAAGGGCGCACGGTACAATGGTGCGCAATCATATGATTGAAACAGAGCAAGAAAACAATTATCTTACGCAAGAAAAGTTTGATGAGCTCACGAAGGAACTTGAGCATCTTAAGACAACGCGAAGACGGGAGATTGCGGAGCAACTCGAGTATGCGCGCTCGCTCGGTGATTTATCTGAAAATGCCGAATATCAGGAGGCGCGAGATTTGCAGGCTTCGACCGAAGAGCGCATTAAGAAAATAGAAGAAATGCTTGCGTATGCGCAAATTATCGAGCATAAGAAGGGAAATACCATTACGCTCGGCAGTGCGGTTGCGATTGTAAAACAGGGTGAAAGAGGAGAGCACGTGTATGAAATAGTGGGTTCCGCAGAAGCGGATATGCAGCAGCGGAAAATCTCACACCTATCGCCGCTCGGCTCCGCAATGATGGGAAAGAAAAAAGGCGATACATTTGAATTCGAAACACCAAAGGGGAAACAAAAGTATAAGATTGTGAGTGTAAGCTAGTTCAGGGTAGCCGGACGCGGCATTCTCTTTTTTCTGCTAGGATATTCCTATGTTTTGGGCAGATGCAATTACCGATGATATTGAGAATCGTCTCGCAAGGAAAATTGCTTCGGGAAAACAGTTGATTATTCGCGATGAAAAAACAGCGAGCGGCCGGGTACACATCGGCTCTATGCGCGGGGTTGCGATACATGGAATTATTTCCGCCATCTTAAAAAAGAAGGGAATCAACCAAATGTTCTTTTATGAGATAAATGATTTTGATGTCATGGACGGGCTTCCCGTTTATTTGGATAAGGAAGTATATGGAAAAGAAATGGGAAAAGTCCTGAATACGGTTCCCTCTCCTGAAGACACAGCGGAAAACTTCGCGGAGTATTTCGGGAAAGAGTTTGAAGAAGTAATAGAAACAGCAGGCTTTCATCCTCAATTTACACGCTCAAGCGAATTGTATATATCGGGAAAAATGAATGCAGTGATTCGTGAAGCGCTTGATGGCGCGTCAGATATACGACGCATATATAAAGACGTGTCGGGATCCCAAAAGCCAAACGATTGGTACCCATTATCAGTCGTGTGTGAGAAGTGCGGAAAAATCGGCACGACCAAAGTATCTGCTTGGGATGGTGGTGAAGTCACGTATACGTGCGAAGAGAGCATGGTGGAGTGGGCAAAAGGATGCGGGCACTCCGGCAAAGTAAGCCCGTTTGATGGTAATGCAAAGTTGCCGTGGAAGGTGGAGTGGCCCGCGAAATGGAAAGTGGTGGGAGTGGACATTGAAGGCGCGGGGAAAGACCACAGCACAAAAGGTGGTGCGCGGGACGTTGCAAATCACATTTCGCGGGAAGTATTTAACTACGAGCCGCCGTATGACATTCCGTACGAATTTTTTCTTGTTGGCGGCGCCAAGATGTCTTCTTCAAAAGGGCAGGGTGCATCGGCAGTTGAGATTTCGCAGTTGTTGCCGACAAAAATCTTGCGCTTAGTGCTTTTGGGGACGCTTCCAAAACGCGCCATTAATCTCGACCCGGAGGG
>Ga0210057_1007456_pt1 | contig 13251 bp, 9 predicted proteins | sample CryGeyCG2114_010_2_FD_183968 | JGI IMG/M metagenome (GOLD analysis project Ga0210057, IMG submission 183968) | Groundwater microbial communities from aquifer - Crystal Geyser CG10_big_fil_rev_8/21/14_0.10 (SPAdes) (version 2) | ecosystem: Environmental > Aquatic > Deep subsurface > Groundwater ... | reverse complement strand
CATAAGATAATGTATTCTGAGCACTATAATTTTGAACTCCAGTAATTAAAGCAGGCCAGTAATATTCAGTTAAGTTTGCTATAGTATATACGGGACAAGTGTCACATTCAGTTGTTGGTCCCCCATATGGCTCTATAATCCATGTATCAAAACCTTCTAAAGCTAATTCTTCTCCAAAATCATTCCATGTACTTAGATCACTATGCATTCCATGTGCTAGTACTAATGGATTGTTATCTGTGACAACCGCATCCTTATAATCATCAGAATAATCCGCATTAACATGTTTTAAACGCAAAATAGTACTATCGCTAGCAGTTTTAACAGTCTTAATATCATACTCAAACGCATTATTATTCAATATCTTTTCAACTACTCTCCTAAAATCCTGGCTATTTTCTCCATAATATTCTTTGTTCTCTGTAGACATCATGACATCAAATACAGAAATTCCTGTCAAATCCAATCTATCTATAACAGTTGCTGTCTGCTCAACATCGCTATAAAACAGAAGATTCCGTGCGTCAATTAATCTTCTCACAGCAGCAATTGTTCCAGCAATGTCATTGCCGTAGGCAAAAATGTATTTTTCATCAGAGTCTTCAAAAGCACCAACTAATCCTATATATTTCTCAACTCCAACATACTTTCCACCATAATAAACAGCATTATCATATCCCCAACCATAATTAAGAAGTGTATATTGATTCCAAGTATTAACAACATCATTCTGCGCTGGGTTTCCTATGGCAATAGTGTAACTACTTGATGCTGCACTTGTATTATCAACAAATATTTCCAGATAATCTAGAATATTTTCGTCTATTGTTGGAAGTCCAGTATTAATAACTACATTAGCCTGAATCTGCTCTTCAATATATGGTCTTAATACATAATTATCATTTTCATTAGTCTCATCTATAGCATCATCTGATTCAACATAGATGTGTACATATTCAATATCAGTCATATCCCATGTTACTGAAACATTGTAATCTGTATAAGAAGAAACACTTGAAATTGATTGATTATCTTGTAATGATATCAAACCTTCAGAGTTTTGTCCGAAGAAAGAAACATTAATCCAGTCGTCATTGATATTATCTACGTGCACTAGAGCATTTATTTTATAATTATCGCCAGAAACATGTGTTATGTCTATATCCCCTAAGTCAGTATAGACATTCTTCTCAGCCTCGCAGATGTTACAGGTGAAGTATGCATAATCTGAATCTCCTTCATGACTGATTTTATTATCTACATTCTGACCACAGAAGGTGGCACCATCACTACAATAAACAGTCACATTCTGTGTTTCATTTGACAAAACTGCTTTGAAAGTTATGTCCAAAACACCAGTTGAAGAAGTACTTCCATTGAAGACACCATTAAGATAAACCTTAAGCTCCGATAATGGTTCAAATTCGGAATTTTCAGTGCTTACCTGTATTGTCCCATTATATTTTGGTTGCCCTCCGCACACTCCGCTGACACAAGTTACACCAGTTAAACATTGACTTGTCGCATTACAAGCATTGCCTGCTTCTATACGACAAACATCAAATGCCGCAGTTGCTGAGGTTAGATTATTTTCTTCTCCATCAACAGCAGTGTCACACGTTCTGTCTGGACCATATAGCGTTGTACAATCTTTGGATCCACCATATTGCTCTTCTCCAAGCGTTTCATAATGACATTTAGTTGTATATGAATCAGTACTACAGGTTGCATATTTATAATCACAAACACGCAAAAATTGGTGGACTAAATTGTTTGTAGTATAACTAACACCATTACAATTAGTATAATAGCGAATGTCAACATATGCTTTTCCTGGACTTGAAAGCTCTGACGAAGGGATGCTATGCGAATTACCCAACCCAGTAGAATGACAATCAGAACTGCTTGGATTATAACAAGGATGACTTGAATCAGCAAAATCACCTATTCCTGTACTGGTGCATGCAGTTTTATTTAGAGAATTTCGAGACCAACACTCATCCCATGTTGCATCATCATCAAAATCAAAGCATTCCATATTTGCAGATGAAGGTATATTCTCGGTATACGCCTCCGCGGAATAATCGTCCCATGATACACTATCATCTATATCTCCACCATCAGATGTCCATGTGTCATAAAAAGAAACCCTAATGTCTAATGAAGTAACACTTCCATTCTCATCCACACTAATATAAAAAGAATTATAGACTGTCTCGTCTGTATATTCTTCTATATGATACACACCTTTATTATAAGTAACAGAATCATACGCATCTGTCGTATTTATCCAAAGAAATTCTGAACTTGTAACATTATAAATGAGTGTATAATCAATAGTGAAATTAACTGTGGCATTTGACGTCAAATTTATTTGTACAAGACCATAGCCAAAATCATCATCTTTACCGCTACTTCCCAAATCAAGAGCATCTGCCCATAATTTTGTCCGCATTTCTGTGTTTGTTAAACTATCGTTATATGCCCATGCCAAAGCAGCGACACCCGCGATGTGAGGAGCCGCAACAGACGTTCCTGAAACAATAGCATACCTATTATTTTGAGTAGTCGTGTTAATATTAACTCCTGGAGCAACCAGTTCTATAAATGCACTGTATGGTGAAAATGAAGCCTTCACATCACTCTCATCAGTCGCACCAACAGCGATGACTTTAGAATATTTTGCAGGATACATAACAATAGTACCACCGCCATTTCCTGCAGCTGCCACTAAAAGACCTCCATTATTATAAAATTCATTAACTTTATCTCGAAATATATTAGAAAATCCTTCAAACCCAAAACTCATTACAACAATACTCATATTATTATCAATAGCCCACTGTAATCCTTCAATAGCATCACTTAGATTTCCAGTAGTAGTATTCATTATTTTTACTGCATATAAGCTAACATCTGGAGCAACCCCTGCAATACCATTGTCATCAAGAACAGCAGCTAAAACACCTGCAACTTCAGTGCCATGGCCATCATAATCATTGTAATCTGCTGATATTATTGATGTACCTCCAGATATGCTTAAATCATCATGTGCATATATCCCTGTATCTAAAACAGCAACAGAGACACCTGTCCCTTTTGTTTCATCCCATATTTGATCAGCTTCTGTTTTCTTAACATTGTAGGTTACATGGTCTGTGTAAAGCCCTGTTGTTTCCTGTTCTAATTCTATATATTCAATGTAATCCTGCTCTAAAAGAGTTATAACATCACTAGCCTGCACTTTTCCTAAGTAAGCTTTAGTATTTGAGGAAAGTGTTTTTGAATTAGACATATAGGCTTTAACACTTGAACCATACTTACTAGCAGAATCAGCATCTGTAAACTCAATAATATAATGGTCTTCATCTGTTCCAGATGCTACCGCAAGAGTGTTATAAGTCTCTGGATTAAGTTTATAATAATTATCTGCAAGTTTTTCTTCTTCAGTAGAAGTAAGAGCAAGAGAACTAGCACTAAGAACAATAAAGACTAATAAATATATTAACACACCTTTTTTTTGTTTAATTTAAACCCACCAAAAAATGATTATAATCTTCTTTTATATTATATAATATATTTAAACATTTCGTTTAATAGGTAGAACAGGAAAATACTGAAAATATGCTTTCTCCTTTGATGGAGAAGGCATTATTACTTTGATAAAATATTAAATTAGAGAACAAGTACAAAAAATAAGAAAAATAAAGGAAAAATAAACCTACTTCTTAGCAGGTTTCATATTCTGCCATGCAACATTAAATAGGTCTTCCATTGCATTTGCAAAAAATGGAGTATTCACCCAGATACCAATGTCATAAGTTGGATGTACATCCTGATCATCAAGAACCATGAAGATGATTTCCTTGCCATCAACAACACAAAAGCGCGCATTTGAATCTGTATGCCTGATTTCAGCAACATCAGACAAATCCTTGACTGCGTTTGCTGTATCCTTTGTCAGTGGAGCAGCTACTCTAATTTTTACTCCTCTTTTCTTGATCTTTTCAAGTGTTGGCTTAAGACCTTCAACTTTCCTGATCAATCCTTGGGATGTTGTCATTAAAATAACAGACTGTTCTGCATTTCTGATAGTCAGTTCAAGATGGTTGTACAAATTATGTCTGCCACGAAGACTTCCAGAAAGATCAGCTGGTTCAACAAGATCAATTCCTTGTTCATGCAAAGAGTTCAATTCACCAATAAGTTCTGTCCCTTTAAGATCTTCTAGGCGTTTAACTCTTTCTTCAGTATCCTGCTTCATGTTTTTCTTAACACGTTCAACAACTTCATGAGGCGCAACAGCCATATATTTAATTGGCTTTCCTAGCTTCATAACTACAAAACCTTTTTTCTCAAGTGATTCAAGAACATCATAACTTCTGCTTCTTGGAACGTTTGCTATATCACTTAATTCTCCTGCAGTAGAAACACCTCTGGACAACAAAGCAGCCCAAATCTTAACCTCATATAAATTCAGTTTAAAATATCTTCTTAATTTGCTTAAAAATTCCTCTTTTACTATCATTTTCCCACACCCTCCGTTTTTTCAACCGACACATAATGAATTATATTTTTAACTCGCAAGTCGAAACAATACCAATTTCATGAGCAGAACTACTATTAAAAGGTTACGGTTTGAATAAAATACAGTAAAGTTTTTTAAATACCCAACGTCTTCTCGACGTTAATGGAAAGATACAGCAGACAAGAAGTCTTAAGAGAAATAGGAAAGAATGGCCAGAAAAAACTGCAAAAAAGCAGTGCAGCAGTTATTGGCATAGGTGCTTTGGGCACTGTAACTGCTTCGTTTCTTGCAAGAGCAGGCGTAGGAAAACTGCTTTTAATAGATAGAGACATAGTTGAGATCCATAATCTTCAGAGACAATTCATTTTCACAGAATCTGACTTAAACAAGCCAAAAGCAGAACAGGCAATGAATTATCTTAAAAAAGTAAACAGTAAAATCAAAATTGGAGCAGATACAGGAGAACTAAATAGTAAAACAATTAACAAGTTAAAAAATTATGAGATAATACTTGATTGCACAGACAACATGGAAACACGTTTTCTTATAAACGACTTCTGTGTCAAGTACAAAATACCATGGATTTATGCAGGTGCAGTCCAGACAAAAGGAAGAGTCCTAACAATAACACCAAAAACACCATGCTTCCGCTGTATTTTTACACCTCCAAAACCAGGCAGTTTAGAAACATGCGATACTGCAGGTGTCTTGAACACAATAACAGCAGGCATAGCTGCAATCCAGGCTACAGAAGCAGTAAAACTTCTAACAAAGCAACCATACACTAAAGAATTAATTTTGTATGATATCTGGAGAAACAACTTAGAAAGAATAAAGACCAAAACAAACAAAGACTGCATCTGCTGTCAGAAAAAACAATTCAGCTTCTTAAATAGTGCATCAATTACAACAAAACTCTGCGGACAAGGAAGAATACAAATAAAAGGAAAGAAGCCAGATATGATAAAATTGACAAAAAAATTAAAAAAGCTTGGAAAAATTTCAAAATCATATTATGGTATATATTTCACTAATAAACAAATAAGTTTCTTTTTATTCAAAGACGGAAGATGTTTAATAAATGCTAAGACAGAAGAACAAGCAAATAATTTTTATTCAAGATATGTAGGCAACTAATCAATCTTCTTTAGCCATCATGTTTTCAATAGCCAGTGATGTATAATTTGCCTTGTCAATTATGCCTTCAAGAATATCATAAAGTTCTTTCATGATAATTAGCTCGCGTGCATCTCTTTGCTTAGAAAAAAGCTTAGCCATTGCAAGATTGTATACATAATCTGCCTCTGTTTCAAGACCATGAATTCTTGTCAATGTTTTCTTAATATGTTTTGGTTTTTGCAGTTGCTGCATTAAAGAGTGAACTTCCTGACATGCATTATTTGCCTGCAAAGCCAATTGCTGAAGTTCATCATCTGCAACTTTTAATTTGTAAAGGATCATGCGCTTTGCTGCAACACTCATTGCATCCATGCATCTCATCAATAATGTTGCAGAAGCTAAAAGTGCATCTTTACGGTGCTGCATTATATTTAATTTGTACAATTGTTTCATTAATAAGTTGGCAAGGTTGTCAACCTGATGTTCCATTTCTTTTATGTCTGCAACTCTTTGGGTCCTCTCATTCATAGGCAGTTTAGAATAAGTATCAACAAAATCCTTGAATACTGTTGCTCCATGTGCAACCCTCTTGCTTAATTCAGCAAGCAATTTAAAGTATTTTCTGTCATCTGCTGGAAATAGCATCTGCATAAGTTGTCTCATACAAAAACTTGAGAAAGTCATCTATAAAAATGTTTTTATTGTCGGTAAATTTGTTATGAACAGGTGTCGAAAAGATAAAAAAGTATTTAAATCAGTTAGAATTTGTAAGAAACCATGAGAAAAATAGGGATAAAGTTATGGCCTGATGGAAAAAAGTTCTATGATCAAATAAAAGAGCAAGTAGATTTTATTGAAATAATGGCTGTTGTTGGAGAAAAATATAAATGGCTTGAAAACTGGAAAAAACCAATAGTAATACATCATGAACATTCTGGTATGGGAATCAATCATGCAAATCCAAAAAAGAAAAAGATCAATCTAAGATCTACAAAATGGGCGCAAAAGCTTGCAACAAAATTCAAAGCTAAAAAAATTATTGTGCACCCAGGCAATGTAGAAAACAAAGATTGTTCATTAGCAGAAGTTGTAAAGCAGTTAAAACCATTAAAAGATAAGAGGATTATCTTTGAAAATCTTATTTATATTGATAAACATAGCGGAACATATATGTTTGCTTATAATTGGCATGAATTGCATTATTTATGTAAAAAATTCAAAACAGGTATTTGCTTGGATTTTTCCCATGCAACAATTTCAGCAAAAGAATTAATGATTGATCCAAAAGCGTATCTAAAAGATTTCAGGAGACTACCAATAAAACATCTTCATATCTGCGATGGAAAGCTGGAATTACCTGTTGATCTGCATTTACATCTTCAGGAAGGTAATTTCCCGCTTAAAAAATACCTGAAAATTTTTCCAAAGAACATTGATATTACAATAGAAACAGGCAAAGATATAAAAAAAGCAATGCATGACATAACTTTCGTAAGAAATAATAATAAATAAATAGAAAAAATGGTGCAGTTCGCGCAAAAACCAATAATAGAAGAAGGCATTGATGATCTTGTTTCTGATCAGGAAAAAAGAAAGAGGATCAAGAAAGCATTAGAGATACATATGCTTGAGAACAGAGAAGCACATATGAAACCACATTCTCATAAAGAAAGTCAGTTTGGCAAAGCATTTGGCACAGAAGAAGAGAAAGAGCAAAAACCAATCCAACAAAAACAACAAGAACAGCAGTGGGAGACAGACCAGCCCAATCAACAGTCAAACCCTGTCAGAACATGCCCATGCTGCGTAAAATTTCTAAAAAATACATTTGGAATGGATGACAAAGAAGTTAATAATGCTATTGGAGGTGCCGACGGAGGACCTGTAGGTTATCAAGGAGGTGGAGGCAGTGGTGAAGCAGGATATGGTACTTCTGGAAGAGGAGATAATTCATATGCAGGTGCTTCTGGTGCAAGTTATTCTGGATCTTCAGACAGTGATTCTGGTACTAAATATGCTGGCCAAAAGCCAGGCTATTAACGCTAACTTTATAAATAAATTATCCATTCTGAAAACTTATGCACCGGTAGTCTAATGGCTAGGATAGAGGCCTTCCAAGCCTTTGATCCGGGTTCGAATCCCGGCCGGTGCATTCTTCTTCAATCCACAGAAACATTAATAAGCAAAAAGACATATTTCTCAATTATGCCAAAAATTCAGGAGAAAGAATCAATATTAGTCTTTGCAGCCCATAATGACGATCAGATCATTGGAGTAGGCGGAACTATAGCAAAATACGCAAAAGAAAACAAGAACATTATTGTCTACATATTTTCATTTGGCGAATCTTCACATCCTCATTTTCAAAAAAGAGAAATAATCAAAACAAGAGTTAAAGAAATGCATGAATCAGATAAGGTATTGAAGATAGATGCATCTTATTATTTAGGATTAAAAGAAGGTGCATTTATAGAAGAATTTGAGGCGAAAAACAAGAAGGATATTATAATAAGGGCAATAAAAAATCACAGGCCAGTAAAAATGTTTACACACTCAAAAGACGATCCGCACCCAGACCATAAAGCAGTTAATGAAATAATAAGAAAAGTAACAAAAGAAATAAATTACGAAGGAGAATTATTTAGTTTTGATGTATGGAATCCATTTAGTATAAGAGGCAGGAACAGGCCAAAGCTTATTGTTGACATAACTGAAACCTTTCCGCTAAAAGTAAAGGCACTTAAGTGCCATGAAAGTCAGTTTACAGCCTTAGTTAGTATGCTTCCATCAATGTATGCCCGTGCCATTGTCAATGGCCTGAGATATGGCTGCAGATACGCTGAAAAATTCACAAAAATACACTGAAAAATGAAAAAAAAATTAGTTATAACAACAGACTGTTTCCTTCCAAGATGGGATGGCATAACAAGATTTTTGTTAGAAATACTTCCAAGAATAAAAGATGACTTTTCAATTACAATTTTGGCCCCTGATTTTGAAGGAGAAAAAATACGAATAAAAGATGTTGAAATTGTAAGATTTCCATTAATGAAACAGCAATTTGGTGACATTTATTTCTCAAAACTCCAATACAAAAAAATAAAACAACATATCAAAGAAGCTGATATAGTATTCAACCAGACTATTGGTCCAATTGGTATTTGTTCAATAATAGCTGCTAAAAGATTAAACAAACCACTTATATCTTTTATACACAGCATTGAGTGGGAATTAACAACTAAGAGTGTCAAGTACTTCAAAAAAATAGCTAATATTGGGACAAGATTACTTGTAAAATGGCTGTACAATAAAGTAACTCTTCTAATTGTTCCAGCACAAGAGGTAGAAGAAAAGCTTACATTGTTGGGAATAAAAACACCTAAGGAAGAAATAAATTTAGGAACAGATACAAAGAGATTTAATATTGCGAAAGATAAAGCAAAAGCAAAAGAACTAGTTGGAATAGATCCAAAAGACAAAGTAATCGGTTTCTGCGGCAGGATAGGAAGAGAAAAAGATATTGGAACATTGTACAGGGCATTTAGGCGAGTAGAAAAGAATCATGCTAACATAAAACTTCTGATTGTCGGAAAAGGGGTAAAAGAGGATGAAGATATTTTCACATCAAAAAGAAATATAATTCACGTCGGCAAAAAAAACAATGTAGTACCATATTTGCAGGCAATGGATATTTATGTTCTTCCTTCATTGACAGAAACAACATCATTAAGCACTTTAGAAGCAATGGCGTGCGGTGCTGCAGTTATCTGCACACCTGTTGGTCTTGTAAAAGAGTATATTAAAGAAAAATATAATGGTATGATGTTTCCTTTTAGAAATTCATTAGTCTTATCATTAAAATTAAACATGCTCCTGGAGAACAATAAACTTAGAGAAAGACTTGTAAAGAATGCTAGAAAAACAGTTGAAGAAAGCTTCAGATGGGAAGACACTGCAAAGAATATCAAGATGGTTTTAGGACGATATGTCGAAGGAGAATAGTGGACTTTGTATTTCTCATAATTCTCTAAAAAACCAACACTGATATTATTTCAGAAGTATTCAATATTTTTACTTTATAAAATCGTAGGGCGAATACCCACAGATTTATCTGTGGGATGAAGCCCGTCGTTTCTTTCTAGTGTTTGTGCGAGAGATGGAAACCGTAAAAACATCGCTAAGTTGTATTCAAAAAAAATGTTCTGGACTTTGAGAAGATTTACATCGTAAAGTATTTAATACGATTAAGATTAGTCCGCTCTAATGACAAAAAGATTATCAAAACCGATGTTAATATTTTTTTCTCTATTGTTGATAGTTATACCAATTGTTTCTGGTGTTGAAGAATCTTGTTCTTCGATTAATTTTCTTAGTTCTAACAAAAGTTTATGTGATAGAAAAGAAGTAGAAATTGAAGTAGAAGTAACAAATCTTAATTTTAAAGTTTCTGCAAACGGTAATAAGTACACTACTTTCGATCTTAAAGAAGGGAACGAAACTTTCACTGTTTTTAGTTATGGCTACCTACTAATTGCTGAAAAAGATATAGTCAAAGTTAAAGGAACATTCTTTACGGAATACTTATATGAAGGTTATGCATTTCCTAATCAGATTAATACCCAACCTTCAGAGATAGTGGTACTAAAAGCTAGAAGATTGGTCATTGGGATTTATGTGGGGTCTGTTCTTTTTGTTTTATTACTTGTAGGTATCTTACTACTAATTAAAAAAAATAGAGAGAAAGACAAAAAAAAAGTGAATTACGCCAAAGGGCATAAATTTGAGAAATATGCTTTAGACCTTTTCGAACCTGAATATTGGGAAATTGAAAATATTGCGGCAGATATATCTTCAGAAATTGAAAGAAAAGTAAAAAGTGATTCTGACCCAGATATTATAGTTAAGAATAAACAAAAAAATCTCAAATTTGCTTTAGAGTGTAAATATCGTTCTGATTTTTTTATTGGTAAAAACGGAAAAAGAGGTTTAGTATGGGCAAAAGATTACAAAATAGGAAAATATCAGAAATTTGAGGAAGAAAATGGTTTCCCAGTATATATTTTAATTGGAGTTGGTGGGTTTCCCTCAAAACCAGAGCGGACTTTTCTCATTCCTTTGAAAGCACTTAATTATTCTTGGGCTACAGAAGATTACCTCCAAAAGTTTCAAATAAAAGTTAATGAACCATTTAGATTAGAAAATAACTACTTAAAGTAGAGTATATTTTCTCAAACAAGATTAGAAACATCCCTATTTGTCTTTTGAGCTAAAGCAATTTTTGAAGTAGGTACTCTATTAAGATACTGCTTTACAACTTATGCTCTTTTCTTGAAATTTAGTCTATACATATGATTTCACTTTGTGAAATCTCCTATTGTTAGCTGTCCTTTCAAGTGAGCAGGACAACCATAAATATCATATTCAAAGACATCTTTACCTTGCTGTTCTTGAATGTATCTCTTAACTTACTCTTGTGAAACATGACCAGCAGAGTCGCAGTAATAAACTCTTGCCCAAAGATTATCAAATCAAAAAAGAACAATTTTTAAAGAATAAGATATTATAGGCCATTATGGGCTTTTTTGACTGGCTTTAGGACTTTTTCGGAGGCTTCTTTTCTAATTCAGATTCTTCAAAAGATTCTGACGAGAATATAAAAAGAGAGATAGAAGGAGAAGGATATAGAGAACATGATGTTCCGCAAGAAGATATTCCGCACTACGTTGAAGGATATTAAAAACTTAAAACATTTAACTGCAAAGAATTATCAAAGAAAGTACTAAATCTCTTCAAAATTGTGGAGGGAGATAAAAGAATTGAAAAATATGAACCATTAATTGTTGAATTAGTAAGAGAAGTTAACACAGTAGTAAAAGAAAAAGAAGGCGAAGAGCAATTATCTATAATATCAAGATTATATACAAAAGTTTGGACACCTATTTCTTCTAGCTTAGCAACTGATTTCAACAATGATCCTAAAATTCTTGAACTAAGAGAAGAAATAGATAAATGTTTCAGGCACCTATTGCAGGAAACTGCTCAGGAAAATTACCTTAGATCTGCTGCATAACACTAATCCATAATCTAAATCTTCAAACTAACCACTTTACTCATATTATCTTTAGTCATGCTTACACCATACAATGTATCTGCTTCTGCAATAACACCATCATTGTGAGAAATAATAATATACTGGGCATTACTGCTGTATTTAGCAACAAGTTTTGCTAGTTTGTCTGAATTAATCTTATCTAGCGCCGCATCAACTTCATCCATTATATAGAAACTAGCAGGATCATATTCCTGTATTGCGAAAATCAAAGCAAGCGCAGTCATTGTCTTCTCTCCGCCACTTAGACTGCGTATATCCATGAATTTCTTGCCAGTAATCCTAACTCTGATAGAAACGCCTGCATTAAAAAGGTCTTTCTCATTTTCAACTTCTAAATAAGCCTGGCCTTTTGTAGATAATGCACTGAATATTTCCTGGAAGTGCTGATTAACAACATCAAATGTCTTCATAAACAGTTCTTTCTTCTTGGTTTCAATCTCATTCATCATTAAAAAGACTTCATCTTTTTCTTTCATCAACCCATTTTTTTTCTGAAGAAGCTCATCATATTGTTGTTGAACTTGATCATAAATTTCAAGTGCTTTTAGGTTAACATTACCTAAGCGCTGAACCATTCTTTCAAATTCCCAGATTTCTTTTTTGAGTACATCTTCATTTTTGTTTGTGTAAAGGTCAACACCACTGTATTTCTTAAACTCTTCTTCCATTGTTCCAAATTCTGCACTAACTCGTGCATCTTCAATTGAAACTGCATTCTTTTTCTGTTCAATAGAGCGTATATTTTCTTCAGCAACTATTATTGTATTTTCTAACTTCTGCAGTGCTTCATTAAGAACTTCTCTCTCCTTAAACAATCCTTTAAATGCACCATAAAATTCCCTTTGTACTTTTTCTTTCTCTTTAAGATCTTTTTCCTGAGCAATAATTTTCTCGCCAAGATTTTTAATTTCAGCTGTAAAATTCTCAAATTCTTTTTCATGCTGCTTTATGATTTTTGTAATGTTTTCTTTTTCAGGTATAAGAATATTTTTAATTTGAGTCTGCAGACTTCGAGAATTTCCATCAAGTTCAATGCATTTTTCTTTTATTTCATTCTTTTTCTGTTCAAAAGTATTAAGTTCTGCGATAAGCAATGGGTTTCTCAGATGAGCAATTTTATCCCTCAACTGCTGTTTCTGTATTTTCAATTGTGCAAATTCTTTATTGTATATGCTAATTTTACTCTGTAAACTTTCTAACTCTTTTTCATGTTTAATTGATTGCTCAGTTAATTCTTTTTTCATCTTTTTAGAAGCATCAAGATCACCTGAATCTAAATGTAATGACTTTTCTTTAGTAATTATGTCTCCTTCTATGTTAGCTTTGAACTCACGAAGCCTGACAATATTTTTTTCCAGATCATTGCGTTTTCCCTGGAGCGCCTGAACAAGCCTTTCATTTTCATTAAAGACATTTTCCATATCTTTAATAGATTCAACAACTTCTTTTTCCTGAAATCCAAGTCCGCTTTTCCTGCGCTGCCTGTAGCCAC
>Ga0210057_1007455_pt1 | contig 13252 bp, 12 predicted proteins | sample CryGeyCG2114_010_2_FD_183968 | JGI IMG/M metagenome (GOLD analysis project Ga0210057, IMG submission 183968) | Groundwater microbial communities from aquifer - Crystal Geyser CG10_big_fil_rev_8/21/14_0.10 (SPAdes) (version 2) | ecosystem: Environmental > Aquatic > Deep subsurface > Groundwater ... | reverse complement strand
TTCTTGATGGAACGTGAATTGCAACGAGGACATATTTTTCATGATGCGTTGGGAAAAAACAGGGCACACTTTGGCTCGCACAAGAGGAAAAGCAATGATTTCAGCCTGCAAAATTGTCCACTAGCCCTACTTCTTGATAGCTGTTTCACTGACTCTCCCCACTGTTTCTGCAAAATAGCTTGGCGACCAGAGTTTGCCACTCCAGAAATACTGCTCCCTGGATTCCGGATGACGCTTGAAGAGTTCCCTGGCTGAGATGCTCTTGAGGGTACAGATACAACTGGAAACAGTGATTGTTGGAGGAATAGCTACGAGCATATGCACATGATCCTTCGCAACCTCTATTTCCAGGATCTCAAGATCGTAATCATAGGCTGCGCGAATGAGGATCTGTTTCAGTGTCTCTGTATAGGGTTTCTTGAAGGCTTTACATCTGTACTTGGGTGTCCAGACGAGGTGGTACTCCAGCCGATAGACGTGGTGCTCTGCTCTGTGGATATCCATGCGATGGGTAGCTTACCCCGCTTCGCGGGGTTCGCTATCCATCGCGGGGGCAAGCCCCCGCGGTTTCCGCGAGGCGGGCTAACCCCAGGCATTACCGATATCGCTCAGTCCTGCCGGATTGTCCGGAGAGCCATCCGGGCTGCTGTGACTGAATTGCTGAGCGATACGCACGTCAGCGAGAGCGCGAAGCCGTTGTAATGGTCAAGGTCGGAGAGGCTTACTGTTTCGAGTATTTTTCTTGCAAAACGGCGTATGCGTATGTACTCTTGTAATAGTACATCGTTACATCCGTATCCCATGATCTCCATCACCTCAACGTACGATCTCATCACCCTGCTCATCTCGGAAACGATCGATGATCAGGAGCGCTCGGCTGCATTCCAAGAACTCGTCTCCCGTCCCATGACACCACAAGCACTGAGTGACGGTCGACGCGCGATGAGGGAACGTATGGTGCCTGTTTCACTGTCCCCGGATACAATCGATACATGTGGCACAGGCGGCAGCGGAAAGAAAACAATCAATACTTCTACACTGGCAGCATTCATCGTCGCCGTTGCAGGTGGGAAGGTCGCCAAGCACGGGAATCGTTCCGCAAGCGGGAACTGTGGATCGTTTGACCTTCTGGAACACTTGGGAGCAAGGATCAACCTCTCGCCCAAAGAAGAAAAACAGGTGTTTGATGAGTTAGGCATTGTCTTCCTCTTTGCCCCTTTACATCACCCCGCCATGAAATTCGTGGGACCATTGAGAAAAGCATATGGAAAAAAGACGCTGTTCAACTATCTCGGCCCTCTCAGTAATCCGGCGGGCGTCAAACGGCAGCTCATCGGAAACGGAAACCACGAAGCGGCAATGTTGTTCGTCCAATCCCTCCAGCAGGACGGAGACAGGCATGCCCTGATCGTGACCGGTGACGACGGCTTAGACGAGGTGACCGTCACGGCGCCGACAACCATCAGAACGGTGCGAGGGGATGCGATCTTAGAAACACGATTTTCTCCGGGACAACTGAGCCTCCCTCTTTATGCGGAAAAGGATATCGAAGGGGGGACGGCAGCCGAAAATGCTGCGATCTTCCTCGATCTTGCGAAAGGGCAAGGGGATGACGCCAGGAAAGCGCTGATTCTCGTGAATGCCGCGCATGCATTGCTCCTCACCAATCGCTTTCCATCCCTGGCGGAAGCATACGCAACGACGAAAGAAATCCTCGCTTCGGGAAAAGTGCTTGCACTCATCGAGCGATACTGCCGCCTCACCAACTCTGTGAAATCATGACTATCCTCGACCAAATCGTTGGCACAAAGAAGAAGGAGATCGCCCAAATGGCCAAGTCGCTACCCCCTCGTGCCAAAGCTCGCAGCAGCTTCCTCGAAGCGCTCAGGGCTTCCAAGCCTGCGTTCATTGCCGAATTGAAGCCGAAATCACCTTCGGAAGGCATGCTTATTTCCATGGACCGGATTCCCGAACTTGTGAAGGCGTACGACTGCTCTGCTACAGCGATTTCCGTCCTCTGCGATGAGACCTATTTCGGCGGTGGCTACGATCTTCTTTCGCTAGTCGCTTCCCTGACGGATAAGCCGCTCCTCGCAAAGGAATTCATCATCGATGAGAAGCAAATCGCCATGGCCGCTTCCCGCGGCGCAAGCGCCGTGTTGCTGATCGCCGTGATTCTCAATGAGAAGGAGTTGGCGACACTCGTCGGTGCTGCAATACATGCCGACTGTGATGTGTTGCTCGAGCTGCACGACTCGGACGACTTGGAGAACGCTGTGCGTGTTTTGAGGGCGCTCGGGGAGCACGAGAAGAGCCGTGTGATCATCGGGATTAACAACCGCGATCTCGATTCGCTGAATGTCGACATCGCGCAAACGGAACGGCTTGCCCCGCTCATCCGGGAACGCCTGGGAAAGGATCACCTCATCATTTCCGAAAGCGGACTCGACTCGACTGAAGCCTGCCGTCGTCTCCGGCCGTTTGTGGACGGGTTCTTGATCGGCACGTCCATCCTTAGATCGCCCGATCCGAAAGCATTTCTCTCCTCCCTGATATCCAGATGCAACCACATGTGAAATTTTGTGGCATGACGCGGGAGGAGGACATCCGCGCAGCGGAGGACCTTGGAGCGGAGTACATCGGCTTCGTGTTCGCGGAATCATCACCGCGGCATGTCACACTTGAGCAGGCGAAGAAGTTACGCCCCGTTGCGAGACGATCGAAGCTTGTCGGTGTCTTTGTGGAAGATGACCCCAATGCAATCAATGCAGCAACAGAGGCGCTGGGCCTCGATTACGTCCAACTCCACGGCACGCCGGATCTGAAGCTCTGCGCGGAGATCAACGTCCCCGTCATTCAGGCATTTCGCGGCGTTCCTCCACTCCATGAAATCGAGCGTTACCTTGATAAATGCCCCTACGTTCTTATCGACAAAGAGGAAGGTGCGAAGAGCGTTGATCTGAGGGCCGTTGCCGCCCTCCCTGCATCCGTAAAATCGCGCTTGTTCCTCGCTGGGGGATTAACGTCGGAAAACGTGCAGGAAGCGGTCGCGCTCATCCGCCCCTTTGCGGTAGACTGCGCGCGAGGCGTCGAGAAGCGCCCCGGAGAAAAGGACCCCGATCTCATGCGTGCCTTTATGGCACAAATCCTCTCCATTCCTGCTTCCAATTAACCTTCCATGAAATCACTCGGAAGATTCGACCAGTATGGCGGCTGCTACGTCTCGGAGCTTCTCATCCCGGTGCTCACGGAAGTCGAGGAGGCGTTCCTTCGATGCAAAGATGACAAGGAATTCAACGAGGAATTCATGTCCCTTTTGAAGGAGTTCGCGGGACGTCCGACGCAGATCACCGAGATGAAAAAGTTAAGTGCCGAATGGGGATGCACGCTGGTTCTGAAGCGCGAGGATCTCCTGCACGGTGGCGCCCATAAGACGAATAATGTGATCGGACAGGCGCTTCTGGCGAAGCGTATGGGCAAGACGGAACTCATCGCGGAAACGGGTGCCGGGCAGCACGGCGTGGCGACTGCGATGGCGGGGGCGCTCTTCGGTCTCCCCGTGAAGATTTTCATGGGAGCCAAAGACGTCGAACGCCAATTCCCGAATGTCCAGCGCATGAAACTCTTCGGAGCAGAGGTCATCCCCATCGAGGCCGGATCGAAGTCTCTGAAGGATGCGATCAACGAGGCGCTTCGCTACTGGACGGCGCACAGTAGAGAGACATACTACGTTTTCGGTACCGTCGCCGGACCGCACCCCTTCCCGAGCATCGTCGCGCACTTCCAGCGCGTGATCGGGGAAGAAGCGCGCGAACAGTGCTTGAAGAAGTACGGAAGGCTCCCGCACACCGTCTGTGCCTGCGTGGGAGGCGGCAGCAACGCCATCGGATCCTTCCGCGCATTTCTCAAAGACAAGGATGTCCGACTCGTCGGAGTGGAACCCGCGGGCGAGGGATTGAAGACTGGGAAACACGGTGCAGCCCTCTGCATGGGAAGACCAGGATCGCTGCATGGCGCATTTAGTTACTGCCTCCAGGACGATGACGGCCAGATTCACGAGGCGCACAGCATCTCCGCTGGTCTGGACTATCCGGGAGTGGGGCCAGAACACAGCCAGCTCAAAGATATCGAGCGTGCACAGTATGTTGCGGTGACCGATGACGATGCCATAGAGGCATTCCTGCTGCTCACAAGGAAGGAAGGGATCATTCCCGCACTCGAACCGTCACACGCATTAGCTGCAGTGAAGGTGATCGCAAAATCTCTGAAACAGGAAGATATCCTCCTCGTCACCCTCTCCGGAAGAGGAGACAAGGATCTGGGCATCGTGATCCAGTACCTTGAGCAGCATGGCAAAAAGTAACCGCTACGCGCAGGCTCGTGAACGCAAGGGGCATGCGATCTTCGTCCCTTTCGTCGTTCTCGGAGACCCCGATAAGCGGACATCACTCGAGATCGTACGCACGCTCATCGAGAATGGCGCGGATGCGTTGGAGCTTGGATTTCCTTTCAGCGATCCGCCAGCCGACGGCCCCGTCATTCAGGAAGCTGATATGCGAGCGCTCAAGGCGGGTATGCGTGTCGATGACTGCTTCGATCTCCTTCGGGATATCAGGAAGATGACGGACATCCCCATTGGCCTGCTTATCTACTTCAACCTCGTCCTCCAGCGCGGCATCGACCGGTTCTACAAGGAATGTGCGGAAGTCGGCGTCGATTCCGTTCTCATTGCTGATCTTCCCCTAGAACATGCTCAGGAAGTCGTCCCCATCGCGAAGAAGCACGGTATTTCGCCCGTTTTCCTCGTCAGCGAACTCACAACCGAAGAGCGACTGGGAGAGATCGTCAAAGTCGCCGACGGCTATCTCTACGTTGTCTCTTATCTCGGTGTGACGGGAGTGGAGAATTCTGTGCTGGAAGAGAAGATTCGAAACATTCTGCAGCGAACACGGCGACAGACTTCTCTTCCGCTCTGTGTGGGGTTCGGCATCAATTCTGTGGAGCAGGCGCAAGCAGCTGTGCGTGCGGGAGCAGATGGAGTGATCGTGGGAAGTCGGATCGTCAAAGAAGTACCGGATCTGAAGAAGATCGCAGCAGTGTGTGGTGATCTGCGGTCAGCGATCGACAGATAAGGCTCTCTGTACGAGGAAAGCGTCCGCAAGCACAATCGTGACCATCGCCTCCGCAACGGGGATGACGCGCGGAACGATGCAGGGATCGTGACGGCCGCGTTTCGCGATATCCCCGACGGACGTCGGCGGCTTCACGCTGCAGTGAAAGACGATGTCCTCGCCGGTGGAAATGCCGCCCAGCATACCTCCAAAGTCCTGCTGGTCGGCGATGTATTCGGTACCGCGCATTTCCGCCGTCCTGAAGCCCGCTCCGTAGCTGAAACCTGTGACTGCAGGAATGCTCATGATCGCCTTCGCTAGATTCGCCTTCAATTTCTCGAACACGGGGTCACCGAGATGCGGCGGTGCGTGGAGAACGCGAACTTCGATGAGTCCGCCGGTGGAATCCCCCTTTTCCTTGAGTCCGAGGATGTACTTTTCCATCTTTTGAGCTGCCTCGGCATCGGCGCAACGGACAGGATTGCGTTCGATGATATCCGGCTCAAATTCCTTTGCTCGGATCGATCCGATTTGTACGGTATGACCGATGATTCGAACTTCCACCGGAAGGATCTTGCGCGCCACGACTCCACCGATCACGCGAGCCACGGTTTCCCTGCCCGATGCCCTTCCTCCTCCGCGATGATCCCTGTGCCCGTATTTCCCCGCCATCGTTTCATCCGCATGGCCGGGGCGGAACGTCTCGCGAAGCGTCTCGTAATCCTCCGAACGCTGAGCGATATTCCGAACGATCACAGCAATGGGCATACCTGTGGTCTTGCCTTCGAAAACGCCGGACAGGATCTCCGGTCGGTCTGGCTCACCGCGTGCCGTCGTCACGGCGCTCTGTCCCGGTTTGCGGCGGTTCAGTTCGGGGAGGAAATCCTCCTCGGTGAGTGTGATTCCCGCCGGGCAGCCGTCGATGACCACGCCGAGGGCTGGACCGTGTGATTCGCCGAACGTCGTGATGCGGAAGATGTTTCCGAAGCTATTGCTTGCCATGGTGATCGAGGAGAGACAGAAGGAATGATAGCGCGCCGAAGTCCGGCTCGGTACCGGTAAAGAGCTTAAATTGGGCGAGTGCCTGATGGATGAGCATGAGGAGACCATCGTGCGTCGCGTATCCGGCGGTGCGGGCGCTTTGCAGAAAGTTCGTCTCGTGACCATATCGAAGATCGATGGCATATGCTAACCCGTGGTGCGACGGAAGAGGCAGAACAACATCAGAAGGAACGGCGCAGATGACGACATCTGCGGAGGTGTTTGCCGCGGCTCCAAGCGGCTCACTGCGCACCTTCAGCGCATCTGCGAGCGATTCCCGTGCCTGGGCATTTCTCGCGAAGATCGTGATGTCCTTGATGCCGCACTCCTTGCATGCTCGAATGGCTGCAGATACCACGCCGCCGGATCCGAGGATAGCTGCACGAGAGCAAGATCGGAGGAAGGGATATCCCTCTGTGATCCCCGCCACATCGGTACAATAGCCCTTCCATCCTTTATCTCCGTGTACCACCGTATTGACGGTCTGGAGATCCTTCGCAAGAGGATCGAGTTTGCTGACGAATTCCATGACATTCTGCTTGAAGGGTGCCGTGACGGAGAACCCGCGGATTCCGAGGGTTTCCGCACTCTCAAAGACATCATGAAGATCCTCCGTAAGGAAGAGCGCATAGAACGCATCGATGCCCGCGCGATCAAAGAGCGCATTGTGAATGAGAGGGCTCAAACTCTTGATGTCCGTACCGCCGATCAAGCCGAAGATCGCGGGATTCCTTACATGCCGCGTGTAGCGGTAGAAGTCCAGCGGGAGCTGCCCGGGAGCCGATTGCTGGCCTTCCTCAAGATACGTGTACGTCAACGCATTGCGTAGCGGCGAAAGGAGTCTTAGGAGGTGAGCACGGGGACCCATGCCGAGGATGACATGCCGACTCCGGCCATCCTTGTGCCTCTGGAGATCCAAGAGTGTCACGATGTCGCGAAGCGACCGGACCTTTGTGGCGATCTTCACGATGTCAGCTCCCTGAGCATGCAACGATTGAAAACGGATATCGAGTTCCTCGAGGGAGGGCGTCTTTTCGAAGTCATGGAAACTTCGGATGACGGAAACTCCGCGTGGCACCGGATATTCTTCTTTGTGATCCAAATCGACGTACCGTGCCTGCAGATTCTCCAAGAGCGCATAGTGCCCTCTCGGGGTGGCGATGAGCGGGAGCGGAGACTCAAATGCGGGAACAGAGGGCGTGACGTCTCCGCGGACTTCCAAGAGGTCAGCACCCACCTTCTTTGCCTGTTTTGCGAAGGCCAGAGGATCATGCGCCGAGTCTTTTGGCAGGGTTACGACGAACATGGCTGGGAAAGGGCACTGATGACATCGGCAATGCTCTGATCCTCATTAACCGTAAGATTCGCAACGATCCGATAGAGCGGTCTGCGTCTCTTCAGTACCTCGCGTACTTCGGCATGAAGCGGCAGACCGGTGAGAGGCGGCCTGCTTTCCTTACGCAGCCTCCTGATGAGGGTAGGAGCGTTCACATTGAGGTAAATGACGAATGCGGATTCCTTGAGCCGATCGCGGCATATCTGTGACTCGATGGCTCCTCCGCCGAGCGAAACGACGTATCCCGGCTCGAGGCTCCCTGAAACGATCCGCTCCTCTTCTTTTCGAAAGGAATTCCAGCCAGAATTCCCGACGAACGCCCGAATGGGTCCGAATTTTCGCTCGAAAACGGAGTCGGTATCTCCGTGTCTGAGAGATAATTTTTCCGCCAGAGATCGCGCAAGAGTGCTTTTCCCGCTCCCCCGCATGCCGACAATAGCGATGCATCGTGGTGAATGATGCAACTTCTCAAGATCTCTGAAAAAATACGGATAGCTCTTCGAAATACATTTCGGATTCTTTATGCGAATGCCAGGGCAGAGCGATCCGAGTACGGCGAAGCAAAAAGCCATCCGGTGATCGTCGTGAGGATCGAGAATTGCAGGCTTGACCCTCGATGGCCCCCGAATCGTGACTCCGTCTGCGTGTTCATGAATGCGAATACCTGCCTTGGAGAGCTCAGACGTGAGGACGGAAAGCCGATCACATTCCTTATAGCGCAAATTTCCCGCACCGGTCAGAACGGTGACGCCATCGCGAAATGCCGCATGCACAGCCAAGTTCATGACTTGGTCCGGAAAGTCCGTGCAATCGATGGTCAGTCGTCCTTTCCGGTGCATGCGCAGTAGCACCGTCGGTAGCACACTGTCCCCTTGCGATGAATCAGGGGAGAGATTGGCAAAACGCACCCGGCTCTTCACCAGATCGGAGAGCACGAGGAAACTCCCGGCGGCACTCCAATCTCCTTCGATCGTATCGCGCTTCGGCGACCGGTAGGCAGCCGATGCCGAAACAGAAACCATGGCATTGCCCAGACGAACACGCACGCCGAAATCGCTCATCACTTTGCGTGTCAGATCAACATACGACGGGGATGCGGGTTTGCCAGACAGTTGTACCCTCAAGCCTTTTGGAAGTGCCGGAGCAATGAGCAGGAGCGCGGAAAGGTACTGGCTGCTCTTCTTCGCATCGAGACGGGTCTCTCCTCCTTTTAGGACTCCTCCGCGCACGCGGATCGGCGGAAAACCATTCGCATCCTCGATCACTGCCCCAAGTCCACGGAGAGAGCGGGTGAGATCGCCGATCGGCCGCTGGAGCATTGCATTGTTCCCCGTAATGAGGAAGTTCCCCGGGACGATGCAGGAAAGCGCCGTGAGGAAGCGCAACGTCGTTCCTGCATTTCCGCAATTGAGTTTCATTGTCTTCGAGACGTCATTGCCTTTCAGAATCCCACCGCGGACCGCAAGTATCCCTGCTGCGCGATTGGTATAGCGGACTGAAAATCCCATTTTTTGCAGGTTCTTCAACAGCAGCGCAACGTCGTCGCAGGGCGTGGCGTTCTGGATGATGGTCGTTCCTTTGGAGAGACATGTTGCGATGATCGCCCTGTTCGCATGCGACTTGGATCCCGGCATGGTAAGTGAGGCATCAAAGGGAAGCCGGAGAGGCTTGATGCCGTAGACGGAGGCCGATGCGGTCATCGGGGTTTCAGGGTAACCGGATCGAGGTGAAGAAGCTCTCCTTTTCCGAGTACTCGCGGAACCGCGATACGAATCTTTGCATCTGTGTTTTTCTTGTCGTGAAGCATCAATGGAAGGAGTGTCTCTATGCCGTACTTTTGGGGTATTTCCGTCGGCATTTCGATCTTCTGAAGAAGCGCGCACACGCGGTCGGCTTCGGAAGATCGGGTAAGCCTCATTTCCGCAACCATGCCGATGCTCACTGCTTCTCCATGAGAGATCCCGAAGGATGACGCTGCCTCCAGCGCATGCCCGATCGTGTGACCAAAATTAAGGAACATGCGTTCCTCTTGATCCCGCTCATCTCCCTCGACGACGGATGCTTTGAGTTCCACAGCCCTGCAGATGCACTGTTCCAGCGTCGCTGCGTCCTTCCGGAGAATCTCCTCGACATGTTCTTCAAGGAATGAAAAGAATGCTGCATCGCGCATGGCAGCGATCTTGATGACCTCCACAAACCCCTCACACAGATGATGTGATGACAGGGCAGAAAGGAAATCCGTGTCATCGATGACCGCCGAAGGGTGATGGTAATGCCCGATGATGTTTTTCGTCTCATCGAGATCCACGCCCGTTTTCCCGCCGATGGCGGCGTCCACTATGCCAAGGAATGTCGTCGACACGTGGATGCACCGGATGCCGCGCATATAGACACTCGCGACGAACCCCCCGAGATCCGTGATCATTCCTCCGCCGACGTTGATCAAGACGGATTGTCGCGATGCCCCGTCGTCGAGGAGCTTACGCAGAATGCGCTGCACTTCCTTGAGGGATTTGGATGCTTCTCCGGGAGACACAGAAACCAGTGAACCTTCCCCGAGAACAGTTCGCACACGCTCCGCATGTTCTCGGACATTCACGTCAAAGACGATAAATACTCCGTCAATCGGCTCCAGAGACTTGAGCAGGCGCGGCAGTTCGGCGATTGCACCCTGACCAATGATGACCGGATATTCGCGTTTGATTGCCGGGATACTGACGAGAGATGTGCGCATGGCATGTTAGGTGACACGAAGGTGCATCGCCTGCGCGATAGAACGGATGTCTTCCATGCAGTGATGCAGCTGATCTCGGTTGAGAGCTTGTGAGCCGTCCGAGAGGGCTTCCTGCGGCCTATGATGCGTTTCCATGATGAGACCGTCGCACCCGACGGCAATCGCCGCGCGCGCGTAGGCCGGAACCCAACGCGCCACCCCCGCGGGATGGCTAGGGTCCACGAAGACTGGCAGGTGCGTCCTCTCCTTAAGGGGCGGGATCGAACCGAGGCTCAAGGTAAAGCGCACATCCTGCTCGAAGGTGCGGATACCGCGTTCACAGAGGATAACCTGTCCGTTGCCCACCGAGAGGATGTGCTCCGCCGCGAGGAGGAACTCCTCCAGAGTGGCCGCAAGTCCGCGCTTGAGAAGCACGGGTTTCCGGGATCTTCCGACACGTCGCAGGAGATCGTAGTTCTGCATGTTGCGCGCTCCCACTTGGATGATGTCGCAGTACTCCTCCACCAAGTCCACCTGTTCGGGGCTCATGGCTTCCGAAATAGTCGCGAGACCGTACTTTTCCGCGGTGTGACGGAGCAGCTTCAGTCCTTCTTCTCCAAGTCCCTGAAAACAGTACGGTCCGGTGCGCGGCTTGAATGCTCCGCCGCGGAGGATGCGCACTCCCTCCTCTTTGACCATCGCCGCTGTCTCGTCCATCTGCATCTCCGATTCCACCGAGCAGGGGCCGGCAATCACCGTGAGCGTCTTCTCCTCGCCGATGACGCAGCCATTCGGTACGGTAATCTTGGTGCGGTGGCCGTGGGAGGTGCGTGAGACGAGCATGCCCGATTGCGGCATGGATTGGGCTTTGCCAAGGACAAGCGAACCTTGGTCGCGCGATTGTGCGGTGAGCGAGAGAAACTTTCCGAGGATGTGTTTGCCTTCGGGGGTTCCGATGGACTCGGGATGGAACTGAATGCCGAAGAGGAGATGATCCTTATGCTCCAGCCCCATGATCACTCCCGTGTCCGTCTCTGCGGTCACTCTCAGAACGGCGGGCAATCCTTTCTTCTCGACGCAGAGTGAGTGGTAGCGCATCCCCTCGATCGTTTCCGGCAGCCCCTCGAATAGGAGGCTGCGAGGTTGCAGGAATTTCACGCGCGATGCCATGCCATGGAAGATTTCCGGCGCTCGGGCTACGCTTCCTCCAAAATGTTTGCCGAGCACCTGGAGCCCAAGACAGACGCCCAGAAGCGGAATGTGCTCGCTCGCGGCATAATCAATGAGTTCCTCGGAAATGCCGATATCGCGTGGGGTGTAGGGATTGCCCGGGCCCGGACCAATGATGATGTGCGTTGGCTCCAGATCTCGGATGCCTTTGATGCAGATCTTGTCGTTGCGAACGACCACAGGGTCTCCGCCAAGTTCCCCCACATATTGATAGAGGTTGTAGGTGAAGGAGTCGTAGTTGTCGAGGATGAGCGTCTTCATCGTGCGGCGGAGGAACGAGCATGGTGGAGCGCAGCCAGGCAGCTGCGCGCTTTGTGGAGGCATTCGTCGTCCTCGTGCTCCGGAATGCTGTCTTTGACGATCCCTGCTCCGACGCGGAGAGACGCTTGTCCTTTGCGAAAGAGCATTGTCCGGATCGTGATCGCGAAATCGACGTTGCCGGAGAAATCGATGTAACCAAACGTGCCGCCGTAGATCCCGCGCGTGCCCTGCTCGAGCTCCCGGATAATCTCCATCGCGCGGATTTTCGGCGCACCTGTGAGTGTTCCTGCCGGGAAGACGGACCGAACGACGTCCAGAGCAGAGACATCATCACGCATCGTCGCTGTGATGTCCGAAACAATATGGAAGACATGTGCGTAGGTCTCGACGTGAAAAGGGTTCTTCACCTTCACCGAACCGATCTTCGCCACGCGCCCGACATCGTTGCGCCCCAGATCCACGAGCATCTGATGCTCGCTTCGTTCTTTCGCGTCTCCAAGCAGTTCCTCTTCCATCTTTCGGTCTTCCTCGGCATTTCCCGTGCGCCTGCGTGTCCCGGCAATCGGCCTATAGGAGATTGTCCGGCCATCAACCCGCACGAGCATCTCTGGCGATGCTCCGACCAACGTATGATCGGGGGTCTGAAAGAAGAACATGTACGGAGAGGGATTGATCTCCCGCAACTGCTCGTATACGCGATCCGCCGGAGGGGCATCTGGGATGACGAATTTCTGGCTGATGACGATCTGGAACACTTCTCCGGCGCGGATCTTTTCCTGTGCCTCCGTGATGGCGTGACAGAAATCCTCCCTCGTCGTCTTCCGGTATGGAGCGATATCTTTTTGGGAAGCAAGGAACAGTTCCTTTGTGGCATCCAGTGCGAGGTTCCTGCGGTCTTCGCGGAAGGGGGAGGTATGGATCACACGTTCAATGGACTCCAGATCCTCCGCCGTATCCCTATGCGCGACGATGGTTATTTCATGCTGTCGATGATCGATCTTGAGTAGCACTTCCGGGAGAACAAATTGCGAATCGGGAAGGAGTGGATCCGGCTTCAGATCGATATCTTCGAAATCTCTCGCCGCTTCGTAACTGAGAAAGCCGATATATCCCATTCTCAACCGCTCCCCCTCCGCTCCCGAACTTACCGTTTCGCTCAGCACGGAGAGCGCATCAGTCACTTTTCCATCCGGGACGAAGCGCGAGCCTTTCACTTCTCCGTTGCGGATGGTCAGCACATCCCGCGCACCGAGCGCCACGAACGAGAAATCCTGTGCTTTGCTGTGACGATCGGCCGATTCCAGGAGCGCGCAGTAGTCCCGGGAGAGCCCCAGTTCTCTGAGCAGGTAGAGCGGATCGCAGTGCTCCGGCCGGACGGTGATGGTGATGAGAGGAAAGTACATGTACTTGCGTAACAGTACATGCATACTACTGTCTCCCAATTAGGAGTGTCAAGTCTCTCGGCGGAAATTAGCGGGAAACTGTTGCCATGATCAACGGAAGGAGGGAGGCTATCCCCCATTTATGGGCACATTCGAGCAATCCTTTGCGGCGGCGCGG
>Ga0210057_1007454_pt1 | contig 13254 bp, 21 predicted proteins | sample CryGeyCG2114_010_2_FD_183968 | JGI IMG/M metagenome (GOLD analysis project Ga0210057, IMG submission 183968) | Groundwater microbial communities from aquifer - Crystal Geyser CG10_big_fil_rev_8/21/14_0.10 (SPAdes) (version 2) | ecosystem: Environmental > Aquatic > Deep subsurface > Groundwater ... | reverse complement strand
CTGTCCATCACTTGACCTATGCGTCGTTACAAAGAGAAATCCTGCAAGAAATTTGAACGGAAAATAGAGAAATTTTAGTGGTGGGAGTAGTCGAGCTTCATCCACAGGGCAAGCCCTGTGGTTTTCGCTTTTCGCCATCATAACCTGATAGCTGGGGAATATGTGAAATCCCGACAAATACTGAGTGTTGCATGATCCGTCAGTCACCATCTTCTTGTATCCTAAATCACAATCGACATCGCCTTGATCGAAAGACCCAAAGACTGCTTGTAGAACTGCCTTGATCAGTCGTCTCCCAAATCATTACTCATGTCAAATGTCCGTTCGTCGCCATCGAATCCTGGCATATCGATTTCGGACTTGAAGACATCTTCAAAAGATATTTCGCTGATGGACTTCACGATCCCTTGCATTGCTTCTACTGCGGCGTCATGCGAATCATAAATCGGGTTTGTGCTTAACAACGGTTGCCAGCGCCATTTGGTATAGACAGAAATCCATCCCGTATATTTTCCTGCTCCATTCGGACCATCTGCTTCGCACTTTACATGATCAGAATGCGTCTGAATTTGCAGGGCTGTTAGCCTCGATATTCCCATCAGAATCTTCTTTTCGAACTCGTCAAACCATCCATTCTTCGCTGCTATGTCACGAGCTACGAAGAAATGAATGGGTAGATCACCTTTAGTGTTTATTTCAAGCTGCTTGATCAAGGTCATCAGCACATCGCTTACCTATAATCCTGCTGCCTCTTTGAACGTCGGGCATTCCTCAACTTCGAGCCGAAAGACTGCCTTCCAACTCATGTTGTCGTTCTCTATCGTGTCTGTCATAAGTATCCTTTCCGCTTGAGTTCGCCGTACTTCTTATTTCAGCCGCAATCACCATGCTCGATGCAAAATTTATCATGATTACCAAATTGAGGGCATCGAGTAGTTTGTTGTCTGGTTTTCTTACTGCAATTACATTACCACCCACTTGCAGCGCTGGTACATAGCAATCCTCGAATTTGATCTGGCTATCGGCTGGCAAATCAAATTCTTCTATTTGATCTTCCCCTTGCAATATGAGTTCAACAAAAGCAGGTTCGCCGTTTATTTTATTTGGCATTGTGACAGTTGCTTTAATCAAGTTTGTATACCGTTCCTTAAAACCTACGGAAATCTAGGTGCTAAACAAAAACACCTGTCTCCTGTTTAATTAGCACTTCAACGACGCTCACCTGACTGCTGTCATGAACCTTAGCATCTCCCTGCCTGTTTATTCCGATGGAACTCACCGTATATGAACTTAAGTTAATCGCAGCATTCAAGTCCCTATCCAAAGACTCACCGCAATTATAGCATTTGTAAACCCTCTCTTCAAGCCCTAATTCAGCCTTGACATGCCCACATTTAGAACACGTCTTGCTTGAAGGACTATGCCAAAAATCATTTTGTCTCCTTCCGTTAAAACTTGCAAGTCCATTACTTCAATTCTAAGGCGTACATGCGATTGTTAAATTCTGCCTCAGTTAGTTTCTCAAGAACCATTTCAATTACCATATCTTCCCACTCGATAGTTAGCTGATACAGGGTCCACAATTGATGTCCTGTCTGTTCTCCAAGTTTAATAACTTGGCGAGATACACCTTCTTCAAGGTTGTTGCCCATTTCATCAAATGGAACTCTCACCGTATGGAATTTGTCTCTATCTTCAAGGAATGTGTTGATGATCATAGTTCTCTTTCATCAATCGTTGGATACATTCTCTCCAAGGCAGTTCCCGCACCGAACTGCCTCAAGTGAGACCATCAAGAAATACTCGAAAACAAGTCAAGCGAATTAAGTTCGAATCCTACAAAGCCGCGACCTTCGGACACAGCGGCAACGCACTCACTCCCACTTCCGACGAATGGCACCAAGACAGTGTCGCCCACCTTGAAGACCAAAGAGTTTTCCGGGTTCAGGTACCACAAGAAAATCTGCCCAGTTATAAATTTTATTTCCATCTAGTTTCACGCCCGATTTAAGTAAGGCGAACCCCGTGTCCCTTCCTCGTTTCCACACCCATAAATTCCCACCACAAATATCTACCTTTTCAGTCAACTTGAAAGGACATAAATCATCTAGTTTGCTCAAAATTGCCCTAGCAAAAGCAGCATGATCTGTACTATTAGTAATAACAGGGGAGTTTTCTATAAAGACGTAAATATGATAACCGAGTCCAGATGTCGAAGTATAAATTGTAACCCATGGTATGTCTAGTAAACTATTAAATATAATATTTAATTCTTCATTAGATAACCCTCCCTTATGGTTAATTATTGAATCAAAATCAAAGCCAACCCAACAACTACGTTGTTCAGACCAATTCCACCCAGTCATACCAATAGCCTGGGTGTAATTATTTAAAGAAAAAGTTTGTAGGCTGTCTGTATTAGCATTCCAAGGAATATGATATGATTCCCAAGTTTCTTTATCATCAGAAAAAACGTGGTTACCTATCCCTATCCCAGCTCTGACTAATTTACCAACAATAACATCTAATTTTACTTCCATATCTTTATTATAGTATTTAGCTACAGGACTAGCATTATTTTGTTTAGTTAAAAAGTCTTTTATTGCTTCTGTTTTATTCATGGTTATTTTCCTTTTATTTCACCATGCTATGACCACCTGCCTTCGTTTTTGCCTTCGCCTTACCCATTGGTTTGATCCCCTTGTAGGTAATCCAAGAAAACCCCGATAGCGTCAACTGCATTGAGTTTAAAAACCGAATATCGGGTGAGAAAAAAACTCTTTACTACCGGTTGGACCTGCCCCAAATTTCTGAATCCATATCACGGACTCATCGGCAGTCGTCACTATCCACTCATTCTTGTTGATCTTTACTACCATGACAACCTCCAGATTCACGTCTTGTGCATTGCTCAACTTCGTAGACAGAGAGCGATGGAGTCAATTGCTGGCCCAAATGAGAAGTCAGTTCATTCACGTCGTCGCCAGCATCGAGACGACCTTTGACATAGGTATGGCGAAGGTTACGAGGATTAGCGTTGATACCTGCCATCTCCGCGTATTTGCCGACCTTGCGGCGGATTGATCGGGGATTCAAACGCCCGTTATGCTTGTTGACAAACAACGGATCGTGTCCACAAGCTTCGTTTCGGGTCTGCAAATAATCGATCAAGTGCGGGATCGCAGCCGAGACATTCATCCATCGCTCGGGCTTTCCAAATGTATTGACCCGAACCCGGCCATTATCCAAGTCGAGGTCTTCAACGTCGAGCGATTCAATTTCGTTCACTCGCATACCGCAGTTAACGATCAACGAGCAAATTGCCTTGTCACGGCTAGTGAGCAAAACGTTATCACCCTTGATGTTCTCAAACAACTTAGCAACATCAGTGGGAGTGAGACATGACCGCTTGGTAGGGATAAACTTTGGAGTCTTGACGGTTGTGGTTGAATTCTCGATACTGTATTCGCTGGCAGCCCATCGGTAGAAAGTTCTGATTGAAGTCAACTTGCGAGCCTGCGTGCTTTCTTTCAAGTCAGGACGTTCAATGAACGCCTTGACATGCTCGCCAGATGCACCCAGCATAGGTGACACAGGGTGGGTGATTCCCTGCCGTTCGCAAAAGCGCTCGAAATCCTCTAGATCATACTTATAGCACTTGATTGTATATGGACTTCGATACCGCTTTTGCAAAGATTGGACGAATGCGTTAACTACCACGTTTGACTCTCCTCACAAAAGAACCACTTGCCAGTACGGCTTTACTACAAGAGTATAGAGTTATTAGAGTGATAAGTCAAGCAATATCGGATCGAATGGCATGAAAAAAGGTTACTCTCCTGTGAGTGAAGTCTTGCCCTCGAATCCAGGAAATCGCTCCACCACGATACCCACCATCGTTGCATTAGTCCACTCCAGCGACCGAGAATGATCGGATAGCGGTATTCTCGTGGAATCGTACCCAACCATCCTGCTCAGTCTTCGGATGCTCACTGTGGAAAACGGCAGGATATTTGGCGTAAATGAAGCCATCTTTGCCGACGCGCCATTCGTCACAGACAACAGCATGCGTGTTCGATTCCTCGTCTTTCTTCGGTAGACAGATCATACAATCTTCAACGTAGGCTGGCAGGCTGTAGGCAACCGAGTCAACAATAGAAGGAACTTTGTTGGCTTCGACCTGCTCGAAGAACCACTCACCCTGTCGCGTGCAGATCATGCCCTCAAGAGTGGGCGGAGCGAGAGCGGCAACCGCCTCACTGATGGTCTGTGGCTTGGCTTTCTTCGGAAGTTCGCAACCGAAGTAGGCGTCATCATCCACGCCAAACAGCAGGGACGAACCGTTGTAGGTGAGTAGGACGAAACCAGAACGATGCCATTGGCCACTGTTATAGACGAAACCGGCCTCAGGCGGTCTGACCGAGGCACGGGTATTTTTGCTGCCTAGCTTCCGCTTGTCTGCTTTGCTAACCTTGCGAGTTTCATCCGCAGACCAGTCCACGACCTTAACCAGTCCGTCGCGGAGAAGTTCGCTGCCTTTGCAACCGCCGCCATCAGCAAAGCGACCGAGACAAGTAAAACTCAGCGAAGATTGGTTCTTGAGACTGATCTTGTGTGAGCCAGCATGCGGTCCTTCTTGATCGACTGAGTTCGAATACTCCATTTCTTCGTCAGCATTGTTGATGCAGTCGAAGACGCAATCCTCGTACAATGACGGAATGAGTTGAGCGTCAGGGACAGGACAGGACCACTCGGGCTGCGCTTTGAGGAATGAGGGGTATAAATTGTCTTCATACATAATGGCCCCATCAAACTCGCGGAGCAAAAAACACTGCCCGAATCGATTGATCAGGACGGTCTCACGCGCATCGTCGATCAGGACAAGATATTCTTGATTGAGGAACATCTTATCCGGGGAGTTTTTCATTTGCGGGTTGGCGTCAACCTTGTATTTCGCTTCACCCTTCACAAGAAAGTTCTCAAGCGACGTTCCTTTGTCGCCTCGTTCCAACTCTATGTCATCAGGAATAAATTCCGCCTTTGCCAGAATAGCGTCAATCTGTTTAGTAACTGGATTGATGCTGCCACCTGCTTTTGCTTTTGCTTTTGCTTTTGCCTTACCCATTGGTTTGATCCCCTTGTAGGTAATCCAAGAAAACCCCGATAGCCGTTAACTGCATTGAGTTCAAAAACCGAATATCGGGTGAGAAAGAGAACTCTTTACTACCACTTGGCCCGATGGACCCAAGTATTGACCCTTCAATGTGGTCGTGGACATTCCATTCATGCCCGGTTGGACCTGCCCCAAACTTCTGAATCCATATCACGGACTCAGCGGCAGTTGTCACCATCCACTCATTTTCGTTGATCTTTACTACGTTCATCCAAATGTCCCTACGCCACGCGCCCTCTCCTGTACCCGGTCGATGTAACCGATCACGAAGATAATTAGGTCATACAGGAAGTGAACAACAATGGCTGCCAACAGTCCGTACTGAAACATGATCCAAAAAAGGAACATTCCAATGTACCAACTGTTGATGTAACCCACGAGTCCCAAGTAGGCATGACCCGCCCGAAACTTCGCAGCCGCGGCAAGGCAGGCAGACCCGATTGCCCACGATCTAAAACCGAACAGAATCCAATCCATCTTACCGAGGGTAAAGAAACTAGCGACGGGGCCGAAAAGGTGATTAAAGAACCATTCGGGCATGCCCCACCCCAACCAACCAAAGAACAGAAAGTTGACGATCTTTACGCAGATAATAGCGTCGAGGAAAAGAATCCAGCGGAAGATGATTTCTTCTGTAATACCGGCAAACGCAGAGACGACAAGACCACCTACAAGGTGATCTTCCGCCTTGCTGTTGTCAGATCGTTTGTTATGAGTGAGGAACAGTCCAGTCATTGACGCTGCCCACAAGAAAATAGGCCATGAGGTATAGACGCCGCCCATAATATCGCATTTGCCCCAAAACTCATACAGCGTGAATGGCTCGATTGACCACGGCCAAATCCAGACTATCACGGCAAGGAACAGAAATGAGAATAATCCGATAGCCAAGTATTGACCAACGGACTGCTGTTCCTTCCCACTCTTGTCTTTGCTGGTAAACCAGACACTTGCGAGAAACCTCATCAGCGTTCTCCCATCTTGATAATGCCGACTCCAATTAGCAGCAAGAGTATAGCCCATTTTGAGCAAAAGTCAAATACCCCTCTGCTCACGACGGGCGGCCTCTTTATCGAAGGCTATGTATTTTAGGCGTAAACGTAGATCGTCCATGCTATCTCGACAATCGTCTAAGGCGGCCTGCAAATTTTCTCGTTTGGAATGTACTTCGCGAGCAAGATTACGCATCTCGTCGCGTTGATCAGGAGGCAAATCAGCGATGATTTGCTCTAGTTGCTCGAAGATTTCTCGGTAGTCGCTCATCAACTGTAGTATACCATTTTATAGGTGAAAGTCAAGTAGGCTAATCTCCCTCGATGGCGTCTAACCCGGATTGAAAAGCTGCAATTCTTTCAGCGGGTTTTTTGAGTTTCTTCATTGTTTGAATGCCGTCACGAAGTTGTTCGGCTGTTTGTTGGAAGGTGGATGCTGATGCTCCTCCAAGATTCATCTGGAACTTGGCATATCGAGTACCTTTAACTGTTGCTATGCCTACAAATTCCAACTCTTGCGACATTTGGTTCTCCTTGTCGGGGCTGAACGAAAGACGCCCCAATCACAACGCTTGTGATTGGGGCGTGAATTTGCGGGATATATCCGTTGTTGAATCATCGTCTCTCCATATTCGGAACTTTCCTGACGATTCCCTGCCTAAATTATACCATGTTACCCATCTTCTGTCAAGTTTTTAATGTCCCACTCCATCGGAATTGCGGCAACATCTTCCCATTTCCCGTCCGGTTTCACCTTTTGGAACCTGCCCTTGGAGTACCGCAGAATGTCCATCCATCCGTCTGCCACGTCTTGTAGTTCTTCTGGCGTAGGATCGTGGTCAACCTGCTTCCACAAGTACCCCTTTGCTGCTAAGTGAAGGTAACTCATTTAATCTTTGGTCCCCCGGTCACCTGCATCACGGTTGTTATGCCATTCGTCGTACAGCACGTAAGGCCAACCTAGGCCGCCCAGAAAAAAGAGTTTAACGTTGATACTGAATGAGCCACCCCAACCAAATTTCGAGACAACCACAAGGCCCACGACCACGTAGATTGCCACTAGGGCGAGTAGTATCCACATTAGTTGTTCCCTCCACTGCCACGAGCCTTAGCAAGCAGACGCAGACATTCGAGGTACAACCAGATTCAGAGCAGCGATAATCACAATCACTACTGATACGGCGATGCCGACTGGACCGCCATCGTGGATGTACGAGCGACGGTAAACATTACTCACCTTCCTTGTCTTAATCCACCTTAGCATACCACGAACGACCGAAAAGTCAAGCCAAAAGTCAAGCCACTACGCGAAGAAACGTAGGTAGACTTGGAAGAAACCGTACCCCAACGCAAAGAGTCCGCAAGCAAGTGATAAGACCCAAATAAGGCTATAGGTCACTTCCACTAAAAAGCCAGCAATAACACAAAAAGTTTTGGTTCTCAAAATGACGCCAGTCAGCAGCAGTACGACAGCGGCCCCGAAGTAAGCAAACAGGGGCAGATCGGCAAATATTACATACAGTTCGTTCATCACTCCCTCCTAGAAGAACCCAGCTATGCAAGCCCAAAAGAACCCACAAGCAACCAATACCAGCCCAATCAACTTGAAGACATGCGGAGCACGGATAACAATTAGTAATCCAAGTCCCATTACTCCAAAAGTAACACTCATCTTTGCCACCGTGCCCAGAATAGGTATAGTAAACTGTATCGTTGCCTGTAATGCTGCTGCTATAGCTTGATACACTACTCCAAATATGAATAGAGCACCAAAAACATACAGCAAGGCAAATCCACCGACTGTTCTTAGTATGCTCATTCTACCCACTCCGAGACAACATCGAGACATTCCTTCACCTTGTCAAGATCAAACTGTTCATCAGTCCGAATCTTTGTCTCCATGTCCACCCAAACAACCCCACCGTTTGATCCATCTATGCTGTATTGCATGTCCGAATCAACAATTTTAGCAATGTTGTGGATTTCGTCATTCAGATTGTCTGGACCTAATCCGCCTGCATATCCGCAGTATGGACGCAGAGGCGACAACCACTCGCCGGGCAACTTTCCAAGTCCACCAGACAAGTCATGCAACCCTACAGCATCCACTCGCAATGATTGAAGCGAGCGAATTATCATAATGCTCCGGTCACCCTTGATCTGGATAATAAACTGCGCACCTATCTGCCGACAGATGCGTCCAAGAGCATTAAGATCAATTTCGGGTTTTGAACTGAAGTTCAACTGGATGCGGTCGAATGAATACAGCAGATGAGGTAGTTCATCCATTACCAGTTGTCCACCAGCAATGAAGTCACGGCACCACTTACCGCAAAGGTGAGCGCTGGTTTTCAGAAGTGGTTCATCCTTTTTGATGCGGGCGAGTTCATACAACCATTCTTTTGAAGGGTATCGGGGTTGTCCAGCTTTGGTTTGGGAGAACAGGATGCCCCACTCAACAAACGGATAGTGGTCACTGATACGAACCAGACGGTCTATGTCAGTCTCATTGTCCGCTCCCGTCATTGTTGCGAGGTTGATTATCACCGTTGCACTCCAGTTTTCTTGCGATTCCCGCAATTAGGGCATCTAGCGTTTCGTTGATACCCGACATAATTTCTTGACTCAGTTCTCTCTCACTATGAAAGGATTGAGCCATGCCTAACATTTGTTGACGGCGAAGAACATCAGATTGTAGCCAAGCGTTATCGCAAAGCATCTTGACTATGGTCACCTGTTCCTCATTGCCGTCGAAGGCTTCGAGAACTTGGTCTTCATGATTCTGCCAAAATTCCTCGAAAGTTGTTACACTCATGAGTAGTGAGTCACCACGTTCGATGCCACTTCTTCACCATCCTTGGTAATAATGAAACCGGCGGCCCCAATTTCCAGAAGCCACCCAATCGCCTCTGAGAGCGACTTATGTTCAGCATCTTCCCAATTCCATGCTCGATGCTCACGCTTGGGACAAGGATTACCGTTATTCAGTTGAGCACGAGTCTGAAACATGCACAGCTCCAAAAGTTGGGGACATTTGGCGGCTACGCTTTTTCGGAAATCCGCCTTATCCACAGATGGACCCGATTGTTACCACATCTAGTCAGAATAAGCAGTCAGCGCCTCGGGTCAACAACCACTGATTCACTCATTCCAGTCTACTACAGTATACAGTATACCCCATAATGGAGCAGATGTCAAGCAGGCGGGTAATATTGACGGAAAGCCTCGAAGACATTTAAGGCCCTATTGAGTCGGTCGCCCTCCTTGTCACCGCCGAAGAGGATGATAGCTCCCTTGTCATCGACTTGTGAATCACCACCACGCTTTGTACCGTACTTCTCTTTCAATGCCCGGTAAAACTCGATTTCACCTGTCGAGTCGGGAGCACACTTACCGGGATGAAAATGCTCATCCATCTGAGCAAACGTAATATCATCCGGCAATTCCTCGCCGAAAATATGACTCAAAGCATCACGAAGTTGACAACGAGCATACTCGGGATCAACCCCAAAGTCCCCGAAGTACTTGACGAGGAAGGCGAACCGGGGACTGAATTTCTTCCCCTGAAATGCTTCGGCAGTCGTCTCACAAAGGCTGATATTGAATCGGTCAACACCGATGCCAACCCGGTGACGAATCATCTTGCCAGACGCCTTACGTTGACCTTCCCTCGTCTCGTCTTTCACAATGCAGAGAATATACATGGCTAATCCTTTCCTTACTTGTGTCTGCCACGCAGCATAATGCAGTTAGGGCAGGTTACATGCTCCCAGGAAATGTTTGATCGCTTGGCGAGTCTCCTCACTGCGAAGTATTAGGTCTGCCTTATAACACGAAGATGCGTGCCCATCAAGATCGGGTCGCGGCATTGGTGTTTGCTCATTGCTTGGCTAAGGGGCATGGTCCCTTTTCAGATCGTCCCGCAGTCCACGACAATATGGGCAGCGAAAATTGCAGGCATCCGTCAGAATCAACTCGCAACGCATCAGAGGCGTCTTGGCAGTTCCGCTGGTCAGAAAGGGATAGAATCCGATGTCTTCAAGTCTCTTGCTCATACCTATAGCATACCACAGATACAAGCAAAGTCAAATCTATCCGAAGTCCTTGCTATTGAAGCGAGGCTTTCAAAACTGCGGTACATCTATTTCCCCTGATGTTCCAGGGATAGACCCCGACTCCATTTTCTTAGTGGTCCGCTGAGTTTCCTCGACTTTGCCACAGAGTTTGCAAACTCGACGCCAGCGTTTGATTGTTTGGGCAGGGACATGAGTAGGACCACGCCAATCGACTCCCATTGTACCCGGAGGGTCACCGGGAGACGTATACGCTGTATGGTAGATGGGATCGTAAGTCGTAATTGTCGAAAGAGTATAGGCCCTGGTCAGACAAAGTCAAGTCGCCAACGCTCCAGCAGGAATGCGACCGACGCCCTTGCGGCGGCGATTGACTTTTGTGGCTGCCTTTTTTGCTACCTTTTCACGAGCAGCAATCTTCGTGGGTTCTGACTTGGGTTCGCTGTCGGGTTGATCCAGTCCCAACTTTGCCTTAACCTTAGCAGTGGCTTTGCGTTCCTTTTCCTTCGCCTTCTCATGATGTTCCTCATTCTTGAGGTCTTTCAAGGAAGAAGCGAAGTAAGAGCAAAGGTCAAGCGGACAGCGACCCATCGTAATGTCGTGATAGTGGCGGTAGAATGCCTCACCATGAATATGCGTACAGTCCGTCCGCTCATCATGCGCCAACTCGTGACACATGGTTGTCAGCAACTCGCGGACACCATACGGACCACTAAGACGCAGGTTCCTCAACCATGTTCGCTCAAGAGCGATGTAGGTATCACCGTCAGTCCACGCTAAGGCAGTCCCCGAAACGCCGATGCAGATGCGGCGGCCCTTCCAGTAGTATTCGTAGCGATTGAGCAACTTAACGATCTGCTTTTCACGCTTCGACCACTTGTCGGCAGGAATGATCTTGTAGGATAGATTCATCCCCGTCGTTGCTTGCCTAAAGGTGGTATGGAAACTGCTAAGATGATCGAAACGGCGGCGGAAGTAGTGATCCTGTCGCCGGACCAACCACGACCAGAAATCCTTTTCATCGCCCGTATAGTTGAGTTGATCGAGGATCGAATCATCAATACAGACGCAAGATTCACTCTGCATCAACTTATCTGCTGCCCGATCACCCAGCGGAGCGAAAGTCCAAGGCGAGTTTATTGCCTTGATATCATTCAAACTCAGCGAGCGAGTAGATGACGTTCGGAAAACCTTGAGAGACATCAACCGTGACAGGTCAAGGTCGGGATCACCATCCCGCAAGTCCTGCACCATGTTAATCTTTTCCCAATCTTCAAGGTACTCGCGGTTAACCTTGCGGACAGGCTTGTGCTTTTTGATTACCTTTTTGATCTGCTGGTAGACTTCGCAGCGGTTGTGGACGCCTCCGCGAGCGAAGTTTACATCCAGTTTCTTGCGGGAGACGACAACGCCGGTCACGCCCATATCAGTCGCGGGCAGGTCCATGACGTATGCACCAAGGTTGTAGACTGTCAACTTGTTGCCCACGCCAAACAGGTAATAGGCGTTCTCGTCCACTTCTGTCCAACGCTCGGGATCGATTGCATCGGCAGGCGTATTCAGTTGCGTTCCGTTGAAAAGAATCTTACCGGGCATGTACTCGATCTGATGCTTGATCTTGTCGGCCAAGGCATCGACTGAAGCATACGAGTAGACGAAGGGGTTGTCGTACAACTCTACGTTGATCGTGGTCCCCTTGAACGTTGGCAGATTACGCTTGAGTTTGTACGTCAGGCCGTCATGCTTAATATCAACGACCATTTCAAACGTGGCAGTGCGCCACGTATTCTTGCCATAGGCAAACAACTGTCCGCGCCCCATGCGGAAACGCTTCCAGATGGTACATTCATCGTCAGAGTGCGGCGTCCCGAAGGTCTCGAAGTGGTTGATCAGTTCTTCTTCGGTCACGATCCCACAGCCATCGTCTTCAAGGGTTACAAGACCGTGTTTGAACGTACCCTTGCCTTCGTCAAACTTAATGCGGACAGCATCAGAACCCGCCTCAATGGAGTTCATGACACCTTCGAGGATTGCTTTTTCCAAATTACAGGCTTGGTCGCGGATGACCTTCATCAGCAATTCTTCATGCATTTTAAGACTGCGGGTTTCGTGACTCATAAGTCGCCTCCTGTCAATGGTCGTCTTGCCCTACATCAAGCATACCACAAAACAGGTGAATGTCAAATTATTTTTCGGGCCTCTCGCGCAAACCCTTGATTACGTCTTTAAGGCCCTGTAGTTTATTCTTGGCCCCGTCAACGGTCCCTTCGACAGAGCCCTCGGCAACGCTCGCTGTTCCACCCTTGAGACCTTCCTTGATTTTCTTCGTCCAGAAACCCGGCCTCTTCGCAACATGAGCCACAATAATATCGTCACCGTTCGTCCACTTCCCTGTCTGATAACCCTCTGTGATTAGTTCCCTCTTATCAAAGTTGCCATTGTTACCGGGAGAGACGATGGTAACTTCAACAACATCAGGTTGACTATCTATAATAGCCTTAAAGTTCCTGTCCCAAGCATCCTGATATTCCCTGAGCACAATTTCTTCTGGCTCGTTTGGTTCGAGATTTTCCTCGACTGCAACTGTAGAGAGTTTAAGAGCGAGAGCACGAGCAATCTTTTCAGTCCGCGATTTCTTGCCCCACTCCCCAAAGTACAGAAACAATATGCTTCCCAGGACCATGAGTACAACAATAGGAAACACAGGTACATTCTGTCCATCTGTGGTTTCGGACATCTTTATAGGTAAGCGTCAAGAAAATCCCTTGTGGAAGGGGATTCCTTGAGGGAGTTCGTAAACAAACGTATAATGTGGTGATTGTGCTTGGAGGAAACTAATTGATTATACTACATACAAAGCGGAAGAAGCTGGTGTGGAAGTTAGATTAGTTAATCCTAAGAATACAACTCAGATATGTTCAGGTTGTGGAGAATTAGTTCCAAAAACATTAGCAGATAGAATACACTGTTGTCCTCATTGTGGTTTAGAGGTGGACAGGGATTTGAACGCTGCTAT
>Ga0210057_1007451_pt1 | contig 13257 bp, 15 predicted proteins | sample CryGeyCG2114_010_2_FD_183968 | JGI IMG/M metagenome (GOLD analysis project Ga0210057, IMG submission 183968) | Groundwater microbial communities from aquifer - Crystal Geyser CG10_big_fil_rev_8/21/14_0.10 (SPAdes) (version 2) | ecosystem: Environmental > Aquatic > Deep subsurface > Groundwater ... | reverse complement strand
AAAATATTTCCTCAATCTCATCGGTAAATATAGCCTAAACTATTTGCCAGACCCAGTAAACGTACGCTATCTTATAGATATATAGAATAAATATTTTGATATGATCTGAAATACTAATTTATCAGTCAACGCGACCTTTCGATAAGACGATCTTTTTATATTGATACAAAGGCAGTTATATACTACTTCTTAATACTTCTCGAGTAGACGTCAAGATTCTCAATTGCTATCCCAATTCCTTTTATTACACACCTAAATGGATCCTCTGCAACAAAGGCGGGAACACCTGTTTCCTGGGTGATCAATCTATCAAAACTCTTTAGTTGCGCGGTTCCTCCGGTCATCACAATTCCTTTATCGATAATGTCCGACGATAACTCTGGCGGAACTTCCTCCATTACCGTTTTAAGCATTTGCACAATTTTCGCTAAAGGCTCCCTCATGGCTTCGAAAACTTCGATGGAGGATAAATGAATCTGCTTCGGCAAACCGGTAATACTATCCCGGCCGGTAACCTCCATCGCCTCTTCTTTAGAAGATGGCATGGCCGACCCAATCTTAATCTTTATCGATTCGGCCGTAGTCTCCCCAATTACCAAATTATGTTTTCTTCTTACATACTTAGAAATCGCCTCATCAATTCGATTCCCGGCAACCCTAACGCTCTTAAAAGTCACCACCCCTCCGAGGGATATTACAGCGGCTTCTGAAGCTCCACCACCCATATCCAAAACCATATTGCCGGATGGCTCAGAGATCGGTATACCTGCCCCGATCGCCGCCGCCAAAGGTTCTTCAATTAAAAAGGCGTTTCTGGCGCCCGCTTCCATCGCGGCTCCCAAAACAGCCCGCCGTTCTACCTGAGTTACCCCGGCCGGCACACAGATCATCACCTCCGGCTTCATCAGACCATAGGCTCCCACTTTACGTAAGAAGTATTTCAGCATCGCCTCGGTCACCGCATAGTCAGCGATCACCCCATCTCTCATTGGTTTACTGGCTTTGATGTTTCCTGGGGTTCGTCCAAGCATTTTTTGAGCTTCGTGTCCTACCGCCAGTACTTTGCCATCATTTAGAGACACTGCGACTACTGTAGGTTCTTCCAGGACCACCCCTTCACCCACCACATACACCAGGCTATTGGCCGTTCCTAAATCAATCGCTATTTTTTTATAAAATGAAAATCCCATATTCAAGTACAGGTGACGCGCTCCAATAATGTGTCATTCCCGACCTGAGTGGGCTGAAAGTCCCGATCTGGTGAGGGAAATCTATATAAATTAATTCCTAATTATGAACTACTTTATGGATCCCCGCATTCGCGAGGATGACAAGGTGCGTACCTGTTCTGACATAGATCATATCAGCTATTTTAATCAAACATAATCTATCAAACTATCTCATTATGTATCACCTAACCTTTTCTCTGTCAAAAAAATCCCCAGCTTTTCACTGAGGACTTAGTCATTCACGCCTTCACCGCGAACTTCTGGAACACAGCATCTATCTGTTCCAGTCTTTCTTTATACCCAAATTGGGTAAACACATGCTCGTATATCTTTTGTTCGACAACCAGAGTCACCCTCACCGCACCCTTTGCACGGTGAGTTACTGTGTACTGGGTTTCGACATCAGAAATTAAGCGACTACTGACTGTTGCCAAATCGGACATCAGATTTCCAAACGCCTCAGGATCAAAATGGCCGACAGCAAAAGCAAATGTTACTTCCATCTCCGTCTCCTTCCAAAAATTAAGTTGCTTTAGGTTATTATAGGGCGTTTGACGTCGATCGTCAAGCTTACAATCGTACGGGCCCGGTCTAGTCTTGATATAATAGTGATGTGAATCGAACTGTTTCCAGGAACCCCAAAAGTCGCCGCTTGATCGTCAACGCCCTCATCGTCCTCTTCCTCATCGCGGGCACGTTTGTGGCTATTCAGTTCGCTAAGGGCTACCGTCCCAACCTCCAAAATCGCTCCCTTAGCGGCACCGGCCTCCTAAGCGTCACCTCTTACCCCAAATCTGCCAGAGTCATCATCAACGACAAGCTAACCACGGTTACCGATGACAAGCTCTATCTCCTACCGGGTAACTATACCGTGAAGATCGAAAAGGATGGCTTCCACCCATGGATCAAGACCTTCCCGATAAAGAATGAGCTCGTTACGGCGAGCGATGCCCGCCTCTTCCCCATCATCACCGCCACCTCTCCTCTCACTTTTTACCAGGTAAGAAACGCCGCCTTAAACACCGATGGCACCAAAATCGCCTATGTTCTAAAAGATTCTCCTCAAGACATCACCAACGGTCTCTATATCCACTCACTTTCTGGCAATCTCCTTGGTTCATCAAATGTTCAAATTGCCGAAAACTCTCCCAAAGATTTTTCCCAAGCCTTGCTCGTCTGGTCTCCGGACAGCTCTCAAATCCTCGCCATATTTATTGACAAAGTCCCTGCCACAAAATATTCCAAACTGTCCGAGAAAATATCTTCTGCATATTTACTTTCCACCAAAGGAATGAACTCAAGAACCATGGCCGATGTTACCCTCAGGCTTCCACTGATCATTAGTGAATGGCAAGATCAATTTTCCAAGTTAAATCAGCCTACCCTAAACCTATTCCCTAAGTACATGATCGACTTTCTGACAAAAAATTCGGTCAATGTTTATTTTTCACCTGACAAAGAAAAGCTCTTCTACACCGCACTATTAGACGTTTCACTTCCGAAAAATGAAATTGCCAAAGCCCTTCCAAATATAAATTCAACTCAAGAATCCAGAAATCTGGTAAAAAACCATACCTATCTTTTTGACTTGAAGGAGGGAACCAACTACCTTCTTCCTTTCGCCACCACGTCAGACGAACTCGCCAAAGAACTCATAATTTCCGTATCTGCCACCCCCTCGGCGAGTCTTTCTCTTATCCGTCAGTTAAAAGCTCAAACCGAAAGTCGATTAACCACCAACTTAACCTGGTACTCCAATAGCCGTCAGCTAATAGTAACAAATTCTGATGGAGTAAATATGGTTGACTATGACGGAATAAATATTGTCAACGTTACCTACGTACAACCTCTAGATGGCTTTGTAGCCACCTCCCCCGACGGCGGCAAACTCGTCCTTCTCACAAACATCAATCAAAAGCCGGACACGTATAACCTCATCACTTTCGACCTGAAGTAACAATTTATAGCCGATTATCAACAGCCTTTCTAAACTTAGCGCTGGTCATTGGAGTGACTTTGTATTTCAACCTTTTAACCTGTCTCTTATCGTTAATTTCCATGTCCAACAACTCGATTTTGAATCCATATTCTGGAGGTAAACCGTAATCTTTTTTTCCTAAAGTCAGCTCTGATCCATCTAATTGAGGATATCTACTCGCTATCATCCTGTCTTGAAATTTTAGATCAGAAGTCCTTGGATCTCCGTCTGCTAACAAATCTACCAAGTACTCCGACTCAGCAGACTTGTCCTCGGCCTCGGACTGATTATCACTCCCACACTTGCAACAATAAAAAGTCTCTTTTTATCCCCTTATCTGCGCCCGCAAGTATAGAAATATGCTTAATCGTTAATTTATACTTAAATCCACCATAACTTGCTTCGCACTCCTCTCTGAAGTTTTCTCCTTGTTCATCGGAGTACACGACATTATTTTGCTGATTTTCATGGTAAGACCATCCAGTAGACTCCTTTTCTGGTTACTTAAACGCTCTACTAATTTGCACTAATATTGGCCATCCACTCTCTTTTGTCATCCACCAATTATACCATTTTCCATCTTATGCCCATTATTTACCTTTGACCTGAAGTAGTCACTTCACGAACCACTTTCCAAGCCTTCGTGGCCGTTTCAAAATCATCAAAATAGATAATATCCAGATGTCCTCTGGCCGATCTGTCTGCCGGATCATGTTGGTGGTCGATTGTTCTTCTTACCAAAAGATCGCCGTCGTGATAGCAAGTCGTAATAAATTCTTGATCACCGAAGACCTTTCTCACCACTTCCTTGGTGAGAATTTTAGTCTCCCGTTCCGTTAACGAACCCCCCATCTCCGACTCGGCTAAAATTTTCGCCCGATCGTTCAACTTGACTTTGTCTCTATATGTAGGCAACATCCGTATCTGGTAGCGTTGTTCGACCAAAATAAAATCAAACTCCCACTCATCGTCCGGTTTGCCAACCTTTTCCGCTCCAGGGCAGATTTCATCAATATAAATCATGCGCGCTTGAGCCTGTTTTAGCTTTACGATCTCCTCCTCCAATAGTTTTGCTCTTGCCTCAACCAAATAGAAATCATCACTGTCGTATCTAATTGCTCGCACCATATCCGCCAACTCGATCCCCCTGGCTACGAGCTCCAAATCCTTAAGAAATGATCCCAAGACCACCGCCTCCCCAGCCACGGTGTCAATCCAGTTTCCTCGACCCAACTCATATATCCACCAGGTCATACTCTTTCTTCATGCCCGTATTTTACCCCAACCCTCCCCTCCTTGTAGGGGCGGACCCCCGCGTCCGCCCGTTTCTCCGTAGCAATCCGAATAAATAATATAAAATACCTGTATTGAGGTTGTAGCTCAGTTGGATAGAGCATCTCACTCCTAACGAGAAGGCCGGCGGTTCGAATCCGCCCAACCTCACCTCAAAGAAGTTTCGCCTAGATTTCTGGGATATCGTTGCGGTTGTGATAATATTTGTTCATGGGTGAACAGATAGACGATAATAGAATTGAAAGAGAAGAATTTGACCGACCAGAAGAGGCGGTATTTATTACAGATATTGCGACAGACAAAGACGATCTTGAAGCACTGGCTTCGATCAGAGGTTTGGAAAATAAAATTAAAATAAAGGGAGTTGTTACTGCTATCGGATGGCCACAAAGAAGAGCTTCGTTTGCAGAATACTGCTTATCGGAAATGGGAATGAAAGACATTCCTGTTGTTCCAGGTAGCACCATCGGGAAAACCGATAAGGATTTGAAGGACTACGAGGAGGAACAATTTCAAACAGCAGAAACTGCTGGATTTACTTCTTCTGAAAACACGTCGGATGATCTCTTCAGAAATTTACTTGAGTCTTCCTCTGATAAATCTTTGACTTTCAACTTAATTGCTTCCCATAGTGACTTGGCCTCATTTCTTGAAAGCGAGTCTAACCGCACACTTTTTGCAAATAAAGTTAAGAAGGTTATGATGATGGGTGGCGGAAGTGTAATAGTTGATCCAACTACTGGAACAAAAATTGTTCCGGACCTATCTAATAACTATACCTTTGATAAAGATGCTTCTGCAAAAGTCTTTACACATTTACAGGAGATGAGCGTTCCTATGGTTATGGTCTCCAGACAAGCAGCCGCAATGGTTCCATTAGAACCTTCTTTTTATGATGAGCTTGTCGAAAGAAGCAATGATCATCCAGTAGCTAAATTGATCAAAGATTCTGCCAAAAAAGGAATCGAGGCGTTGTGGAAAAGAGCCACGGCACCTTCAGGTAGTTCTGAAAGGAAAAGCTTACCTGATGATCGAGATAGGGACTGGTTTATAAAAACGTTCTGTGGAGGACAAGATAGCGAACAGACATCTAATGACGATATCTGGCCGAGTATCCTGCATTTCCTACCATACGACTACCTTACAACCGTCGCTATGGTACCTGAATATTTCAGCCGTTATTTTGAACCTACGATTGTTGAAGTAAATGGTGTTCAACACATGATTGTTGACAAGGTAAAAGACCCAGAAGAACTTAAAAAGCTTCTAAAACAGATTCTTTTCGATGCTTTCAAAGCATAGTTTTTATTATTTCAAGCCATTAGTCACTTTTACGGAAGATTGGAGAACTCCTTTGTTAGCTAAAGGCACATCTGGTGAGGCTAAGTAAATTTGCAAGTACTTTTCGTAACCATGGAGATTGATTAATTGAGCAGCTAGTTCGAGGGATGATGATTTACTTCCACTCTTATATCTTTCTATAAATAAATCATACAAACTGTTTTTGCCGTTGTCAGTAATTTTAGCGACCAGTCTACGTTCATCAAGATATGCTTTATATTTTCCTGCCACGTCGAACAGGTCTTTTTGTCTGTCTGTCCAAATTCCATGCCAAGTAGTACCCTGATGTTGCCTAGCTCCTTCAACAATAGCTAGATGTTCCGTCATCCCTTCATCGAGGGCATATCCGAGATAACCAACCATTAACCCTGGATTGAGATGATTTTTTTCATGTAGTTCATCCTGACCGGTGGGATCATCGTGCATTAGTAAAATAAAATTGTATTCTTTAATAGTAATAGCTCCAAAAGCTGTTTGTCTGGTCTTAGGTATATTGAGAGTTCTAAAAACATCTTCTTGTAATTTGAGACTTTGGCTGTGACTATGACCAATCCTTAGGACTTGCCCTCCTTTTGCAATATTATCTTTTGCCCACCGGAAAATATCAGATTCAATTTGATCTCTTTGATCTGAATTCAACGAGGCAAAGTATTTTTCTGGATTTTCATTTCTTATCCCCACCCCTTCCCAAATTTCTGGAAAGCTTTTTGCTAAATATAAACCAATAACTCCGGTATCAATTAAAAAGCTACTTTCATTACCAAAAATTAAATCCATTATCTGAGATTCTTCCACTCTGGACTTAGATGAATTAATGCCTGCATTTTTTGAGGCTAGAGCAAAAGTCAGTAGGATTTGTTCAAGTCGTTCTGCTGGTGAGCTTTTGCTTGAATGATCAACCGATTCGACTAGGGATGTTGCTTTGAGAAGTAGCTCTTCGGATAACTCTTGTCTCCTTTTTTCTGACAAAAGAGTGGAGATCTTTCTGGCGACAGAGTCAACTATTTCCTTTGTTGTTTGTTCTCCGTATCCCTCTGGTGATATTGACTGTTCCATATTCTATTATTTATATCTTACTCTAGTCTGTGCCTGCGAAGCAGGCACTTGTCCGCAAGGACAAATGCTGTCTCAATTCTTAAATATCAAATAGTAAAATCTTCTCCTAACTATCTGGTATTTATGTGGCGAGGAGGATTCATTTGTATAGATTCCGGGTCAAGCCCGGAATGACAAAGAAATCTGACGAGCCATAATTTGAGAACAGCTTCGCCACAATCACTAGATGTGAAGTTGTGGCGAATATATTTGTGGAGTGAGATTGCTTCGGTTCGAAGTATCGAAACTCGCAATGACGACGAGGTCGGGATACTGATTTTGTATTCCTCACCGACAACCGCGGTTGGAGATGCCCTGCCTGCCGGCAAGCAGGGCATCTCACTCCTAACGAGAAGGTCCCCAGTTCGACTCTGGGCATCGACACCCTTCACGTAGTATAATTTACCCCATAGTTTAAACCTTGACAATATTAACCATAAGGAGGCCAGATGGCTATCAAACACATGGATACCGCCCTACCTCCACCAGAGGTAAAGCGGATCATCAGAAAGTTCCATCTATGTCAAAAAGATATCGATGGCTGGTTCGCCGTCCCCACCCTCAACCCTCCACCAAACCGTCTCAGTCTGGAAACTTTTCTTCAAGAGGGTCAGGTGGATGCCGTAGGGGTGATATTACCGCTACTTGGCAACAAAATCCTTACCCGGTCAATCAGAAAGATAGATTTGGTCACCGGTTGTGGTCGTGGCTGTCATACTTGTTTAGCCGACTCCTCACTACCGTCTCGGTATTTCTCATATCAATCACTCCAGCGCCTGTTCCATCTCAAAAGTTTCTTAAATACTCTCGCCAAAGATCGGCTCCGACTTGGAAATACTAGTGACCCATCGGACCATCCCCAACTCGTCAAGATTGTCAAGCTAATACTAAGGCAAACAAAATTCTTGGATCGTCGAATGAGGAATAATAGTCATGGTCACGAGAGACATCGTGTCACCGTTTTTACCAATTATCGACCGAACAACGAGTCGCAACTAAATGAATTGCTGGATTTAGCCACCAAGAATCAACGACGTCTTTCGGTAGTGATTTCCCTTCCTCTGAACAAAACCGACACCGTCAACGACCGTTTTATTAAGTACGCTAGATCACGCCGGAACATTTTTATCAAACCAAAAGGTCATGAGGTGAACGCTCGTTTCAAAAACATTCACATCCAAGACGTTCGTCACGAGACTATTATTTTTACCACCGGCAGAAGGTTATCCAAACCGGTTCTAATGGCCAAAAGAGATACGGGGTGTGTGGTTGAATCAGACAGAAATCTTGATTACAGACATCGTGGCTTCGTTGAGATCTATTTCAACCCCGACGCACTCTGGCTCATGGCGTACTCCACCATCCATGAATCACATACAGTCAGGTCTTATACCCCTCTAAACTCTATCAATCTTGAAGTGTTCAGCCTGCTACCCTATCACCCGAATTGTCTTGTCCCGCCAAATTGGCCGGGAAAAACCAGACCAGAACGTCAACATGAAGTGGCTGATAAAATCAAAAAAACAGATCGCACTCCCAAAAAACGTGTAACCATCGTCAGATAACCAAAACCCCGCCAAAAGCGGGGTTTTTCAGTTCCTACAATGTCGGGGTGCGCAGAATTGAACTGCGTGCCTCTCCGTTCCGAACGGAGCGTGATAGCCGATTCACTACACCCCGAAAGCAAACTCTATTTTACATCCTACGATCACAAAAAAAGCTCCCCGTTGTTGGAGAGCTCACTACGGATAATCCTACACCGACAGAGGGCCTTTGCGCCCAGATTCAGCCAGCACTACCAAATTGCCCGCAATCACCGCTTCTTTTAGACCAGACTCGCGCCAGGCACCCTTAATACCATAGATGCCATATTTTGCCTCTTGTCCCCGCACAAAAGCCTGTCGCACAAATGTATATCGTCCACGAGGCAAATCATTCGTGGAAATCACCACACAAACGTTGACCTTTTCTGCCCCATCCGGCCACGGGCTCACGATTTTCACCTCAGGGGCGGAAGCCACCTGCTTAACTGGTATAACCCTCTTTAACAACGTCCTTAAAACTGAGAATTTCATATCAACTCCTTAAAAAGCAAATTTTCAGATTACCCGGCTATTCTACCAGACCCTATAATGACAAGCAACCTCTACCGAAACTCGCCATTAAGCTCATCCTCACTGTAAACCAGTTGATCCATCGTCGTCTGATATTCATGAATTTCATTCTCAGAAAACACAATTCCGATCTCTCTTTGTACGTTTTCCAAGGAATCGGAGGCGTGAACCAGGTTGTTTCCCCCGCTCATCCCCCAGTCACCACGGATCGACCCTGCCTCGGCCTCATACCCCTTACGAGTACCAATAATTCTCCTGATCAAATCTACCGCATTGTAACCTTCCCAAATCATGGCTACAATTGGTGTCCACTTCATATATTTGGCAATCATGGGAAAAAAAGGCGCCTCAGCATACTGGTGATACCACTTTTTAAGTATTTCATCATCCATCTGCACCATCTTTATGGCCACTAGCTTTAAACCCTTCTTCTCAAATCGACTAATAATATCTCCGATAAGTCCTCTTTGCAGGGCATCCGGTTTGATAAGCACTAGCGATCTTTCCATTTTTTTCATAATTCCATTTTAGCATCCATTGCGCCAACTTGACAAAATGTACATTTAAGTGTACATTTGAACTATGGAATTCGTCACCACCACTCAACTTAGAACCAAATCACCTCAAATATTAGCTCAGCTTAAACTTGGCAAATCTATTCGTTTGATCCACAGATCGAAAGTGGTAGGTACCATCAAACCACCAGAAAACGAGCCTAAAGTCATGACTGAAGCAAAAATTAATGAGCTCAAAAAAATAATAAAGGCAATGAATCTACCTAAACTTAGCCAGAAACAAATGGAAAAGAATTACAGGGACCACCTCATGAAAAAATATGGCAAGGGTATTTCTTGATACGAACATTTTCATCGATGTAATCCACCGAAAACCGGAAATTCTGGCGAGTCTTGAGGGACATAGTATATCAATATCCCCCCTCTCAGTTCACATTTACTGCTATTCATTCAAAAAGAAAGTTCCTGTTACCAGACTACAATCGCAAATTAGACTATTTGAAATTGTTGACCTCAATACCAAAATCGTAGATAAATCAACCGAAGGGCCAACTAACGACGTAGAGGACAACATCCAGCTACACTCAGCTGTTGAAGCAAATTGCGATATCTTCCTAACAGGTGACAAAAAACTCCTCAAGCTTGGCTACTTCGGCAAAGTCAAAATCATCGACCACCTGTAAACACGGCTTCCCCACTCGTCATTCTGAGCGACTGCCAAATACTACAGGAGTCGAAGAATCTCACTCCACGAATTCGTCTTAATACACCGCTTCGTAGTGTTCCAATTTTTCCACTTCCCCATTTTCCTTTAATACTATCGCCACCACATCCACTCGACACGCCCCTTTCCACCTTTCTTCGTCTTGGGTTCTTGATTCCTTGAGTTCTTGAGTTCTCATATACACCTCTCCCATCCTCTGCACCTGCGCCATCTTTCTCTTATCAAACATCTCTTCCGGTTCACCAAAATCATGCCCTATTTTAGTTTTTACCTCCACAAAAACCAATGTTTGCGCGTCCCAGCACACTATATCGATCTCTCCAAATCGGGTACGGAAGTTCCTCTCTTCTATCTTATATCCTTTTTTCTCCAGATACTCTACCGCCAAGTCCTCTCCCCGATTCCCCGTTACTTTATTATTAATTTTCATTATTTTTAGGGCAAAATCTTGTCATTCCGGACAGCGAAGCGTGATCCGGAATCTATATAAATTGGTCCCATTTTATGGATTCCCGGTCGCGAGTACTCGACATCTTCGACCTACGCGGGAATGACGATTATTACATCCCAAAATACTTCGGCCCTTTGCCGTCTCCCACCACCATCTCCGTGGGCTGATTCTTATTTGATTTTCGGCTCCCTGACTGTGTCATTCCGGGCTCCGACTCGGCCGCTGGTACCCGAAGGGGTAAATCCATCCCCTTTTTCGCTTGTCTGGTATAGCTAAGCTTCTTTCTCAAATCACTCATATTGAGAAAATAACTCGCGTATTTCTCAATCAGAGAAGAATAATTCCATTTGTTGGGTACTATTATCTTTCCCAATTTCCCATTTTGCTCCAAGTATTCTTCCAAACAAAAGAAATCTCCATCACCGGAAACAATGATAGCCTTGTCGTACTTTTGGTAGTTAATCATGGCGTGCATCACCATCTCGGCATCAATATTACCCTTTATCTTAATATCAGTCGCTTCCTTATTAAGTATTTCAAGAATAGGTTTATATATTAGTTCAAACCCGTCTTGCTTTAACGCATCATACAGTTCCTGATTATCTGGCATATATCCAATAAAGATAAAGGCTTTTTCAACATGCAAGACGTTCTTAAGGTATTCGTAAAACTTCCCAAAGTCAAGATTCCAACCCTTGTAACGGAAATGCTTCCCGTCTGCCGTCCGAATATCATTTCTTACCCCCAAATTCAGATTTTGACTATCTATAAAAGCGTATACCACTTCATTTTTCTTATTATCCATATATATAAAGATGATACACCCTAACCATTTGCCACAAAAAAGGAGGGTACATATAGTACCCTCCGGGAATGAATGTTTAACGAAGGTCGTAGTCGCTTTTTTTCGGAGAACGTCTGAAGCCAGCAGGATGATTCGCATCGTGCGCAGGTTCATCGCCAAGGACGCCTTCGGCAAGAAGCCACCATTTCGGCATGGCGTAGATTTCGACCAATCCATCAGGAACGGTCTGATTCGCGCGGGTGAACGTAGTAGTGCCGAGACGGCGCTCGGTGACATCACTGTCATCGGTGCCAGTGCCCATGCCCATACTTTCAAGACCGCCACGCATACCTTTGGCGACAGAGTCACCGCCACGGTAGCTGAGGGGGGTGATCGTAGGGCGCGGGCGAACATATTCGCCAAAACAAGCCACGGCGATGACCCCAAGATTCTTGTTCGAACCGGTCGCACGCATGGCGATGGTTTCGCGGTCGAATGCAGTGAAGATGAAGGGGGTGGTAGCATGCTTGCCCCAGCCCGGAACGACATACTGGCTGTATCCAGAGATGATCAAACCATCGGACAGAAGCAAATCTGCCGGCTGGTTAACCAAGGTGTCGCGGCCATCAATACCAGCCAGAACTTCCAAACGACCGGGGGTTTCGCTGTTGACCTTGATGGTGTACTTCAGGCCATGAACAGCCTCGACATAGTAACGGCCGTTATGGAAATGAAGGGGAAGGGTGCGACCATCTTCGCCGACAAGCGAGACGCGCATAGGACCTGCAGAAATCGAAGATTTTGACATGTTATTCTCCTTATGATGGAAGTGAGCTAACTTACCCCATAATTATATCATAGGAAGTCAAAGTCTTTTCCAATACAAGATGAGCCCCAAATGAGGTTTTGATTCTAATCCAATAATGAGCCCGAAAGGTTATGGGTTCTTGGGTTTAATACTGTATCGTCTAGTTCATGACCATCACCATGAACGATACAGGTCTAAGTAACAAAAACGGGGTCTGAAATCGACCGTATTTCCCTCTGAATCAAGTAAATATGTGTGCTAAACTTCTAAAATGAAATTAAGCACACCCTTAGAAGTAGAACTACAAGATGTCCAAAGTGTAATGGTCGATCAAAAAAGAAGGGCTTCCAGAGTTCAGGCAAAAGAAGGTACAAGTGCTTGGTTTGTGGATATTCTTTTACCCACCAAAACCGCCTACCCATCATTTTTAATGAGTTTTCCGCTTTTCGTAAATTAGTTCTTGGAAAAACAAACAGAGAGAATCTCTGGGAAGAGAAAGGGATCTGTCGAAAAACACTTTCGGTAAAGTTTAAGGTATTTTTCGACAAATTTGTTTCAGCCACCACTTGTTGGCGGCTTTTGCCGCCAACCTTAACAACCAGTCAAGAACCGTGGGTACTCGCCATCGATGGTACCTGGCTCCACCGCAATGGAGTGGTCATGATCTACCGGGATATTACTCACCACGAGAATCTCTTCTGGTCATATCACCTAAGTGAATCGTATGAGGCATTAAGACGAGACTTAGTAGTGTTGGTCGAGCTACTTAGTACTCGTCAGCCTTCAGGTGTCGTTAGCGATTGGAAAGGTTCAATCGTTGACGGTGTGGCTAATTACTTCGATCATCTGCCTCACCAGCGCTGTTTAATCCACGTTCTGAGGGAAGCCAAGAGATGGCTACCCAAGAGAACCCCGTTTCTCTTTA
>Ga0210057_1007450_pt1 | contig 13258 bp, 11 predicted proteins | sample CryGeyCG2114_010_2_FD_183968 | JGI IMG/M metagenome (GOLD analysis project Ga0210057, IMG submission 183968) | Groundwater microbial communities from aquifer - Crystal Geyser CG10_big_fil_rev_8/21/14_0.10 (SPAdes) (version 2) | ecosystem: Environmental > Aquatic > Deep subsurface > Groundwater ... | reverse complement strand
ACAACTTAAAGAAGCTATGAAAATAGTTCGCAAAATGTTTCCTTTTAGAGACAAATGTACTCCATTCCTTCTCCCATCTCCTTCACAAGGAGAGGGGCAGGGGGTGAGGTCAAAACCTTGTTTTAATCGCCAAATTGGTCTCTGTCCGGGAGTCTGCACCGGCGAGATTACTAAAGGGGAATACGCTAAAACTATTAAAAATATTACTTTGTTTTTTGAAAGCAATAAAGATAAACTCATCAAAAATTTGGAAAAACAAATGAAAGGTTTTGCCAAATCTAGAGAATTTGAAAAAGCTCAAAAAATTAAAAAAACTATTTTTACCTTAAATCATATTCAAGATATATCTCTCTTAAAAGATGATGTGTCAAGGTTGAACCTTGACACTAAATTTAGGATTGAATCTTATGACATAGCTCATCTGTCAGGAACAAATGTGGTGGGAGTGATGACTGTTATTGAAGATGGGGAAGTAAAAAAATCTGATTATCGAAAATTTTCCGCCAAAGGCGGACCCGCCTTTGGCGGAAAAACAGTCTTAGGTAATAGTGGTGTAATAAATGACACTGAAGCTCTTTTAGAAGTGCTTTCTCGAAGACTAACTCATAATGAATGGGCAAATCCTAATTTGATTGTAGTTGATGGGGGTAAAGCTCAAAAAAATATAATGGAAAAAGTTTTAGAGGAAAATAAAATAAATATTCCAGTGGTTTCGGTAGTTAAAGATGAAAAACATAAACCAATAAAAATATTAGGTATTGAAAAATTACAAGATTTAAAAATTGAAAAATTAGACCTGTCCCGCGGAGCTTTAGCGAAGTGGGAAAATCAAATTTTGCTTGCCAATGCTGAAGCCCACAGGTTTGCTATTGGATTTCATAAAAAACTTCGTGGCAAGATAGTCTAAGGGATTATTTTATAAAAGCTTTTTTTGTGTTAAATTTTAAGTATGAAATTGCTGAAAAATATCTTGGTTTCTTTGTTTTTAATTGGATCTTTTGGATATTTGGGCTATTTTTTTTATCAATATTCCATTAATCCTTGTGATAAAGGGTTAAAATACAGTATTGGTGTATTTGACAATCAGTTTAACGTTTCTAAAGAAGATTTCAAAAAATATGTATCCCAATCGGAAGTAGTTTGGGAAAAAGCTCTTGGTCGGGATATTTTTGTTTATGAACCGGAAGCTGATTTTAAAATAAACTTAATATATGACCAAAGACAGTTAGAAACAGTCCAAAAACAAAAAACTGAATTTGGACTTTCAGCCATAGAAGATGTTTTTAAAAAACTAGATGTTGATTTTGGCGTTTTTAAAGATAAATATAATGAAAGGGTTTATTTATATGAAAAAGATTTAAATTTATTTGAAAATAGAAAAGAATCTTATGAAAATGAAATCACTTTTTGGAATAGTAAAGGCGGTGCTCCAAAAGAAAAATTTGAAACTTTGGAAAAAGAGAGATTATATCTAAATACAGAAGCGACAAGACTAAATAAAGAATCTTCATCTATAAATATTTTAACTAGCGAGTTAAATAAACTTTTAAAAGAACGTAACATCAAAGCAACTGAATACAACAAAGTAGCTGAAAGTTATAACCAAAAATATAATTACAGTATTGAATTTAATCAGGCCGAATACACCGGCAAAGAGATAAATATTTACCAATTTAATAATAAAAAAGATTTGATACTTGCTTTGACTCACGAGTTTGGTCACGCATTAGGTATGGATCATGTAGAAAATGCCAAATCAATAATGTATTACATCACTGACACCGACACTGAAACATCTTTGGTATTATCTGCCGAAGATTTGGCGGAATTGAATAGAGTGTGTAAGATAAAATGAATTAAGAATTATGAAGAAGAACAGAAACAGTCTATTAGAAATTATTTGGTTTGTAGTCATTTTGTCGTTATTTATTTTTTCTTTAAAAATGATTAGAAATGGAGACCTTCCTCAAATAGTTTCTTCTTTTGGTATTTTGGCTCCCGTTATTTTGGTCGGACTAAAAGCTTCTACTCTTATTATTGCCCCACTTGGGGGCTCACCGCTTTATTTTTTGGCTGGAGCAATGTTTGGTAATTTGCAAGGATTTATACTTTGTTTTTTAGGAGATACTATTGGTTCGGCAGGTTGTTTTTTTATTAGCAGAAAATTTGGAGACAAAATAGTAAGGAAGCTCGCTGGCGATAAATTTTTTGTTCAAATAAAAAAATATGCCAATCTTTTAGGAGACACTAAATCTTTCATTAAAGCTCGTATAGCCGTTTTTAATATCCCAGAATTGTCAGCCTATGCGGCAGGATTAAGCCCAATCAGTTTTTTAAAATTTATGCTCATTCAAATGCCATTTTCTATTCCTGTTAGTTTTTTACTTGTGTTTTTTGGTTCTCAAATTGCAAATCTTTCTCTTAAATATTTTTTCTTATACCCCCTGATTTTAAGTTTTTTTGCTCTTGGAGGTTTTGTGGCTTTGTATAAAGATTACGAATCCAGTGAAGAATTTTTAAAGGATGAAAAAGCCAAAGAGATATGATATAAATCTATAGGAGATATAGGCCGGGGTAGTTCAGTGGTAGAACGCGTTCTTGGTAAGAACGAGGTCGAGAGTCCGATTCTCTCCTCCGGCTCCATAACATAATTAGAATACAGCCGACTTAGTTCATCTGGTACCTGCCCGCCATCGCCTTAGCCCCTTTAGTTCAGTTGGTAGAACGACGGTATCGTAAACCGTAAACACCAGTCCAAGTCTGGTAGGGGGCTCAGGCGTAGGCAGGTGGGGAGCAACGGTATCGTAAACCGTAGGTGGTCGGTTCAAGTCCGACAGTCTGCTCCAACTAAATGTTGAACACCGAGTGTTCAACATTTTTTGCGGTGCTTGTCTCTAAAAATTTTTGATAACCATTAGTTTTGAATTGTTCCAAAATGATATTCGGCACAATCAGATTGTCCCAACGATTTTTGGTACTGAAGTCTTGAAGACTTGACCACGGATAGTCACTGATCTTGTTTCTCCATTCAGCTAGTTCAGTGGGATTTTTGTGTATATATGCTGATAAGTGAAGCAATTGATAGTTTTGTTCTACATGCACAGCTTTATATGGACCTTGGAATAAATGTCCTGATCTTTTATATTTGGTGTTAAAATATTTTGTATAACTATTTAAAACTCTCTGCATATAAGAAGCGATACCACCTTCCTCCACCTCTTTAATAATTAAATGAAAATGGTTGGGCATTAGACAGAATGAGATTAATTCAACAAAACGATTCTCAACGATTTCTGTGACCTGTTCCTTATCAATGTTGAACACCGAGTGTTTAACAAAATTTTTAGTTGGACGCCCGATATTTTGAAAAGTAATTGGGGATTGAAAATGGAGAATCAAAAAAAGAAATCGAGCCCAATCTCTTTTATCAATAAATATTTTTTGTTTGGACATCCCCCTGTTAAAAATATGGTAATATTCGTTGGGAGCTATTTTTATTTCTCTCATACTTATATAATATAATAACATAATTAATAAAAATAAATTGTTGAACACTCGGTGTTTAACAAGAAGGGGGTGTTTAAGACAAAATTAAGATAAAAATAAGATAAAAAATGGAAAAGCAAGAAATAGAAAATAAAATAAAGGAATTGGAAGGGGAGATGGCAATGCCCGATTTTTGGTCTGATAAAGAAAAAGCCCAAGAAATAATAAAAGAAATTCAAAATTTGAAAGATGAATTAGAAGGAGTGGGTCAATATGATAAAGGGGACGCGGTGATGACTATTTTTTCTGGTGCTGGAGGTGATGATTCGGAAGACTTTTCGGCTATGCTTTTAAAGATGTATTTTAAATATTTTGAAAATAAAGGTTGGAGTTACGCTATTTTACATGAAAATCAAAATGATAATGGAGGATACAGAAATATTACGGTGGAAATAAATGGACCCCACTTTGCTGAAGCTTCGCGGGGCTTCGGTCCCTATGGGACCTTGAAGAATGAGTCTGGTGTTCATCGGCTGGTTAGGATTTCTCCTTTCAATGCAAATCAAAAGAGACATACTAGCTTTTCTATGGTGGAAGTAATTCCTAATTTTTCCGCCAAAGGCGGACCCGCCTCTGGCGGGGAAATAGAATTACCGCTATCAGAACTTAAAGTTGAACTCTCACGTTCTAGTGGACCAGGTGGTCAAAATATAAACAAAAGAGAGACAGCTGTGCGTATAGTTCATACTCCAACTAATCTTTCGGCTCAAGCAGATGGAGAGAGGAGTCAGGCCCAAAATAAAGAAAAAGCTTTAGCTATTCTAAAAGGAAAAATATTTAAAGCTTTGGAAGACAAGAGGATTGAGAAGCAAGAAAATATGTATGTTAGTAAAACTACTGAAATAACTTGGGGAAATCAAATCCGCTCTTATGTCCTGCACCCATACAAGAAGGTCCGCGACCATCGCACCGAAGTAGAAACCAGTGATGTGGAAGCTATCTTAGAAGAAGGTAAATTAGATAAGTTTATTGAAGCGGAGAAAAGTTTGTAAAAATTTAAAATATAGTATAATGAAGGGGTGATAGTTTTTGATAATGTTTCAAAAAAATATGATGATGATTATGTCGCTTTAGACAAGGTCTCTTTTGTAGTCAATCCCAATGAGTTTGTCTCTATTGTTGGACCAAGTGGCGCCGGTAAAACCACTTTGTTGCGGATGCTTTTAGCGGAAGATAAACCAACTGGAGGCAAAGTAATGCTTCATAATACTGATATACACACTCTTTCTGGTGAAGAAATAAATTTTGTGAGAAGGAAAATAGGAGCTGTTTTTCAAGATTTTAGACTTTTGTCTCAAAAAAATGTTTACGAAAATATTGCTTTTGCTATGGAAGCGGCGGGCAGACCTGATAATGAAATAGAATCTGATGTGCCTCATGTTTTAGAATTGGTAGATTTGGGAGGTAAGATTTGGAATTTCCCAAACGAACTTTCTGGCGGTGAAAAACAGAGAGTGGCTATCGCTAGAGCAATCGTCAATCAACCTGATATAATCATTGCAGATGAACCAACTGGCAATCTAGACCCAGTCAATACTTATGATATTGTTCAAATTTTAAAAAAAATAAATGATTTAGGAACTACCGTCATTTTGACCACTCACAATAAAGGAGTTATTGATTCAATCGGCAAAAGAGTGATAACTATGCAAGATGGTAAAATGATAAGAGATGATATAACAGGAAAGTATATTTTATAGAAATGGATCCCGTTAGAAATCACGAAGATTAAAAATATGAAAAACACAATTAGCAGATTAAATAAAGTAAAAGAGAGCACCCTAGAGTGTGTAATCTTCTATTTCTAACGGGATGGAAAAAAAAGATTTAAAAACAAAATTGAAAAGAATAATTAAAGCAGGTATTTTTAATTTTTCACGCAGTGGCTATGTCTCTTTTGCTTCAATGTTGGTTATGGTTATTACTTTATCTGTTATTGGCTCTGTTGTTTTCGTTAGTGCTATTTTAAATATCACTATGAATGAGTTGCGTGATAAGGTTGATATTAATGTTTATTTTGTATCTAACGCTCTTCCAGAGGACATTACTTCTTTGAAAACCAAAATAGAAGCTTTATCAGAAGTAAAAACGGTTGAATACACTAGCCGTGAAGAATCTTTAGAAAAATTTAAACTTAGACATGAGAATGACCAAATTACTCTTCAAGCTTTGGAAGAGTTAGAAGAAAATCCTCTGGGAGCAGTCTTAAACATCAAAGCTAAACAACCTTCTCAATACGAAGGCATTGCTAATTTTTTAAATGAAGAAAATATTCTTTCAAGTGAAGGTGAAAAAATAATTGATAAAATAAATTATTTTGAAAATCGGGTGGCTATAGAGAAACTCTCTCGTATTATAGATTCGGCTGAAAGTCTCGGCTGGACTGTCTCTTTAGCTTTAGTGGTTGTTTCTATTATTATCACTTTTAATACTATTCGTTTGGCTATTTATATTTCTCGTGAAGAAATTTCTGTTATGCAACTTGTCGGTGCTAGTAAAAATTATGTTAAAGGGCCATTTGTCGTTACTGGAATAATAGTTGGATTGGCTTCGGGACTTATTACGATGCTCTTATTTTTACCTATTTCTTATTGGCTTGGCAATCTGACCCAAAATTTCTTTATAGGATTTAATATCTTTGATTATTATATTAGTAATTTTTTTGAGATTATATTTATTATTCTGGGTTCTGGTGTTGCCATAGGGGCAATATCAAGTTTGCTTGCGGTACGTAAATATCTGAAATTATAATAAGTTGAGGAGTAGATGAAGAAGAAAAATCATAAATATATTTTTATTATAGGAGGAGTAATGTCGGGAGTCGGTAAGGGTATAGCTTCATCTTCTATCGGTAAAATATTGCAAAGCAAAGGCTTTAAGGTCAATCCTATCAAGGTTGACCCTTATTTAAATGTAGATGCTGGTAATATGAATCCGACAGAACATGGGGAAGTTTTTGTGCTGGATTCTGGGTTAGAGACTGACCAAGATATGGGCAATTATGAGCGTTTTTTAGAGATGGATTTAAATGATGGTGATTATATGACTTCTGGTATGATTTACAAATATGTTATAGAAAAGGAACGAAATTTGGGATATCGTGGTAAATGTGTTGAAGCTATACCTCACGTTACTCAAGAAATTTTGAGACGCATAAAAAGCGCGAGTGATGAACATAATTCAGATATTTCTCTAATTGAAATTGGAGGCACTATCGGAGATTATCAAAATATTCTTTTTATTGAAGCGGCGCGCACTCTTAAGATAAAAAATCCTAGAGATGTTATTTTTATTATAGTTAGCTATTTACCAGTGCCGGGATCTTTAGGTGAAATGAAAACTCGTCCTACTCAAAATGCAGTTCGCCAACTCAACTCATATGGTGTTCAACCAGATATTATTATTGCTAGAGGTGTTCAGCTACTTGACCATAGACGTAAAGAAAAAATAGCGATGGCTTGCGCTATTTCTCCAGAAAATGTCATTTCAGCACCAGATATTAAAAGTATTTATGATGTGCCTATCAATTTTGAAAAAGACAAAATAGGAAGCATTATTTTAAAAGCTTTTCACTTACGTTCAAACACTAATGGAAATTCTTTAAAAGAGTGGAAAGATTTTATTCGTAAAAGAGATAAAGCAAAAAAAGAATTGCAAATCGCTGTGGTTGGTAAATATTTTGATACTGGCGATTTTGTTCTCTCTGATGCTTATGTTTCTGTTATTGAAGCAGTCAAATTTTCATCATATTGGAATGAAGCTTCAACCAAACTGACATGGATAAATTCTAAAGAATACGAAATAGACCCTAAAAAGATTTCTGAATTAAAAAAATACGATGGTATTATTGTGCCGGGGGGTTTTGGTGAAAGTGGTATAGAAGGGATAATTATGGCAATAAAATATGCTAGAGAAAATAAAATTCCGTATTTGGGTCTTTGTTATGGGATGCAGTTAGCAGTTATTGAATTTGCCAGAAATGTGGTTGGCTGGAGTGATGCTCATACGGCAGAAATAAATCCAAAATCTTCTCATCTTGTTATTGACATTATGCCAGAACAAAAAAAACTTTTAGCAGAAGAAAAATATGGAGCCACTATGCGTCTCGGTGCCTATCCTGCTATTTTGAAAAAGAATACTATTGCTCACAATGCTTATGATACAGAAGAAATTTTTGAAAGACACAGACATCGTTATGAAGTCAATCCAGAATATATAGAAGAGATAGAAAAAAATGGAATGATATTTTCTGGCACTTCTCCATCTGGTAAACTTCAAGAAATAGTTGAATTACCAAAATCTATTCATCCATTTTTTCTTGGCACTCAATTTCATCCAGAGTTTAAAGCCCGCCCACTTCATCCACACCCTCTGTTTACAGCTTTTATTAAGGCCTGTTTAAAGAATAAATAATTAGGCGATATGTTTTAATTGGAAAAAATAAAAAAGTTTTATATACTAATGGTAAGTTTACTTATTTAAATAGGTAATATGACAATGATTAATACACAAATTCAAGAGAATAGAAAAAATATTGCTTTAAAAAATCAATATCATTTAAAATATCACGATAAAATAAATCTAGGAGCTTTTTATACACCAACTGAATATGTTGATATAGTTTGGGGTATGATAAAACCCTTTTTAAATTATAAAAGTATTGTCTTAGATAGCTCTTGTGGTTATGGTAATTTTTTTGACTATCAAATAAATTACCCAAAAAAAGCAAATGATATTGATGTAATTGCAACTAATCAAACAAAAAATAATTTCCCTGAAATAGATGTTTATAGCAAAAATGCCTTATTGAATGTAGATAGAAAAATGTTTGATATCTCTGATAATAATGAGTTAATTGTTATAGGAAATCCTCCCTATAATGATATTACCTCTATAATAAGAAATGGTATAAAAAGAGATAATTTAGAAATTGACCCAGACATTAAAACAAGAGATTTTGGGATGTCTTTTTTATTATCATATGTAAAACTAAATGCAGAAATAATATGTGTTTTGCATCCCTTATCTTATTTAATTAAAAAATCAAATTTTAATTTATTAAAAAAATTTACAGATAATTATAGATTAATTGATGGTATCGTTATAGATAGTGGGACATTCAAAGAAACTTCAAAAGGAATTTCTTTTCCCATATTAATTGCATTGTATAAAAAAGAAAAATTTGGAATGAATTATAATTATATAAAAAATTATAAATTTAAGACAATAAGTAATAAAATTTTTTCTTTAAATGACTTTGATTTTATTCCAAATTACATTAATAAATATCCACTAAAAAATATTAAACCAAATGGAAATGATATTTTGTTTTGGACAATGAGAGATATAAATGCTTTAAAAAGAAATAGAACTTTTGTAGATGAATTTGGATATAATACTATTATTATAGACAAAAATAAATTAGATTATTATGTTTATGTAGATGTATTTAAACAATTTAGTCATCTAATCCCATATTATTTTGGCAATTTAGATGTATTTATAAATAATGAAGAGTTTAAAAAATATAAAGATTATTTTATTTTCGAATGTTTAACAAGAAATAGCTTTTTAAAAGATTATATTCAATATAATAAAAATATTTCTTTACAGGAGGCAAAAGAAATTATAATAAACTATTTTAAATCTTTAATAGGAAACCACTATGCATATCAAAACAATTAATAAAGAAAATGAACTGATTTCAAAACACCCCTATTGTGCAATAAAAAGAACACATCCAACTATGCTATATTTTTGTTTTCCTATAACCGAATTAAAATCAGAAAGTTCTTTAATCGGAAGGTGTGCTAATACAAAAGAGTTTGCATATTTTGAAATAAATAAAAATAATTCTTTTATAATACTTGAAATGGTTAAAATATTTGGAATGTTAAGTCCATCCCATCAGTATGATACTTTGGAAATTTTAGATTTAATTATAAATAAATAGAATAAATCTTAGTTGACATATTGAATTATTTTTTATGGTATACTTATATATGTGGGTGCTCATCCTGACACTCACATCTTGTTGGAGTCTTTTCCTCCTCCTTGTGGCTAGCGTAGCTTTTTTAGCGCTAGCCTTTTTTTATTTCTTCTTTTCTTTGATGACGGCTTGAGCGCCAGCCAATCTGGCGATAGGTACTCTAAAGGGAGAACAAGAAACATAATTAAATCCTTCTTTATGGCAAAATTCAACTGTTTTTGGTTCGCCTCCATGCTCTCCACAAATACCGATTTTCAAATCTTTTTTCTCACCGCGACCTTTTTTAATAGCGATACGGATAAGCTCTCCGATACCTTCTTGGTCAAGGACTTCAAATGGTTCATCTTTGTATATATCTTGAGCAACATACTCTTTAAGAAATTTGCTAGCATCATCTCTAGAAAGTCCAGCGCCCATTTGAGTTAAATCGTTGGTTCCAAATGAGAAAAATTCAGCTCCAGAGGCTACGATTTTGTCGGCTACCAATGCTGCTCTAGGTACCTCTATCATAGTGCCGATTTTGTAAGCGATTTTAAGTTTGGCTTGTTTGTCGGTGAGGCGGGCTTCTTTCATTTTAGTCTCCACGATATTTAGGATTCTTTCTTTGAGGATAGAAAATTCTTTAGTAGTAGCTACTAGAGGAATCATTATTTCTGGTTCTACTTTTTTGATTCGTTTATTTTTAGGTCCTTTGGATGTTACTTCTATAGCTGCTTCTATGATGGCGGTCGTTTGCATATCGTATATTTCTGGGAAAGTAATAGCCAAACGACAACCTCTGTGTCCTAGCATTGGGTTAAATTCATGCAAATCTGAAATTTTTTCCATCAGAGTTTTAACCGGTACTTTCATTTTTTTGGAAAGCTCTTCTATATCTTTCTTTTCTTTTGGTAAAAATTCGTGTAAAGGCGGGTCAAGAAGTCGGACAGTTACCGGAAAACCTTTCATAGTGCGAAAGAGTTCAATGAAGTCATTTTTTTGATATGGCAAAAGTTTGGCTAAAGCTTTTTCTCTACTTTCAAGATTATTTGCTAAAATCATCTCCCTAACGGCCTTTATGCGGTCGCCCTCAAAAAACATATGTTCTGTGCGACAAAGACCGATACCTTCGGCTCCAAATTTTTTAGCCATAGAAGCATCAGTTGGAGTATCAGCGTTGGTTCGCACTCCTATCTTCCTCACATTGTCAGCCCACATCATCAATTTTCCAAAATCTCCAGAAAGAGTTGGCTCTTCGGTATTTATTTTTCCGACATAAATCTTGCCGGTAGTCCCATCTAAAGAAATATAATCTCCTTCTTTCAAAACTATACCTTTGTCCTTGATTGTTAGAGTTTTTGCTTTTTCATTTATGGTCAAATCAGAACAACCAGCGACACAGCAAGTGCCCATCCCTCTGGCCACCACTGCCGCGTGACTTGTCATCCCACCTCTAGCGGTGAGGATTCCTTTAGCAGAATGCATACCGTCTATATCTTCTGGAGAAGTCTCTACTCTCACCAAAATAACATCCAAACCTTTTTTTGTTTTTTCAAAAGCATCCATTGCGGTAAAAACTATTTCACCCACAGCGGCTCCGGGAGAAGCTGGCAATCCGATGGCTATCTCTTCTGCTTTATTTAAAGCAATAGGATTGAATTGTTTGTGAAGTAGTTGATTTAGTTGGTTTGGTTCTATACGCAACAAAGCTTCTTCTTTGCTTAAAACTTTTTCGGAGACCATCTCTACCGCTATACGGATTGCGGCAAAAGCTGTGCGTTTACCACTTCTGGCTTGTAAAATATAAAGTCTGCCTTCTTCAATAGTAAACTCCATATCTTGCATATCACGATAATGTTTTTCTACTTTATTACAAATGTCTGTCAACTCTTTATAAACTTTTGGATTTTGTTTTTTTAAAGAAAACACTGGGAGGGGAGTCCTAATACCGGCAACAACATCTTCTCCTTGAGCATTCATCAGATATTCACCATAAAATTTGGCTTCACCAGTAGCAGGATTTCTGGTAAAGCAAACTCCAGTGCCAGAAGTTTCTCCCAAATTGCCAAAGACCATCGCTTGGATATTGACGGCGGTCCCAATAAGTCCTTTGATATTGTTTATCTCACGATATCTAATGGCGCGATAATTATTCCAAGAATTAAAGACTGCATTGATTGATTGATATAGTTGCTTCTTTGGGTCTTGAGGAAATTCTACTCCTTTTGTTTTTTTGATTTTTATTTTGTATTCTTTGACGACTTGTTGCAAATCTTCAACTGTCAAATCAGTGTCATATTTGGCGCCTTTGGTGTCTTTTACTTTTTCTAAAATATGTTCAAAGTCTGAATGTTCCATTTCCATCACCACTCCGCCAAACATTTGAATTAACCTACGATATGAATCCCATGCAAATCTAGGATTGTTAGTTTTTTTTGCTAGACCTAAAACTGATTTATCGTTAAGACCAAGGTTTAATATAGTATCCATCATTCCGGGCATTGAATTAGCTGCCCCAGAGCGAACAGAGACTAGAAGAGGGTCATTCCCATCTCCTAAAGTCTTTTTCATCTTTTTTTCTAACTCCTTTAGTTTGTCGTCAATTTGTTTTTCTACTTCTTTGGTGATTTTTTTACCAGATTTGTAATATAGGTCGCAAACTAGGGTAGTAATAGTAAAGCCCGGAGGAACATTTATGCCCAAATTTTTCATTTCAGCTAGATTGGCCCCTTTGCCTCCCAGAAGCTCTTTCATACCTCTGTTTCCTTCTTCAAATGAATAAACATATTTATCATGAGCTTGTCTAACTGACTTTTTACCTTTTGTCATTTTGTGTTTGTCTTTAATTATTAAAAATAACAAAACCTTTAATCCTTAAAGGTTTAGCTTCTTATTTATATCAAAATTATTTTATTAAAGCAAAAAATACTTTTAACTTAGGAAAAAGTTTAGAAGTCCTCTATTATTTAAACAATATATATAATATATATTACTTAACAATTTCCAATTGTTTTACACTGACACCCCGTTCGCTCATTTGACCGCGTGTAAACACTTTTATTGCTTCTGTAAATTGATCTGGACTGCAGACTGATTTGTTTTTATCTAAATCTGTGCACTGACTCTCCGAATCAAAGAAAAGTGGCACAACACCGGGTTGATTATTTTCTTCAAATATCAGATGCCAATTATTAGCATCATAAGGAGAGGGAATTGAGCTTTTTAGCAAATGACCTTCTCTTTCAAAACTAAATTCTCGCTCTGGAGCAAATTCTCCAAGTGAACAGGAAATATCATTAATATACCAACCCTCATTTAATTTATTGAGGGTAACGAATGCCTGATTAGTCACACTTTTGTCCTTTGAGGTGACGACTATTTGCGCTTCTTCTTCACCGATTAAAACCCTTCTCATAGAAATATCTTCTGGCGTGTTAGTTTGACACAAGACTGGGTCAATCTCGTCTGAATCTTTTTGCGTGCTTTTTATTTTATCTCTTAATGTTTTACTCAAAATAGGGGACTTGGCCAAAGTTTTCAAGTCTGGGTCTGCTGTCTCTGGCTTCTGCATCGCTTCTAGCCACTGGTGATAAAAGTCTCCCGCAGTGTCTACGGCGTCTAGTTGAGAGACCTCCTGCTTTGAACTTCCGGTAAAAGCCCATATTAATCCTACAATAACAACCAAAACCACAACTACTCCGACAATTTTTGTTTTATTCATCATATGTTTTTAATTATTATCTT
>Ga0210057_1007447_pt1 | contig 13261 bp, 15 predicted proteins | sample CryGeyCG2114_010_2_FD_183968 | JGI IMG/M metagenome (GOLD analysis project Ga0210057, IMG submission 183968) | Groundwater microbial communities from aquifer - Crystal Geyser CG10_big_fil_rev_8/21/14_0.10 (SPAdes) (version 2) | ecosystem: Environmental > Aquatic > Deep subsurface > Groundwater ... | reverse complement strand
GGATGAGCTCATCCCCTAAGGCGGGACCGACGGTGTCGAATGAGAGTTCTTTGACTCCTTCAAACTTGGCTTTGAATGTTTGGTAAGCCTCTCTGTCCAAAGACTTGGTGCCGATTGTCCAAGTGTCGTTTTTGTGTGAGATAGATTGAATGGAAAGATTATCTTCTTGCGCGATCCTGCGCAGATTTTCCTCGTCGGTCTGGAGGTCCCAGACAATCGTGGTGCCACCCGTGAAATCGATCGAGGGTTTGAGGCCATAAACGGTGAGCGAATAAGATCCTGGGATGATCACGGCGAGGGAGATGATGAAGTAGAGCCACCAGTAGCGCATGGGTTGGAGGATTTTGAGTTTTTTATCCATTGGGTTATCCATTGAGGACTCTCCTTCCGCCTTTGGCGTCCCGACTTGGCATTCTGCCAGGTCTCCTGTCAAGGAGAGTCCTCGTCGCAGGAACAGATCTCTGGGGAGAGGTCAAGGCTCGTAACAAGTTGCGGGTAACAAAGATACCAGTAAACAAAGATATAATAATACCTAGAAAAAGAGTCAGAGCAAAACCGCGCACCATACCTGAACTATTTAGGAAATTCCAGTCAAGAGGATTGAACAAAACGAAAGTAGTAATGAGCGTGGCAATATTGGCATCTTTGATGGAGTCCCATGCCTTGCCAAAACCAAGCTCCATGGAACCCATAAAATTATTACCTTTACGCCGTTCTTCTTTCATGCGCTCAAAGACCAAGATATTTGAGTCTACCGCCATCCCAATCGAGAGGATAAAGCCAGCAAGTCCTGGAAGAGTCAAGGTGATTGGTACTAGTTTGTAAACGGCAAGAGTGAGCAAACCATAGATGACTAGTCCTACTACGGCAATAAATCCTAGATAACCGTAATTGAGGATCATAAATAAAGCGACTAGTCCTAGACCTACAGAACCAGCGGTTAAGCTTTTTTTGATACTTTCTGCGCCAAGAGTGGGGGCGATATTTTGTTGTTTGATAATTTCGATCGGTACGGGAAGAGCTCCTGCGTTTAACGTAATTACCATGTTTTTGGCTTCTTCTAGAGTATAAGTACCATTGATCACGGCGTTGCCGTCCATAATGGCTTGCTGAACGACTGGTGCAGTCAAGATCTGTCCATCTAGGAGGATCCAGACAGTTTTTCCGATGTTACGGGAGGTAATCTCTCCAAACTTTTTGGCACCTTCACTTGTAAACTGGAGAGAAATCTGGGGTTTGCCATTTTGATTGTCAAAACTTACATTAGATTTTTTGAGATCTTTGCCAGTTAGACCCGTAGGCTTTAAATCTGCATAAGTAGGACTATCTGTGGCCACAGGCATATCATAGAAATCGAGTGAGGCTGTCTGACCGATGAGACTAAGTGCTTCATCTGGATTACTAACTCCAGGTAGGGCAACAAGAATGCGGTAGGTGTCGTTGCTAATGACTGTTTTAATCGTAGGCTCTGCGACTCCATACATATCGACACGACGCGCAATGATCTCTTTGGCAGAGTTTAGAGCATCTATACGATCTGACACTGCTACATCTTTCATATTGGCCTCGAGAGCAACTTCCATTCCCCCACGTAGATCTAGTCCCTGCTTAATATTTAGCTCACGCTTAAAATTGCCGAAATTGATAGTGGGACTCGAGATGGTAAAGTTGCCAATTTTGTAATTTTTGGGAGCATCGATCACTATGGCTAGGGCGGTTAAGATAATAATTAGAAAGATATTGCGACGAAGTTTCATAGTTATTTAGTATACATCAGGTCAAACCGTTGGAGTCTGAGTGGACAAGCTTCAGTTGCTTGCTACGTGGAAATTTAGATGAGAGCACCTGGGAAGTTGGATTGTATGACAGCTCGACCTCGTCGCCTTCATCGAGAGCTAAGGCTTTGATTATTTCACTTGGAATAACCATTCCTTTGGAATTGCCAATACGTGTTATTTTGGTAGACATCATGCCACAAGTTCCTCTTCATCCCCTACAATCATCACACGTGAAGCTTCAAGAATCCTACCAATAAAAGGATCGTTATGGGTTTTGCGATACAGAAGCTCTGCTTCAGTCATCACTGTGTAGTTGATTTCGCGACTAAGTTTGGCTTCTTGCTCTTTAACCATTTCTGTTAACTGAGGCATAATAAGTTCGCCTACAAGGAGTAGGTCAACTGTATCTTTGGCGCGTGGCATGTGGCGGACAAAACGACCAGAGACCATAACGAACTTTAGTTTGCCGAGTTTGGGAGCTGCTTTGATAATAGCTAGTCCCAATCCTGTTGTTTTGCCGATCATGCTCATGAGTTCTTTGTGAAAGAGATAATTTTTGTTAAAAGTGTAGTAAATGCGGTTGCCACGTTTTTCGTCTTTGACCATACCCACTGACTGCATATGGATCAGTTCACGTCTTACCGCGTTGATTTCTTCGCCGATTTTGCGGGTTAGCTCGCGGATGTAGAACATGTTTTGGGGATCTTTGAGGAAAACCTCAAGTAGTTTGATACGAACTTTGGAGATGATGAAGTCCTGTAAGCTAGCCATGACCTAATTGTACACAAAATGTGTGCTAAATCAATCGGTCATACTAGATCTCTCGACTACGCTCGAGATGACATTTAGGTTGCTCGAGATGACGGGGGAAGATCCCTCCACTGTGGTCGGGATGACGTGTCAGTCGATTAGTACGTGACGGTGTTGTCGAGGGGGAGAATTTCGAAGACAATTTTGCCACGGTTGAAGGCGATCTTTTTGCCTTTGGCGTTGGTCCAAATGGTCTTGGCTGCACGATCTTTTTTTGACCAGACAGCCTCTACTGCTGTGCCATCTTGGAAAACAATCCCTTTACCAGTGCCCATCACCTCGTAGAACATATGCTTGTGCTCATCTAGTGGTCCTAGCTCTTTGGTAAATTGAACTACGATAACCTTGGCGGTAAGCTGTGAGTCGTCATTTATATCCTTGTGTGTCTCTCCGCCATTTTCTCGAGTGTAAGAATGATTGGTGGAGTCATAGGTCCAAACTACGTCGAACTGATGATAACTTTCCCAGAATCCGAAAGAAATTTTGGATACTGTCCCATGGTCTTTTGCATCATCTTTAAAGGTGAAAGGAACATATTTTTCCTTCCAATCTGATTTTCCGTCTGGAGTTTTGTTGGTCCAGCCACGTGTACCAACAGCATATTTCCAGAGTTTTTCGGTACTGCTATACATTGTGTGTTCTGTGGCTACGGTTTTACCTAGACGCTCGTAATCACGCCAAAAAGTAGGGAAACCTATTGAAAACTGATTTAAATCGTTTCCTTTTGCTCCTCCCCATCCATAGGTATTAATTTGCTCTAAAGCTTGGACCCTTTTGTCTGTATTACATGTTTTTGGATCAGATGATCCGCAATTAGCTCCACCGACGTGGGTATATAAAGGATAGTTGTATTCGGAAGCTAAATTGACAAAGTGGGTACGAGCCGAGCGAACTGGACCAATTATTGTGTCATGTGCGGCTACACCACAATAATATACTGCACCAAAACGAGACACTCCTCCTTCTACAACGGCCTCATAAAGCACATCTGCAGAGTTTAATCCAGATTGGGGACGAGCTTCTGGCATATTTTCGATCATGACAAAAAGAGGACGTCTACTCTCCCATACTTTTTGTTCTGCTGTTGTGTGCATGGCGCCGTTAATCGGACATTCTGAATTGCGAGGAGCGTAAGGGTCGATATTTAGCCCTCCACCAATTGATGGAGTAGTAAAGGGAGTTAGAGTATCTCCTGGTTGTGGGGTATAGAGATAGGTGGTGAGTGCATAGCTAGCACTTGTTGAGAGCGAGAAAGCCAAAAAAAAGATTAAAGAGAACTTGAAGAGTGAATTTTTCATAATTTATTTGGCCTTTCTCTATTAATAATCTTTTGTTCTTCAACTGATAATGGGTGATCTATCCCCATTCCACCTTCAACTGATTTTACATAAAAGCGAGTATTTTCTCTACTATGTAGTGATGTTATCACTACACCGTCTTTGTTGCCATCTAAAATAGCGAGGATGAAACTCTGATCTCCACCTGTATCTCCAAAGGGATTAAAACGCTTGAGAATTAGTTGTTGAATATGGAGAATCTCACTTTCTTTTAGTTTTTGAAGTTCATTTTTTGTTAATTCTTGGATGCGCTCGTGTTGTGCAATTGTATGCTGAATACCCTGTAAAACGTTCATTAGTGATTTCTTGTCTATGCCCTGGGTCAGCGAGTTATAATGAGAAGTCAATTTGCGTAGCCACATGAGTTGAAGGATATTTAAGATAATCGAGAGGGAAACAATTATCACCATGAATATAACAAGCTCTCGCGAAATTTGCATGAGATTATGATAACATAGATATCATGGTGTATTTAGAATACGAAAAAAATGAGACAACTGATAAATCTATAAAAGTCCAAGCGATAATCAAAATAATGTCTCTTTTTGGACCCGTTGCAATGTTGGGAATTTTCATGCTCCTGAGACCATTGATTTTTGGTTCTCGAGTTAATCAAGTGACTGTTTCAAATGCTTTTGGGGCCTTAGAATATAAAGCACCATATAAAAATACATTGTATGAGAACTTTGGATTTGTCCAAGAACCAATAATAATAATGCCTCTAAAAACACTCAAGGGATATGAGGAGACTACTTTTCTACTTGATTCTGGTGCAGTAGTGTCCACACTACCATTGGAAGCTGCACAAAGCACAGGGGTAGATCTCTCTCTAGTAAAAAGAATTACTTTGCAAGGCTTTTCTGGTGTACCATCTTTTGCATATCTTGCCACTATTACAATTAAGATTGGTAATACTGATTTTGAGTTGCCAGCTACATTTACAGAATCAAATTCGACTACCTATATTTTAGGCCGAAAAGGTTTATTTGATGATTTTTCCATCAATTTTGATCATGAAGAACGAGTTATTACTATCAGTAAAAGGAGCTAAGACAGATGCAAGAGAACATATTTGAGCGAATCGATCGGACCTTGACCTGGAAAAAGATTATTGGATTTAATGTGATTTTATTTCTTGTGATCATCATCCCAATGTCGGTGAGACTCGCCCAAAAAGATACGGAGAATCGCTCATCAGCGGCCGAAGAAATCCCGGTCGTGATACCACCCCCCAACTACCCGACTGGTAATCCTAAAATCGAGCGAGTCAATACTTTCTTTGGTAAAACCGGAGATACGATTGTGCTACTTGGATCTAATTTTGGTGATTACCAATGGAGTAGTCATGTCTATGTAGGCAATACGGAAGCGCCCAAAGAGGCGATCGTGGCTTGGAGTAATACAATCCTGGAGGTAAAGATACCAGAGGGAGCGCGGACTGGGTCAGTATGGGTTGTGGTGAATAAGAAAGAAGCTAGGTGGGAGGGAAGTCTACTACTTGTGGATGTCGCCCGCTCAGCTCAAATTGGTCTACAAAAAATATCAGGTAACCAAGGCAAAATTTATACCATTAATGCCAGTGGAGCGGTACGAGGAATGATCGAGATCTCATATGTGAGTGAGCCTTTTGTGATAAAAGCGTCGCAAGGAATTAATTTTAGAACTCAAGTCCCAAACTCTGATAGTTTGGGCAAGAAAATAATGGTTACTTTTGACTCTGTAACTCCTATGGGTAGTAACCGAACAGATATAGCTGAGTATAGCTATCCCGGGATTGGCGCGGTCGAGATAATTAGGACAGAACTCTATGATACAAGTGGTAAATTACTGTCAATCTTCTCTGACCCGCTTGCCATCAAGGTAACACCTTAAATAAGATGAGTAAGCCAGCGAGGACGAAGCGATACCAACCAAAAATTTCTAGAGTGTGAGTAGACAAGTAGGTGGTCAACCATTTCACGACAAAATAGGCAACAACTAGTGCTGTCACAAAACCGATACCCAGAAGTAACCAACCATCAGAAATAGTCATAAGTAGTTCCCTACCCTGGAAGAGATCGAGTGCGCTGGCGGCAAAAATAGTTGGTAGCGAGAGGAGGAAAGTGTATTTGGCAGCTTCGTCACGTTTGTAACCTAAGAGCATCATGGCCACTATCACAGCTCCTGCGCGAGAAACTCCGGGGATGATTGAGAAGGCTTGTGAGAGACCAATAATAATGGCGTGATTCCTTGTGAGCTCTGTGCAGTTTTTGGTAAGTACGGGGGGATTTTTTTCAATAAGAAGAAAGATTAATCCCATCCCGACAAAGACAAAGAACATGAGCCAATTAGAATCAAAAAAAATAGTTTTGATAATATTGTGGAGCAAAAATCCGATGATGGCGGTGGGAATAAATGAGTAAAAAACATTGAGGAGGAGTTTTTTGTCTGTTAAGAGTGTTTTGGTATACAAAAAAAGAAGGGTAGCGATGGCGCCACTTTGAATAACTACTTCAAATAGTTTGAGAAAGTCGGAAGAAATCAAATTGAGAATACGGGCGGAGGCGATAAGGTGAAAAGTGGAGGAAATAGGTAAAAACTCGGTTAATCCTTCAACAATGCCGAGGATAAAGCTTTGTAATATATTCATGCATCTGTTTTATTTTTTGAGATCATGTTTCAGGTCTTTGTACCAATCAGAGAGTGCCTGACCAATAACGTCCTTGGCACCGAGTCCGATGGCCAAACCAAAGCCAAGTGCCAACATAGAAACAAAGCCTATGAAGAGAATATTGATGAAAGCAGAGGCAATTTTGAGTTCGGCAAAGGCCGCGAGAGTGGTAATGGTAACGACGGTATAACTGGCAATCTTGCCCATCAAGCGCGAAGTTTTTAAGTCTACGCTTGCAAGCGCGCCTTTAACTACTCCTTCGACTAGTCCAGCTAGAAGGACTCCGATCGCCATGACGATGACGGCAGAGAGCACGTTGGGAACGTAGCTCAAAACACCACCCAAGACATTGGAAACAGTGGTTAGCCCCAAAATGTTGGTAGCGGCGATGAAGAATGTGAGAACGATCAGCCATTTGAGAATACTCCCGATCACTTCTTCGACTTTGTCGGTGACCTCGGCTTTGATGAGAAAAGCCTTAAATTTGGTATCTTTGATAAAAGTCTCGAAATGAATCATTTGAAGGCTCTTGGCGGTAAGGGTTTTGATCCAGTTGCCGATGATGATCCCGATCGTGGCCACAATTATGGATCCTAAAATGCGCGGGAAAAGTGAAAAAAGAGAACCGATAGTGCTCATCCAAACGGAATAAAGAGCGTTTTGCCAGGCTAGGATGTCCATAGTTAACTCCTCTCCGCCTGAGGCGGATTGAATGTTTTGATAACAGTTTGAATCGTCAAATAAATAGGCATAGAAAGGATGGCGCCTACGATCCCGCCCAAGGTAAATCCGACTAAGAGAACAACAATGGTAACTAAGGGAGGGGTACCGGTCGCCGATTGCATGATTTTGGGAACGATCAGATTATTTTCAAGTTGCTGAATGACAATGCTCAAAATGAGCGCTCCCAAGCCTACAATGGGCGAGACTGTGAGTCCCATGAGAATAGCCGGAATGGCGGCAATGGTGGGGCCTAGATTGGGAACTACCTCGAGTAGTCCTGCCAACACTGCAAGAGGTAGGGCGTAAGGAATGCCCAGAAGAATAAGCCCAAAGTAGGTAAGAACGCCGATGACGAGCATTAGAATTACTTCACCCCGTACCCAACCGCCAACTTGTCTTTCGACGGCAACAACGAGAGCCTCGGCCTTCTCTTCGGCGTTATGATTTTCAAAAAAACGCAGGAGATAACGATGGAGATGAGGTCGCTCTAGAACAAGATAGTAAGCCATAAAGAAGAGAGCCAAAATATTCATAATATTGGAGAAGACTCCCCCCGCTATCTTGAGAATATTGGAGGGAATAGAGTTGAGATATCCACTGGCAACGTTTGGATCAAACTGGGCGTTAAAAACTTTTTCAAGATTGTGCATATAGGTGGGTAAGATAAGAGTTAGATCCTTAGTCTGCTGGACTACCGCTGGGACGAGTGAGACAATGACTGTGGAGATCAGAGCAATAAGCCCAAAGTAGACAACTAGCATGACTATAATGGTCGGGATCTTGATTTTGCTTGCAAGACGAACCAGGGGATTGACCGCGGTCATGAGGATAAAGGCAATGAAGAGGAGGATAACAATACTGCGAACCTGGAAGAGGAACCAGAGGGAAAGTAGCGTACCGATGGTGAAAATAATAGTTTTTTGCGAGATCTCAATCTTTTGTGTTTCCATAGATATCTATATCATACCAAATTACTGGCTGTTTGCGAAACCAGGTCATTTGACGCTTGGAGTAGGCAAGTTCCCCTTCCACCCAACTATCAATCATTTCTTGTTTAGTACACTTATTTTCAATAAAATTGATAAGACTACGGTAACCTATGGCTGACATGGATGGGAGATTTTTCGCGTATTTTTCTACGAGTGATTTTGTTTCGGTAACGGCGCCTTTTGTTAACCTATCAAAAACGCGCTCTTTAACCTTACTTCGATGATTCGAATCATCGAAGTATTTAAGACCAATTAGTTGGTAATCGCATGAGATCCTTCGACTTCGCTCAGGATGACCTGTTATCTCAATAGCTCGGATAAGACGTCTAGAGTTGTACTGGTCACTGTGGTTCATGTGCGTAAATTTTGTAGAGTCGAGTTTATTTAATTTTTCTTGTAATTCAGTGATAGAAAGTGAGGATAATTCGTCCCGGAGTGGCTGATTGATGGGGACTTGCATGGTAGGTATACCATCCGTCAAAGCTTTGACATAGAGACCCGTGCCACCCACAACTATCACTTGTTTACCCTCTTTCCACCCAGATTGAATGTGGGGGATGACACAGTCGTACCAGACCGCAACCGAACATGATTCGTCTGGATCCACGATATCAACACCGTAGATTTTGATACCCTTTGGGTGATCTTTACCCGTTACGATGTCCATGCCACGATATACCTGGCGCGAGTCGGCTGAGATGATGATACTTGGTTGTTTTAGCGATTCCTTAATGGCTCTTGCGGTTTTACCAGTTCCAGTAGGCCCGACGATGGCGAGAAGTTTGTTCATGTTAATCAACCGAGATTAATCCCCGCTTAAGAATATGGTTGAAGCTACGATAGATCATGGCAATGGCGATGACAAAATAAACTAAACAAAGGAATGTTGGCCAAAGGAGATTGGCAAGAGGTAATGGAGTACCATCTACCGCGGCGCGCATAGCCTCGAAAACGTAACTGGCGGGGACGAAATGGGCGATATTTTGTGCCCAGCTGGGCAAGCTACTGACCGGATAGTAAATTGCGGCAAAAGGCGCCACTATATAAATAGAGGTCCAAGCTAAAGTTTGGATTTTGGTACCATAACGCATGATGATACCGGCAACTAGGAGCCCAAAAACCCAACCAAACATGATGAGTAGAACGGCCCATGGGACAAGGACTAAACCTACAGATAAGATGTTGGCTGAGTAGAGAAAATAGATCAAAAAACTGGCATAGATAAATGATATTAGAGCTTTACCTACTCCTAGCAAGAGGAGTGTCGTAACCCACTCTCCAAACTTGACTGGGGAAGCAAAAATATTAACCAAGTTACGATTCCACAAATCTTCGAGTAGATTGACTGCAATTTCGTACTGACTGCGCCAGGGGAAAATCCAGAGAATTATTCCCCCTAGAAGTCCGAGAATTAGCGTATTGCCGCCACCTTCAAGATTCTTGGCGAAGAAACTGCTCGTCATCCCCCACAAGACAATGTCGACCGTAGGCCAAAAGAAGGCATCACTCAGTCTATCCAGTGAGTGTTTAAAAAGATAAAGATAACGTAGGGTTAGCCCCCAGATTCTATGGAGCTTCACTTGATCCCCCTTTGGCAATTTTCAGAAAATAATCTTCGAGCTTGGGTTTATCTATCGAAATTTCTGAATAATTAATGTTTTTCTTGGTGATTTCGTAAAGAATAAGTGGTAGTAATTTCTCTTTGATTGTAATTGTGTAGTTGTGGTCATCTATACTAGATTCGAGTTTTCGTAGAGAAATGAGTTTATCTAACTCCGTGGCGTTTTTGGTTACACGAAGACGCAAGTGAGAAAATTCAATTTTTTTCGCAAGATTGGATGGGGTATCGTTGCCGATAATTGAGCCCTCTTTGAGGATCAGGACACGATCACAGAGCTCCTCGACTTCGGCCATGTTGTGAGAAGTCAGGATGATCGAAGTATTAAATTTGGTACGCTGATCCGAGAAAAACTCCCGCATGTAGGCGGCCACTTCGGGATCAAGACTAGCGGTTGGCTCGTCCAACAAGAGAATTTTGGGGAAGTTGACCATAGAGCGAGCCAAATTTACTCTCGTGCGTTGTCCGGCTGAGAGCGAACCAAATGATTGTGACCAAATTTTATCGAGGCGAAAAATTGTTTTGATTTTTTTGAGTCTTTGTTTACGGTCGGGAATATTATAAAGCCAAGATGTCCAAATGAGATTTTCGGCAACCGTAATACGCCATGGGAGATCTGTGTAGGTGGAAGAAAAATTCATGTGTTCCAGGATGTCGGACTTGTGAGTGGAGATATCTTTATCAAAGACGTTGATCGTCCCACTCGTGGGAGTCAGGATGCCCAGGAGCATCTGAAGGGTTGTTGTCTTGCCGGCACCGTTGGGACCTAAAATACCCAAGATCTCTCCTTCGGCCATGGAGAAATTGAGCCCTTTGATTACAGGATTTTTGCCAAATGTTTTCTTTAAGTCTTTTACCTCAAGTATCGCCATTTGATGATTGTATCACACTAGATCAGGATGACGCAGAGCTATAGGTGAGGAGGGATCGATGCCAGAACCACAGTGACAATTTGAGCTGGACTAGGGCGAGGAGGGCGAAAGCGAGCAAATACCACGGGCTAAAAAGGCCAAAGACGAGGCGGGCGGGGATGGTGGCCATGAGGACGAAGGGAAAAACGTAGGTAAGTACGGCTGAGCCAAATTTGCCGTAGATCTCAATGGGCATGGAGGCCATTTTCTCTAGATCGCGGTAGAGCATGATGGTATTGTCTACCTCTAGATATCTCACTCCAATCGAAATGATGAGAATGTGCCATGATAAAATCATGATTTCTACAATTACTATGATTAAAATAATTAGTAAAATGCTAAGGAGTGTAATGGGGAAACCTGTCCCAATCCAAGCCCAAACTACAATACCTAGATATGGTAGAAATAAAATCAAATCCAGTGGGTCGGTGTTGGAAAATAAGCTATAGAATAATTCATTTAGTGGATTGAGGAGATAGAAATCAAATGTGCCGTCGACCACTTTTTGGCGAAAGAGATAAATCCCACGCATGAATAGCTGGGTTAAGGAAGAAATTAAATTGAATAAAGCGAGAATAAAAATAGCTTGGGCCAGGTTGTAGCCGACTAATAATTTGGCTCTATCCATAATAACGAACAGGAAAACAAAGGCTGTGGCGAGGCGGAAAATTTTGCTAAAGATAAAGAGAATGGCTGCACCCCGAGCGTTGGCTACCTGACTTTGGAATTGCTGAGCCGTGAGTTTAAGCCAAACGCGTAGATAGGCTTTCATCTTCCCTCCGCTTCGTATGATTTGATTCCCCTTTGCCAAATCAACTTGGACAACAGTCCTAGTACAATCACCCATCCCAAGCTAGCTGCTAGATGGAAATAAATGAGGGGATCGATACCCAAATAGACTTTTAGCGGGACATACAGGAGATATGGAAATGGTGTGAGAAGAATTATTTTTTGCCAAGCTATGGGCAACATATCGAGTGGAAACATGGCTCCAGTGGCAAACTCCATTATGACCATAAGGAGAAAGCGCGGAGCCCAAATATCGCGTGTCCAGAATGCGAGTGAACCAAAGATGATGTTGATGTAAAAATAAATAAGAATAGCCAAAAGTAAGGATCCAAAAGCTAAAAGAAGATATGTGGGATTGGATTGAAGGAAAATGGGTGGGCGAAAAATCAAGTAAATCAGCGGTAATTCTAAAAACATAAAACTGAGGTTAAAAAGCTTGTCGGCAAGGTCGCGAATAAAAAAGAAGCTAAAAATGTTGAATGGACGCATAAGGGGAATGGTGAGTGAGCCGCTATTGATCATCCAGCCTAGGTCGATAGTACGAGAACCCATAACGAGAGAACGTAAAACTGTAGTGCCAAAAAGATAGGTCATAATAGCGGCAAATGAGTAACCATAAATATCTCCCCCCTGCCCCAAAACAGCTTTCCAAATGAAAAATGGAATTAAGAAAACGAAGATTTGGCGAACTCTCCACATAATCATGTTGAGGCGATAGGTAAAAATTTCCTGGAGTGTAATTTGGAATATTGAGAAGTATTTTTTCATATTAGTAACCTTAGGGTCTGACCTTCCGCGCTTTATATGTCTCGCGGTTGGGCTCACCCTTTAAGGTCAGACCCTTTGGAGGCAGAGAACACACTGCGAATGACGTCTTCGATTTCGACCTCTTTGATGTTGATATCGACGACGTCGGGATTTTTGAGGAGGTCGGCGGCTTTTCCCGCAACCTGGCCTCGTAATACTTTGTGCGTAGTAGTGCCTGAGGGAGTAATAACTTCGATGATTTTATGTTTACTGAATTTAGCGATGACCTCGGAGAGAAGTCCGTCGTAGAGAATACTGCCCTCGTCGATAATGATGACGCGTTTGCAGAGCTCCTTAACATCATCCATATAATGACTCGTGAGAATAATGGAACCATCTCCGCTTTTGTTATATTCCTTTAGAAATCCGCGTATGGACTGTTGCATGACAACGTCTAGGCCTATTGTTGGCTCATCTAGGTATAGGATCTTGGGGGAGTGGATGAGAGCGGCGACAAGTTCAGCTTTCATACGCTGACCGAGCGAGAGCTTGCGCACCTGGACATTCAAAACATCTCCTATTTCGAGTAATTCGACGAGATTGTTTAAAGTTTTTTTATAGACGGACTGGGGAATATCATAGATATCTTTGGTTAAATTGAATGATTCGATGGCAGGCAGATCCCACCACAACTGGTTCTTTTGTCCCATGACTAGAGAGATTTGTTTGAGGAAATCATATTCCCTCTTCCATGGGTCAAAACCCAAAACCCGCACTTCTCCTGAAGTAGGATATAGAAGACCTGAAAGCATCTTGAGAGTTGTGGTTTTGCCGGCACCATTTGGGCCGATAAAACCAACTAGTTCACCTTCGTCGATGACAAAGGAGACGTCTCCCACGGCGACTTTT
>Ga0210057_1007445_pt1 | contig 13266 bp, 16 predicted proteins | sample CryGeyCG2114_010_2_FD_183968 | JGI IMG/M metagenome (GOLD analysis project Ga0210057, IMG submission 183968) | Groundwater microbial communities from aquifer - Crystal Geyser CG10_big_fil_rev_8/21/14_0.10 (SPAdes) (version 2) | ecosystem: Environmental > Aquatic > Deep subsurface > Groundwater ... | reverse complement strand
AAAAATGGCATTTGCTCAGTAACTGTCAATAGCCGGTGGTTGAAAGAAAAGATATCGGTATGGATTGATTTGTTGAGCCAATCATTATAGAATATTAAATATTGCGGGTATCGTATAACGGCTATTATGAGTCCTTGCCAAGGACTAAATAGGGGTTCGACTCCCCTTACCCGCTCCAGTTTGAATAACCCAAAACAGCCTTGAGGCTGTTTTGGGTTATTCAAACTATTGAGCTACCGGACCCTGAACCGATGGCAGGGAGGTTGGACCGTTTGTGAATGGCTCTGAGCCGGCCGGGGGGCCCTGGAAGTTGGAGTTTTGAATCTGTTCCACTGAGCTAGAGTCAGTCGGGATAGTTTCTGGGTAGTACTCCCCCGCCGGCTGGCTTGAATTTGGCGCAGGAGCGGTGAAGTTAAACCCACTAAAAACATACATGGCAATCATGCCGACGATTACAATACTGATAACAATTACCTTAAGGGCTTTTTTCATCCCGTTAGTGGTAGGAAGCGATAGAATCGCTTCCGAGGAAGTTAAGTTTAATACGAATCGACTTTTTTTTAGACTGAACCGATGATCTACTTTTTAGCAATGATTTGCTACCACTGACGGGATTCATTTTTTTCTGTATAATTAAGTTAAGCTAAGCATAGAACAAAAATGACTCGAAGTAAAAACAATTCTGGCTTCACGCTAATGGAGCTAATCATATCAATCGCGATTCTAGCAATGCTGGCGAGTTTAATTATATTCGCCTTTAATCCAGAAAGAGGCTTTAAACGAGCTAATAATGCTGAGAGGCTCACTCATGTATCAGCCATAGGCGGAGCTTTAAACTTTTACGCAATAGAGCACAACGGTGCTTTCCCATCAGGTATTGATAGTCAGTTAAGAATGCTGGGAACCGCTCAGACCGGGTGCGACTTTCTATGCAGTTCTACGTCAACGCCCTCAGTTTGCTTAGATATTGACTCTGTATTAACTCCGGATTATTTAAATGGAGTTCCGATGGATCCCGAAACTGGTAGTGCAGAAATAACCAACTATGCTGTCCAAAAATTACCCGAGGGCATCCGGGTGGTGTCTTGTACTCCGGCGCTTGATGAAGCGATTGAAAGTATTCAATAAAGGTAAAATGCGAAGAACCTTTGTTTCGACTGCGCTCGGACGAAATGGATAACAGAGTTACCCATTTCGCATCCTCGCTTGTCGTAATAAAGGTAAAATACAAAGAACCTTTGTTCCGACTGCGCTCGGACGAAATGGATAACAGAGTTACCCATTTCGCATCCTCGCTTGTCGTAATAAAGATTCCGTATGGCTGGGCCACGCGGTATTGGGCGGAGTTTGCCTCGCTCGCTCTTTGCCGCCTCAAAGGGCGGGGTATTTAATTGCGCGTAAAATCCCTCCCCCTCGCCTTTAGGCGAGGGTACTCCCCATTCCCCCTTTCCAAATCAAATCCCTCCCCCGGCTAAAGCCGGGTACTCCCTTTAGGAAAGGGAGAATAAATCCCTCACCGCAAGCGGTCCCCTCCCTTTAGGAAAGGGAGAATAAACACACCAAAATAAAACCAGACGACGTTTTAGGGTGCTGTTTGGTTTTGCGTTTGTGCCCTCGTGAGGAATCGAACCTCAATTAGCAGATCCGCAATCTACCGTCCTATCCGTTAAACGACGAGGGCATTTGATACCCAATATACACTACAACCCAATTCTCTTCAATAAGTGGTCAGAGAAAGACTCTTCGTATTCAAACTCTGGAAGGTAATAATCCAGTATTTCTTTAGCCTTCAAAGCGGAGTGATCGGCAATCATTATTTTGATATAGGTGCTTAGTTTTTCTTTTTTGCGAAGAATTATCTCAGAATATTCGGTATCTAGTGGGTTATGATGAATGGCAAAGCCACTTAGCTCCGGATAGGCATAAAACTCGCCCTCCTCGGCAGACTCCTCAGTGAGCCCCTCTCGAATCACGGCTATCCCCTCGTCGGAGAGAGCGCACTCCATCATCTTGGGGGTGTTGTTCGCTAAGAATAAGATGACTACCAAGGCAATTATTATAAAAAGCAAAAACATGAAGTTGGCTTGAAAAATGGCTACTACTACTGCGATTAAGGCCAAAACTACTATAGCCACATACCAGCGTGGGCTTTTAGGAAAAAAATAGTGTTCTGGCGCCTTCCAAGCTAAAAGTTCTTGCATGTAATTAATGATAGCACTTATCTCTAGGGTTGAAGCGTTAATTCTTCTAGCTGAACTCTCAAAAATTGCATTATCCGCCCATCGGGATAGTCGAATCCATTCTCTCTCTCTAGGTCGTTTACGGAAAGGCCACTACCAAAAGACAAATGAAAGGCTACATATTTTTTTGCATCTGGATTCTCTTTTTCAAATTTAGCGAGTGCACCGGAGAAACTCGCAAAAGCTCCCATGCCGGCGGCTCGAATCTTATCCTTGATTTCAACTGGCTCATCTAACTCCTGTCGGCTAATCTCTGGGAATCTTGCCGCGATATCTTCTGGAAGAGCGAATCTACTTTTATCGAGGTTTTCCGATAAGTTCATATTTTTAGTTTGTTATTTTTATATTGGGGTTGAAGAATCCGCAGGTTAGTTCGGTGGTAAAGCTGTCCCCTTCTGGCTCCATTATACCGAAGCTGTTTTCAACCAAATTGTTGTGTTGGAAGTTGAAAGTACAGGCCATGTAGTGATAGTAGTACCCTTTTAGACCGGCAGAGACCCCGCCGGCGACGTTATCAATGCTGATTTGGCCGACTGTGCCTAAATACTGATTAATGGCGGTAACATGGGCATTAGTCAGGTCGCTGGCGCCGTAGCTTACGGCTGGTATATTGAGCAGAATTTTATCGGTGCCACTGCTGACTCGCCAGTTAAGTGTTTTCTCGCCTATACGAGATAACTTAACCCCGACATTGGTCTCTATGGCAACCGTAAGAGATTGTACTGCGTCTGAGCAAAACTCCTCAAATGTTCGCAGACATGATTGAGTGGCCTGACACCATTGGTATCCGGCTGAACCCAAGCAACCATGTTCGTCAGTTCCCCCGCCGATGATGAGGTCGGATGGTGCCGGATCTGCTCTTAAGGCTAAATAGGCGACGCCGATTAATGGCACCAATATAATTAGAACCACGAGTTTTTTCATATATATATGATATCTTATTCCGACAAGCGAGGAAACACAATGGCCACTAAAAGTGGGCATTGTGTCCGAGTGCCGTCGGAACAAAGTGTTCTCCGCATTTTACCTTTATTCCGACAAGCGAGGAAACACAATGGCCACTAAAAGTGGGCATTGTGTCCGAGTGCCGTCGGAACAAAGTGTTTTATACAAAACCTTTATTTTTTAAGACCAATAAACCAGGTTGTGTCTTTCCCGTATTTCAAACCTCGACGCCAGAGTCGATTAAAGTAATCTCGACTATAGCGGTTGTTTCGGCCGGCATAAGGATTGGGGTCGTTGAGATAGATGTGTTTATCGGTGAGCTTGCTCACTAACGAATAATGCCCGTCTTTCCCGGGGTGACGATAGCCAACGATGACTCGATATTCACGATCTAGGATTTCTTCCAAGTCGGCGAGAGTGGCGTTCCGGCCAACTACATACCGGAGCTTGTACTTCTCGGCCACAGGGGCAAAGGCCTCAACTCGAACCCCGCTTTTTCTATTGGTTTTTAAAAGGCTGGCTAGAACTTTTTCGCTACGATTAATACCAATGGAGGCGAGAGCCATGCGTAAACTAGCGGCCGCACAGGTATCTTTAGTCTCTTGTTGAAAATATGGTAGTTCCATGCTTTGCCACTAATATAGCTCAAAGTCAAAGAATGAGCAAAAAAGCAAACGGCTCGCGCGAAGCGCGAGCCGTTTAAAATACTATTCTTCTATTAAACCTACTCTACAACCTCGGTATCTGTAGCTGGGGCATTCTCCGCTACTGCTGGTGCCGGGAGGAAAGTTTCGATTTGAGCACTGGCTCGGAGCTGATCGATAAGTGCGCTAACAAGCTGGTCGCCTTTTTGCTGACTAAGTTGGGTCCGAAGCTGATCTGAGACCTCTTCTAACGCAGGAACGTTTTCCTGACCCTCGATGGACTGATTGTAGAAAGCCTCCACCTCTTCATCGGTAACAGCCACGTCCTCTTCAGAGATGACCGTGGTTAGATATTTTTGCGTCAACATCTGCTTTTTGATGTTTTCCTTGAAAGCTACGTCGCTGATACTAGCCTTGGCTAATTCAGCTACGAAGGCTTCTTGGCCACCAACGTTTTCGACGATTAGGTTGTACTGATTGGCGATGTCTTCATCGCTTACAACGATACCGGCCTTTTCAATCTCCCCGAAAATTAACTGGGTATTGATGAGCTGATCTAGGACCTGGGCCTCTAGCTGAGCCATGATCGCTGGATCTGTAAGCTGACCGCCCTGCCCTTGCGCAGTAATGGTAGCCTTAGCGGCGTTTAATTCTTTTTCAAACTCGACTCTGCTGATATCTACACCGTTGACTGTAGCGACAACGTCGCTAGTAACTGGCTCAACAGTTTTTTGGTTATTAATGGTAAAGATGGCGATAGCGCCGGTAATCACGATAATCGCAATTACGATGATTATTATTAATTTCTTCATATGGGAAAAGTTTATCATACAAGCAAGCCAAATAAAACATTGACAAATTTTAGAAAAAATATGCTTAAAAAACTACTCTTCAATCAAACCAAGCTTTTTTAGACGCATCGTGATGGAGCCGGGTTGGCGTTTAAAGAATTCGCCGATTTTTTCCCGGGCGATTCCGGATTGGAACATAGTGGTAAGCAGTTCGTCGTCGCCTTCTTTCCATGGAGTATAGGCGTTGGAATATTTTTTCCGGATATCGGTCAGGTAAGTAGATTTTTCTTTCTTATTTTTTTCTTCAAACTTTTCTTTTTTTGGGGCAAGCTGTCCACCGCTGTTTTTAAGAAACTTCTCGTGCTCGCTCTTTAACAAACCCTTGTCTTTCGCCTCAACTTCTCTGGCCTTGATTGCTGAGAGTTCTTTAAAGCCTGCGTCCACTTGGCTGACCAAATCATGCACTTGGAGAGCGGTATTATTAAACCCAAGGAGTCTGAGCCCGGAGAGCGAACGAACTCGCGACAGAGCCACATAGCCCATCCCTGGCGAAAAGGCCCTAGAAAGGTCAATTTCAGCCGCATCTAGGCTCATTCCCTGGCTTTTATGGATTGTAATGGCCCATGCTAAGCGAAGCGGGATTTGGGTTATTTGAGCCAAAATCTTGCCACTGTCATCTTGAACATGCCAAGAGTCCGGGATGGCTACCACTCGTCGGCCATCTTTTAACCTTACAACTGGATAGCCGGTCGCAGAGTCAAAGTCCTCAATAATACCCATGGTGCCGTTTACCACCTTGCGCTCAAAGTTATTTTTAACAAACATCACCACTGCTTCTTTTTTCACAACCAGCCTTTCTGGAGCCAAGCAGCTTTTTATTAAGGCCTGGCTAACTTTTTTGTTACCGCTGGAGGTCATCTCAAAAACTTCTGTCTTCCCCGCTAGCTGATCTAGCTCTTTGTCGTTTTTAGAATCAACATTGAAGTTGTGCGGAAAAAGCCGAGCAGGTTTGGCGTGGGGTATCTCGGCCTGGAATCTTTCTTCTAAAAGCGCATATGTGCCCTCGTCTACGGCGTTATCCCTGATGGCATTTAGTACGGCGAGGTAGGCATCGTCTTCTTGACGGTGCTGTTCGGACAAGTAGCAGATGGTGGGGGCCAAATCCTGCCAACCGGTGCCCTGAAAAGCCATCTTCCCTTCTTCTCCTTGGCCTTTGTACACTGGCGGAAGCTGGAAAAAGTCGCCAGAGACCACAACTTGCAGACCGCCAAACGGGGCGAAGCTACTGCGAAAGTAACGCGTGATTCGGTTGACTAACTGCAAACGCGAAGCGTCTAGCATTGAGACTTCGTCAATTATTAAAACGGCTGGAGTTGAGATTCTTTTTGCAGTGCGGGCGTTGCGGGAGAGCCCTTTTATCTCTTGGTCGGTCAGAGTGTCGTTGATGCCCATGCCAGACCAAGAGTGGATAGTGGTGCCGTTTAAGTGAGTGGCGGCAATGCCGGTTGAGGCGGTGACAGCTACTGCTACGCCGTGGCTCCTCAAATAACTTATGTATTGATTGAGAACATAAGTCTTCCCGCTACCGGCAGCGCCGGTCAAGAAAACATTGTCTCCGCTTTTTAAAATATTTAGAGCTTGCTCTTGAGTCATGAATTACATTCTATTGTGAAATCAGTATTTGTCCAAATCACAATATTGTTGTAAGTATACAACAATATTGTGATTTGCGCATTTTCTTGGCGGAGGAAAACTCGAATTATATTTTCCAGTCCGCGATGATGAGCTTGGAGCCTATTTTTTTGACGACCACCTTTTGTTTTTCTCGCCAACCGAGCTCACGGATGTATTCAATTGGCAGAGTGACAGAGATGGTTGCTCCCCCGCCGGTGCGGGTGAGTTTGCGGATATTTCTGTCCTGCATTTTTCTTCTAGCCATATGTTTTTATTTTACCACAAAACCCCCCCCATGCTTTATCCAAAAGGGTGGATGACCCCCGCTACCAGCTATCACCACCGGCGCGGCAATAAATCTTCGCATCCCTTCAACACTTCAATAGAAATAAGATCGCGATGCTTACGCATAATGTATGGTAAATTTCTAATGCGCGCTTTTGGATAGATTCCTACAATTTTAGCTTCTTTGTCAGCAATGGTAATAATTTTTAACTTTTTAACATCAACGCCTGTATCGCGTAAACCGTAATCGAATTCTTCAGTGATGATTTTTTCTCCAGCGAGCCAGCCACCGAGACATTCAATAAAATATCCTCCAATACCGCAATCTGATCCTATACACATAGGCTCGTCGCCGATTGCATATACGTAAAAATTGGATTCGGGAACGATGTGATAGGGCGGTGCCCAAACCGTTTGCGTTCCAGCGCCTTGAGCAGCCTGCATACCAAGGGCAACTGTTTTATATTGTTTAACACCAAACGGATATCTCCAAAATACAATAGTAGCGATAGTTAAGAAAATAATTGTTAAAAAAACAAATAAAATTTTCTTGTCGTGAACAATGGCCAACTTCATATTAATCAATTACTTCTAAGGTGCCGATACTGACAAAATCGCCCTTTCTAGCCTTTATAAAAATATTGTATATTTCTTCCCATTTGCTGTGTTCAGTCACTGTAATACAGCCTAGAGAATGACTGCCTGCGTGAATATATCTATCGCCAGTGTGCCCGACCCGAAACCAAACTTTCGAATGGGGCGCAACTTTTGTATAATTTCGGCCGCCGGGATGCGGATGGTCCGGTATTTCTATATCATATAACCCTTTCTTCCATGGACTATGTTTGTAGTCTACTGTTAAATACTTCTTGCCATTTAAAGTTAGCGCCTTTTTATTTATAGAATACGTCGCTCTTGCCATTGATTGATGTTTAACCCGGGAAATGAAATATGAAGAGTCATTATCTTGCAATTTGACCGATAGCAGTTGCCCTCGATATGCACCTTCAAGTGGAGTAAAATACTCGCGTTTATTTTTGATATATTCGAATTTTACTTTTAAATATGCGGGGAGTGGGGCTTCTTTTGATTTTGCATCAAGGGCCCGCAACCAGCCATCTTTGCTATTTGGGATATATAATTCAATATCACCGATTATGGCCTCCAATGTTATCTCAAAATCAGCTGTTCTCTCGCCCCAAATTTTGCCTACAATTGAACGGGTTTCTTTTACTCGTACTTTATAAGTGACTTGTTGAGTCTTTTCGGCGTTTGGATCGATTTTTATATCACTATTTAAACTGCCGGTATCGTTAAATAATAAATCCTTTTCAATAACGGTAATAGAAACTTTTGCGTTAAATAATCCTTCATCGGCTTCAAACCGACCTACTTCTTGATTTATTTTTGCTGATGTCCCGATCTTAATTTTTTTGTCAACGCGTAAAAATTGACCGAGTACTCCAATTTCAATACGAATATCGTCACCGACAGAGCTTCCACTGTATTTTACTTTTGTAAGTTTTAACTGAATAGATTTCATCATAGCGGTTTTTTATTACGACAAGCGAGGATGCGAAATGGGTAACTCTGTTATCCATTTCGTCCGAGCGCAGTCGCAGCAATGGTTCAATACCCCGCCCCTTGGGGCGGTAAGGGCGAGCAAAGCGAGTTCCCCTCAATACCGCTTGGCCCGGCCATGCGGAACCTTTATTTAAGCACCGATTGGTAGTTTTTAAGCAAGAATATGGTTTCTTCCCGGAGGTGATTTTTCACCCACGCTTTGGCTTTTTCGTTTGGCCATATGAGTTTATTTTACCACAAAACCCCCTCCATATTTAACTCTGTATTTTAATACAGAGTTAAATATGGGAGGTAAGGTCTACCTGAAGAACTGCTTCATTTCTTTGATTATCTGGGGGGCCGCTTTTAACTTACCTTTCTCTATTTTAAAGCCCTCTTTCTCGGCGAATTTCGTAAGGATATCGAGGATTTCTTGACTGGAAGTAATAATTTTTTCCGGGCGGATCATTGGCCCCTTATTTAGAGCTTCTTCGAGGAGGCCTTGAACGCCGGCTAGGTTGCCTTTTTCTATAAATCCACCGCCCAGGATAAAGAATGAATCTCTGTGAACTATTGTTACAAAATAGGGGTACTCGCCGGAAGGAAGCGGCTGGGCCAATGGTTTTTTTGAGAGCCCTATCTCCCAAATCATCCCTGTGTCGACTACTTGGTCTTTTTGAGTTAATTGATTTTGGCTAGAACCGGCTGGTTGAGACGTTGAGCCAGGCTCAAACTGAGCCTTGTATTCTTTTAGGCGCTCACTTGGGTCTTCAAAGTCAACATCTTTGGGATTAAAGTAGGTTGACTCAAGCTCTTCTGGGTGGGTTATCCCTAGCCATTCAAGCGTGTCAACCTGCTCCGGATTAGCCGGGTCTTTGACTGTCTCTAGGAGTCTTACATAGCCCCCTACTCCGCCGCAGTCCTCCGGTGGGCAGGCATTCGCTCCGGTGATACACTGCGGATATTCTTGGCCCGCCTGGGCTTCCAGCTCTTTTTCAAACAGAACAGCGTGCGCCCAGTTGTCGCCAAAATCATAGCAATACTGGAGTTGCTTCACCTTTTTATTCAAAAACTGAGAAATTTCTACTTCTGTTTCGTCAAGTGGATCCTCGTCGCCGTAGAGCATGGTTTCGGACGTAATAAATTCAATCCGGATAGGTTTTTCTTTCGGGGTATTGATATAAAAGGCATGCAGGTGTGAGTCTGTCCAGCCCATGGCGCTTTGAATCGCGACGTGTAGCTGGAAAAAGGTGTAGTCACTCGGGACCAAAATACGTCTCCAGATTTTTGGCTCGGAGTCGTTTAGGGTTATTTTAAGCTGATAAATTGTTTTTAAACTCATGTCTTTATTTTAATACAGAGTTAAATAGGGAGGGGGTTAGGGACAGTACCTGGCTTTTACAAAGCCGGCTTCTTGGGCCTCTTCTTCTGAGCAGAAATAAGCTTCGCCTCGAGTTGGGTCAATTTTTACCTGAGCATAGTTATTGCACTCCTTGAGGAAGTAGGTCTTTCCAAACTGGTCAGTGGAGATGTTGCCCTTGATGGAGCACTGCGATGATGGAGCGGTGGCACTGGCTTGACTCCGCTCTGACGGGCTGTAGTCGCATTTACCCCATAAGCCTTTTTCTGCGTTTGTGGCCTGCTCGCGTTGCTCTAGAAGAAGGCCATGGTAGAGCTTGTCGTGAGGGCTTTCATTTAACTCGGCGTAGCCGCCGGCGACCATGTACTCGTCGACTAGGATGTTGCTCTGAAGCGGAGCGGGGTTTGGCAGTATTGCGTAGCGCAAGAGACGGCCAAAGTGATCAGTGCCGGTGACGTCTTTTCTTAGCTCAACGCTTTTGCCCTCGATAAGCTTTTTGAGCGCTGCTTTTGATTCCTTGAAGTAGCACTCACCTTCTTCGGGCGCGTCTATACCCAGAAGGCGGACTACGTCACCGTCTTCTAGCTCAAAGGTGTCTCCGTCTATGACTCGCGCTACCTTGTAGAGCGCCACATCGCCAGAACGCAGGGCTGAAAGCTCGCTTTTTTTAATAAGTGAGTAGCCGCTATAACCGACTGCTGCTAAAATGGCTGTTACGGCGGCGATAGATATTTTTTTTCCGATACCCATTGGCTGTAATTATACAGGTTTCGCTTGGCTAGGCCAAGCGGAACCTTTATTCCTCATAGCTTTCCGAATCAAGACTTTCCTGCATATATTCATACACCGTTTTAATAACTTCTCTCACAACATCAGAACAATTTTTATACTTTATCTTTTCTAGGGCTACATCACGAAACTGCCGAATTGGCTCAGAAAGCAACGCATGAATAAATGATTGAGTAGTGCCGCTCACGCCAGAAAAATCTAATACAATCTCTTCTCCATCTGCCAATGTAGGCATGATCTTATTGAGACGTAGCTTTTTCGCCACATCTTTATTCTCTGCGAAATCACCAGCTAAATCTTTAACTTCAATTAGCATGCTCATATAAATTTTGGTTCTTTGTACTTCTTTCGTTTACGATCTCTGACCGCCCTGCCGTACACTTCTCGTATAGCCGAGAGAAGCTGAGTAAATTCAGATTTATTTTCGAGAGATAAATCTATTGCCACCAAGGCCCCCTGAAGATAAGGAGCGTCGTTGCGCTCAGAATGGCGATCATCATCCGGATCGGGATGAAGTCGCGGTTTTTCTATTCTCTTATCATGAAGCAGCAGCTTATAAATACCGGAGCCGCTATAAATCATAAAATAACTACGCGCTATTTGTGCAATGGACTTAATGAAAAATAACCCAGCGCCTGCGTTATCTTCTGTTCCGCCTTCTTTTCGTGTTGTGCCCGAAATACCTGGAACCATTGCCCATTTAATTGCCTCTATGTCTGTCTTTGACCGGGAAGCCCAATACTGTTGCAAACTCTTTTTAATACCAATACCACTATCACAAATACCAATACGAATTGTGTTTGACTTTTTGTAATATTGAGCCGCAACGATCGCCCCGTTTGTACTTTCTGAATGCTCCAATACGTTGCGGAGCAGTTCCCCTACCGTGTATTTAATGGCATCCGTTTTATCCGCAGGTAAATGCAAAAGAGGAATCATATCTGTAATAAATCTTGACTGCTCGGTAGAATTTTTTATAACAGTGACAGGTATAAATCTTCCTGACTCTTCCTTCTTTTGAATAGTATATGGAGACTCCTGATGCGTAAATTCAAAAAGTCCCATACGGTCAAGGTATGAACCAGAAGTTGCTGTAAGATTTTCAAACATAACGTTCTGCTTACCTGCCCGCATTGCCATTACTACGATTAAAGCTAAAACAGCCGGATGTACATTTATCCATTTTGGGTGAGAATAGATATAAAGATGCTCAGGATCAGAAAAATCCAGACTGCTTATAAAGCGGTCAAAATTGCGCAAATAGTCTGAATTGGATAATGTCACCTTCATAAGGTGAAGTTTACCTGTAGAGCGTATTTGTGTCAATATACGCTCTACAGGGAATAAAGGTCCGCGCGGCTAGGCCAAGCGGTATTGCATAGATTCTTCGGCGCCCAAGGCGCCTCAGAATGACGGTGAGGCAGGGTTTCGTAATTAGGACTTTAAAGGGGACGGCCGTCCCCTTTAAAGTTGGGCGGCTTGGGCTTTTTGTGACCCCTCCCTATTTAACTCTGTATTAAAATACAGAGTTAAATAGGGAGGGGGTTACAGGCGACAAAAGAAACAAAATAGGCACTTGGGCTGTGTCCACTTTATGGGGTACGGATCAACGGCGGAGACGATTGGCGCAACTTTGAACCAATAGGACGATTCATTTCAGCCGTGTTGATAAAATTGTACGTGATTTAAGGAGAATCTGCAAAGAAAATCCTACTTCTTTTGATATTCCAGCCTTTGCTCACAAAGTTTACTGAATTTGCGACCACAATTGGCTATAAATAGCTATGCCTCATATGGTTGATTATCTGGTCCTTAAATTTTTTAATCAGTAACCTTTATCTGTGGATTCCAAACTATTTCCCAGAGATGACCATCCGGATCAGCAAAATATCCGGCATAGCCGCCCCAAAATGTATCCGCAGCCGGCTTGATTATCTTTGCGTTTGCTTTTTTTGCGCATTCCATAATTCTGTCAACTTCTTCTCGACTGTTCACATTGTGACCAATTGTGATCTCTGTAGCACTCGGCGGTTGAAGCATAACTCCTGAATCGTGAGCTATGCTTTTTCTCGGCCATAGCGCAAGTTTTAGGCCATTCTGTAATTCAATAAAAACAACTGCACCATATTCAAATTCTTGTCCAATAATTTCTTGGGTTGGAAAGCCTAAACCATCCTTATAAAATTTAAGCGTTTGTTCTAAATTATCAACCCCCAATGTAATTACTGTAATTCGTGGTTTCATCGTAGTTCGAATCCCCTCAGGGCTCACTCATTTTAACACTTTTCTGTTTTAAAATGTAGCGCAAAATAAGGGAATTTTGATACCTACTTTCCAAAACTACTGGCGGTGACGATGTCCGAAAGTTTGAACCGAAAAAACAGCTTAAATTCACGGATATTGATAGAAGTATACAGGAATTACGGGCTATGTTCAAAGTTCATCCTGAGTGGTTTGAGACGCCTCATCCAGAGTCTAATAGGGGTAAAAATGAAGTGGATTATTCAATTCAATGATTAAATAACTACCCGTGGCACTTTTTATATTTCTTATTTGAACCGCATGGACAGAGCTCATTCCGCCCAACTTTTTTGATAGTCTCTTTTTTTACATCAGGAAATTCTGTATCACTGACCTTTGTCTGAACAGGATTTATAAGTATTTTTAATTCTTTCTGTAACCGTTGTGCCTCTTGCTCTGATTCCTTAGTCCAGCGCCGGCCATCAAAATATACCGCATCTTCCGATCTTCCACCGTTGTCGGCTCCTGATTCAGTCGAAAAACCGATTATATCCCTTGCATCTGGATAGACAAGTCGCATTATCATACAGCAGGCATGCAGGTATTCGCCTCTGAAGGTCCGATATTCTTCTTCGGGCCGGTTAAATTTATTTGAAAAAGCTACTAGTGCATAGTAAACGCCATCGCCTTTTTTCAGGGGGACAATAAATCTCCTACCGATCATATGTGCCGGA
>Ga0210057_1007442_pt1 | contig 13272 bp, 12 predicted proteins | sample CryGeyCG2114_010_2_FD_183968 | JGI IMG/M metagenome (GOLD analysis project Ga0210057, IMG submission 183968) | Groundwater microbial communities from aquifer - Crystal Geyser CG10_big_fil_rev_8/21/14_0.10 (SPAdes) (version 2) | ecosystem: Environmental > Aquatic > Deep subsurface > Groundwater ... | reverse complement strand
TAAAATCAAAGTGTAAAAATCTCCGCCAAAGGCGGATCAGCCTCTGGCTGAAAAAATCAAAATGACAATAAAAAATTTTAAAATTAATAAATTTTGCAAAGCAAAATTTTGAGAGACTTAAATTTTGATTTTTAATTTTTCAATTTTTAATTAAAAGTAGTGGCGGGGATTAGGTGGGGCTATGTGGTGTTGACAACTAGTTTAGTTTATATATACTGAGCATATAAGGCCCCGCGGGGCTTTTAAAATTGGCATGTTCCGTACGAAATAACGGACGCGAATTAAATAAACACAATGTATAGTAAAAGGTCAAAAATTTTTAATATTAATTTAGGGTTTCGGGCGTCTTTCGGCGTCCGTGTCCTATTTTGTACGGGATTTATCCCGTTAGAAATTTATGGTCTAGATTTTAACGGGGAAAAACAATTATTTTAGTATAAGTTGGATTTATTATAAAAGCTTAACTTAAATTTTCTAACGGGATGAAATATTGGACAAAATTAGTTGATTACGTCAAAGGTTCCCACCTTGAGATGAAAAAAGTGAATTGGCCGACAAAGCGGGAGACGACCCGTTTTACCATAGCGGTGATAGCTATTTCTTTGGCGGTCGCTTTTTATTTGGGAGCGCTTGATTTTATTTTTGCCTACATCTTAAGACTTTTGATATAACCCATGTCTAAACAGAAGATACAACAGGGGAGAAATTGGTATGCGATCCATACTTATTTCGGATACGAAGACGCGGTTCTGCGTAATTTAAGACAGCGTATCGAGTCTTTGGACATGGAAGACAAAATTTTTGGTGTTCTTGTGCCGAAAGAAAAAAAAATAAAGATAAAGGCGGGCAAGCGCCAGGTGGTTGAGGAAAAGATATATCCGGGCTATGTTTTGGTTGAAATGATCGTGACGGATGATTCTTGGTATGTTGTGCGGAATACTCCGCGAGTTACCGGTTTTGTCGGCGCGGGAACCACACCGACCCCTCTTTCAAAAGAAGAAATAGACGTATTATTCAAGAGGATGGGGGTGGAGGAGCCAAAATACAAGATTGATGTGGCGCCGGGAGACGCGATAAGGATAACCGACGGACCCTTTAAAGATTTTGAAGGGAAGATTTCCGAGATTGACGAAGAACGGGGGAGGGTTAAAGTGTTAATAAGTATTTTTGGTAGAGAAACCAATACGGAATTTGATATATTACAGATAAGAAAAATATAGACCATTTTAATTTATCATGGCAAAAAAAATCAAAACAATAATAAAATTACAAATACCGGCCGGTAAAGCAAACCCCGCCCCTCCGGTGGGTCCTGCTTTGGGACAGCACGGCGTTAATATCGGAGAGTTCTGCAGTAGATTCAATGACGCCACCAAAGAGAAGGGCGAGAGTATTATTCCGGTTGAGATAACCGTTTTTGAGGACCGGACTTACGAATTTAAATTAAAAACTTCTCCCGCATCCGATCTTTTGCGCAAAGCCGCGGGGGTCGAAAAAGGATCCGCTAATCCTTTGACCGGCAAAGTGGGGAAGGTATCCAAAGACCAGATCAAGAAGATTGCCGAAGAAAAAATGGAGGACTTGAACGCCAAAGATATTGAAGGCGCCATAAAGATAATTGAAGGAACCGCCCGGAGCATGGGTATAAAAATAGAGTAATTTATCGCGGGGGAGCCCGTTGGATAATAAACAACTTATCCACAGTTTATAAAGAAGTTATTAAATCCCGACTACAGCGTGATTTAATTTTTGAGTAAATTAAAATTAAAAAATTGAAAATTGTTAAAAATTGAGAATCGAAAATTTTGATCTGCTATTTTGCGGTTTCGATTAATAAATGTAATATAATAACAGATTTAAAAAAAGGGGGTTGGAAATGTCGGATAAAAGAGAAAAGGTCAGATCATCTGTTTTTTTGGGGTCTATTATTTTACATTCGGTGCTTTCGACGTGCGATCGCCTGCGGACCGCCTGCGGTTTTATCAAAAACAAGAAGCTCCGCGGTATCGGGTATAACGGCTCGGTATCGGGCCAGCCTCATTGTGATGATGATGGTCATCTGATGGTTGATAACCACTGTGTAAGAACGCGGCATGGTGAGAAAAATGCCATCTCAAACACCGACCGGCAGCATATTCGGGGGTCTGAAGCCGTTGTGATAGCGACCCCGTGCGTTGATTGCATGAAAGACCTGATCGAAGAAGGCGTTCGGAAGATAAGTTATGTCGGGAACTACGACAACGCCAAAGGCAAGGAATTCATCGAAGACCTCGCGCGTAATCGCGGAGTAGAACTACGTCGGTTTGAGATAGATTTTGCCGATCTTTTTCAGGAACTCTTTGACATGATGGCCCAAAAGGGGGGAGTTTTGTATCGTAAGGGTTACACCCTAAACATCCAAAAAGTTCCGTTTGTCCCGGAACCCGAAAAGAAAGCTGAAGAAAAAAATAAAGGGTATTAACCATTTGTTTCTAGCACTCGCTCGGAAATAAAAAAGCTTCGTTTTGATTTTTTATTTTACTCAACTCGCTTGAAAATAATTACGAAAAGCCGGTGCTGCCAAAGCCGCCCCGGCTTTTTTTATTCATGAAGTTTTTCTCGTTCCATTTTTTAACGCGGGAAAATCTTACGAACATCGCCTGTCCTATCCGTTCGCCACGTTCTATTTTGACCGGTTTTTTCGTGAAATTGAGCGTTAAAAATGTTATTTCATCATTTTCTCCGCAATAATCGGAGTCCACTATTCCGATGCCGTGCGGGATAATGAGGCCTCGCTTGGGCGAGCTTGAGCGGGGAGCTATTATCAAAACATGATCTTTAGGTGATCTGATTATAAGATTTGTCGGTATATAGCCCAATGAGCCGGGTTTTATGGTCATATTAACGCGCGAATACAGGTCAAAGGCGCAGGCCCCTCCGGTTTTATAAGCCGGGAGAGGCAGGGTCTTATCAATTCTTTTGATATTTATTTTCATCCCGTTAGAAATAGAACGCGAACACGATAAAGCATTGCGTTCTTGGATTACATTTTATAAATTTTGGACTTTTAATCATAATATCATTTTAATACCCGTGCGTTCGCTATTTCTAACGGGATTCATATTTTATAATGATGCGAATAATAATTCTATGCTAATTATACGAACTGCCAATAGCTAATTATTCGCAGTTCGTAGATTAGCATGTTGTTAGCATATTAACATCATAATAGCATAAGCGTATTAGCAATTTGCAGATTAGTACGTTGTTCGCATATTTGCATTATATTGGCGTAAGTCGTTTCTATGATATAATTTTATCAGAATGCTCATAAGTAAAAAAGCAAAGAGGGGTGGTCTTATGAAAAATATTCCAAGAGGGATTTTTATATTATTTGAAGGCGGAGAAAAAGTAGGAAAATCAACACAAGTTAAGCTGGTTGACGCGTATTTTAAAAAGATCGGGTACTCTTCAGTCGTTTCGCGTGAGCCGGGAGGAGGGGATCCCAATATCCGCCAAAAACTGCTACATTCCGAAAAACCTTTGACGGCGAAAGAGGAGTTGGCTTTATTTTGTGAAGACAGAAGACTCCACGTGGAAAATTTCATTATTCCGGCCTTAAATGCGAAGAAGATAGTTCTTTTGGATCGTTTTGAGCCCTCATCCATAGCTTATCAAGGATACGGGCGCGGACTTTCGGTAAGTACCATCCGCCGTGAAAGCGCGAAAGCGCGACAGGGAATTTGGCCCGACCTGATAATTCTTCTGGACGCCGATCCCGAATTCGCGCATAAGCGCGCCGAAGCTACGACCAGATTTGATAAAGAAGGCCCCGAGTTCCATCTGCGTTTAAGGGAGGGGTTTTTGGCTCAAGCCAAAAAAGATCCCAAGCGCTGGCGGATAATAGACGCTTCTTTGACGGAGAAGCAGGTATTTTTAAATGTGGTAGATTTTTTAAAAGATCTTTTCTTCCGTGAGTTCGGCATAAATTTGCCCTAACACAACCTTTTCGCTTTATATGCCCGGTACTTAACAGGGCTCTTTTTTTATGGTAGAAATTATAAAGGACTTTTCTTTAACAGAAAGGAGTAGTCATGGAAAAAATAAAAGACAAACTGCTCGATCAGGCAAGAGAATTTTTGAATTGCTCAAAATATTCCCCATATTTCAGCCCCATGGAGATTGAGGCGTTGGAGCCTTTTTTTACCAATACCAATGGTCGGGTATTTTTTATTCATTCGCTTCCTGAAGCGGTGATTGACGTTCTTTTATCGATGTATTCGCGGCTAAAAAATAAAAGGGGACTGCGCGGAACATTCGTGGACTCATTCTTACCGCATTTTCTGTCCTCGGATCTTTCGGAGACGGCGGAAAAATTCGGCGGAGACCCCGAGGCTTTCCTAAAACAATACAAGATAAAATCTCTCGTGGATTTTTTAAACCACTCACGTGAGTCAAATGAGAGTTTTAGAAAATTTTTGTCCGCTATGCGTATTGATTCCGAATATATCAGTCATTTGGCGTCCAGCCCCAAGGTCAAAAAATTTCTCGGGATGTGGCTCGATAAATTCGGTCACAACTCCATTGCGCGTATGGCCAAGCTTTCCGTCTGCATGGAAAACATTTCCATTCTTGCGGCAAAATCGATTGAATGGACGAGACCAGGTTCCGGATATATTGAACTTTCAACCAGATACGTCGATATGTCGGGAAAAGATTTTTATCCAATCGAAAACGAACTCTGCGAATTCGGTATTCCAAAAGAAAAAACGCGCGGGATGATGGAATATTCTTTCAATCAATATCGGTATTTCCAGGGAGAAAATTTCTCGGGACCGTTTCCTCAATTTTTGAGAGACAAATACCGCGATTTGGTTCCCGATCCTGCCGAGCTTGAAGCGGGCGTGATGGGGGAAACCTGTGACGTGCTGGGCAATTTTCTGCCCTCCTCTACCCTCACCTCGGTCGGTGCGTCGGTTTCCGGGGAGGCTTTCCCTGAGCTGATTCGGCATTTACTGTTGGATAATACGCCCGAAAACGCTGTTTTGGCGGAAATGATCCTGAAGGAGTCCTCCAAAATAGGCGGAGATCAATTCAGCCGACACGTGGAGCCCTCGGTTTGGAAAAAGGATTCGTGGGGATATTTAGCGCCGCTTCCTTTTGTGTTCAAGACTCTTGGGTGGGGGCTTCAGGAAAGCGGAATAACGGAAAACTTGCTCGTCCCTAATAAAATAACAAGGAATATTTTACACAAAAGCATGGTGAAACAGAGACAGTTTATGTTTTTGAGGAATTTTAACGAGGCGTTAAAATATCTTGAAGCGGTTCGGAGAGATGAATTTGATAAATTGCCCAATCATTTTGAAGGGGTGTCGGCCGTATTTTCCGGAGTTATGAGTTTTCGCGGATGGCGCGATTTGCATCGCCAGCAATTTTCCACTCATTACCGCACTTTAGTCACGCCAAATCTCGGATTTTATAAATACGACAAACCGGCCCCGCAGGGGTTCATGGGCGCCTGTCTTGATGTCTGGGATAAAAATCATAAATTTTATAATTTTATGAAATCCAAAATTGTCGGGAATATTCCAGCGGAGCTTATGCAATATCCGATGGCGCTCGGTAATCTGGTCGGTTTCCAGATCGGCGGCAATCTTTCACAGATGGAATTTTGCAACTGGCAGAGAACTAAATACAGCGTAAATCATGAAGTTCGCCGGATATTCGTGGGTATCGAGCAATCGCTTAGATCGTCATATAGTTGGTGGGGGAAAATTTCCCGCGCGGATATGACTGGAGCGTATGTTTTTGCGCGAACGAAGAAAGGAATAGTGCTTAAATAACAACAAAAAACCGCTACGGCGGTTTTTTTTAATTTTTCATATGTTTGTTTTGGGCGGGCACATTTGGCGAGCTTGTTTATCCGGCAATCGCCGTAGTAAATCTTTTTAAGGGTTCACAGTTGAGGGGTCTTGCGGAATTCAATTTTTAAACTCGTGCTCCGGCAAAGAAAAATCATAGTCGTCTTATAACGAAAAAGCGTCACCCTGCTCGACTCTGTCCCGCTTATAGCGGGACTTCGCTTCGCGTGTACCCGCCGCTTTTTCTATTTGTCTCCTTGATTTTTAACTTTGCCTCCGCAATGTTTAAAAATTGAATTACCGCAAGCCCTTTATAAGTTTATCAACAAAAGAAAGCTGGTGCGTTCTCTGAACGGATTTGCGAGCCCTTTTTGGCGTGGTCCCCGACTTGCTGGAGGGGCAAAAAGGGCTCGCAACCTCGGAGTCCCACGCTGGTTGGGACGAGAATGAGTGAAGAGAATGCGCCAGATTTCTTTTTCCTGGAAACGCTAAATGTGCTTGCGCATTATCTGTTAAACATATTTGTTAAACATATTGAAATATTTTTTGTTAAGTATTATTATTGAATAATATTTTTAAATCCTATGAATAAACGGTTTATCGCGGTTTTATTGATCTTGCTCGGAGTAGCGCTTGCCTACGTCGATTTTGTTCATTTGGTAAAACCCGAATGGGTTTTGGGTCAAATTAATTATCGCCTGGGTCTTGATCTGCAGGGCGGGACTCATTTGGTGTATGTCGCCGACGTTTCCGGAATACCCGCCGGCGAAGCCGAGGAGGCGGTAGCCGGTTTGAGAGATGTAATCGAAAGAAGGGTTAACTTTTTTGGAGTCGCCGAACCGGTTGTCCAGGTTGAAAGATCGGGAGACGAGCTCCGTCTTATAGTTGAACTCGCCGGGGTTTTTGATGTTAATGAGGCCATACAGTATATTGGCGAAACGCCATATCTTGAGTTTAGGACCGAACGCCCCGAAGAAGAAATTAACGAGATACTTGAGGCGCAAAAAAATGGAGAGCGGATGTTTGATGATCCTTATTACGCGGAGACAAAATTAACCGGACGGTATTTGAAGAATTCTTCGGTGAGTTTTGACAATGTTACCGGGTCTCCACTGGTCCTTTTGAGCTTTAATGATGAGGGTTCTGAAATTTTTGCGTCTCTGACCCGTGATTATATTGATAAGCGTATTGCTATTTATTTGGATGGTTCCCCAATTTCACAGCCGGTGGTCCAAAACGAAATTACCGGAGGGCAAGCCCAGATATCGGGAGACTTTAGCGTCCAGGAAGCAAAGGAGCTGGTTCGTAATCTCAATTCCGGAGCTTTACCGGTCCCAATCAGTATCATTTCCCAGCAAAGTATTGGGCCGACCCTCGGCGCGCGCGCTTTTGAAAAAGGGATCATGGCCAGTATTTATAGTATTCTCGCCGTTTCGTTGTTTTTGATATTATGGTACCGCCTGCCCGGCGTCGTCGGGGTTTTGGCCCTCACTTTTTACATATTATTTGTCTTATCTATATTTAAGATATTCGGACTTACTTTGACCGCGGCAGGTATTGCCGGATTTATTCTTTCAATAGGGATGGCGGTTGACGCCAACATTCTTATTTTTGAAAGAATAAAAGAGGAAATTACCCGGGGGCAGTCGATAGACAACGCTTTAAAGGATGGTTTTTGGCGTGCTTGGCCGTCCATACGCGACGCAAATATTTCAACTATTATCACCTCCGCCATTCTTTTTTGGTTTGGGACAAGCATGGTCAAAGGATTTGCATTAACCCTCGGGATAGGGGTTATATCGAGCTTGCTTTCGGCCTTTATTATCACAAGAACATTCATCATGGCTATCGGTTTGCGTCGCGTGAATATAAGAGGTTTTTTATACGGTTCGGGATTTAGCCATCTTAAGTTAGGAGAATTGGGGCAAGATAAAATTTAAATTATTATGTTCATAATCAAATACAGAAAATATTTTTATATCTTTTCATCAGTATTGATCACGGCATCAATCGCTTCGATATTGCTTTTCGGTTTTCGTCTGGGCATAGATTTTACAGGGGGCTCTATTTTGGAGGCGGAATATAAGAACGGGCGTCCCGACATATCCCTCATAAAAGAAGGAATAAAAGAAGGCGGGTTTGACAATGCTATAGTCCAGCCGACAGGCGACAACGGAGTGCTCGTGCGCCTTCGCGAGCTTTCGGAGGAGGAACACCAGACTTTGCTTGATACCCCCATTTTTGAGGGTTCCGAACAGCTTCGCTTTGATTCCATCGGCCCGATCATAGGCAACGAATTAAAGAAAAATTCTCTCACCGCCATCATTCTGGTTTTGGTAATGATATTGGCTTTTGTCACTTGGAGTTTCAGAAAAGTATCAAAGCCGGTCTCATCCTGGAAATACGGAGTCGTCGCGATAGTAGCTTTAACGCATGACGTGCTGGTGCCGATCGGTTTTTTTGTGGTGTTGGGCAAGTTTATAAATGTGGAGGCCGATACTCTTTTTGTCACCGCTCTTCTGACTATTCTCGGTTTTTCGGTCCATGACACGATTGTAGTTTTCGACAGGATTCGCGAAAACATCCGCCGTTTCGGCAGTTCGTTGCAATTTGAGGAAGTGGTTGGTAAAAGTTTGAGCGAAGTTATAGGCAGGTCTCTTGCCACGTCTTTCGCTCTTTTTATTGTGCTCCTTCTTCTTTATATATTTGGTGAATCATCCACATCATATTTTATTCTGACGCTTCTCGTCGGTGTGATCGCGGGTACTTATTCCTCGGTTTTTTTGGCGAGTCCCCTGATAGTAAGCTGGGACAATTTAAGTCGGGCGAGAAAGCGCTCTTAATTAAAATTGATCCCATACGAAATATTGTTTGCGTTGTTCTGTATTTATAAATTATTTAGAAAAGCTGGATTATGATAATTTTGTACGGGATTTAATATTGACACGGTTATGCTTATTTATTATTTTCTTAGATAAATAATACTGTTGACTTATTTTAATATTCTGATATTATGTACTTGACCTTATTTAAATAATATTGTAGAATTAATTATATATGGATTGCGGTTAAGTATAGCCGTAACTAAAATATGAGCTTACCTTTTCGCCCAGAAGAAATAAATTGCAGACTTTTTAAAAATCTTCCCGAACGCTCCAAAGGGGTTTTAGAGCGTCGTTTTGGTATTGGATCTTCGAATAATTCCGAAACCCTTGAGGCAATCGGGCGTCATTATGGCATTACAAGAGAAAGGGTCAGACAAATCGAATCGCACGCACTCGCGCGACTTTCTTCCGCTAAAAAGAACGACAAAGAAGTGTTGGACGCTCTTTCGTATTTAAAAAGCGCCCTTGAGGAGCGCGGAAATGTCGTTCGCGAAGATGATTTGCTTGAAGCGCTTTCCGATGAAAAGCGACAGAAAAATTACATTCATTTTCTTTTGACTATTTCGGATGATATAAAATATTTGCGCGAGAATGAGCATTTTCACGAAAGATGGGTTGTCGACTCCCAGACAGCCGGACACGCCGAAGAGATATTAAAACAGCTTTCGCGCGAGCTTTCCGATGAGCCTATTTCGGAAGAAGAGATATCCGCGAAACTCATCAGTATTTCAAACAAGCTCGGTTATACTTATCCAAAGAATACGCTTATTTCATGGCTTGATTTTTCAAAATGCGTGGCAAAAAATCATTTTGGTGAATGGGGGCTTATTAGGTCGCCCTATATTCGTCCAAGAGGAGTAAGGGACTTGGCGTATCTTATTATGCGCAGGCACGGCTCTCCTCTGCATTTTAGGGAGGTGGCTTCGAATATCGAAAAATTCCTCGCTAAAAAGGCGCATGAACAGACCGTCCATAACGAACTCATAAAAGATGAACGGTTCGTGCTTGTCGGTAGGGGGTTGTATGCTCTTTCCGAATGGGGTTATGAACCCGGAATTGTAAAAGACGTGATAAAAGCCGTTCTCAACAAGAACGGTCCGCTTAAACGCGAAGATTTGATCAAAAAAGTCTTTCAGGAGCGCCATGTGAAAGAAAATACTATTCTCATAAATCTACAAAATAGGAAGCATTTCAAAAAGCTACCTGACGGCAAGTATACTCTGGTATAATTAAATTATGGAGATTTTATTCAACGCTTTTTTTGAAGGCCCAGTTAGGGATATTTTTAGGTTGATGTTTGCCTATTGGTTTGTCTGGATGCCTATTGCCCTGGCTTCTATTGCCTGGGAAATGTGGGTTACCTATGTAAGGACCAATTGGCTTGCCAACAGCCCTCGTACGTTACTGGAGATAAAAATTCCGCAGGAGATTGCAAAGGGTCCCCAGGCGATGGAGGTAGTCTTGAACGCCATTCATAGCGCCGGTGGAGGGAATATGAAAATGCGTTATTGGCATGGTTTGGTGCCGACCTGGTATTCCCTTGAGATAGCGAGTATCAACGGTAAGGTTCATTTTTATGTAAATACCCAGCGTTTTTTTAAAAATCTTCTGGAATCTCAAATTTACGGGCAATACACCGAGGCCGAAATAGCCGAGGTAGACGATTATACTAAAGTTCTTCCCAAAGACCTGCCGAACAATGACTGGAGCGTATGGGGGGCGGAATTCGACCTTACCAAGGACGATGCCTACCCCATAAAAACATATATTGATTACGAGCTTCATCTCGTAAAAGAGGAGGAAGAAAAAGTTGACCCCCTTTCATCCATACTGGAATTTATGGGGACGCTAAGAGAGGGAGAACAGCTTTGGTTCCAGATCCTGATCAAGGGCGCGGGAGGAGAGTGGCACGAAAAAGGAAATAAATTCGTAGAAAAATTGCTAGGCCGTAAGAAATTCCAGCCGGGTGCAGATACGGGCAGGCCTCCTATGATGTTTTCGTCGGGTGAGGATATGGTCGTTAAATCGATTGAACGCTGTATCGCCAAGCACGGATTTTATACCGGAATAAGATTTGTGTATGTTGCGAAGAAAGATGTTTTCTCCCCCTCGACATTCTCCGGTATGATCGGCATGCTTAAGCAGTTTTCGAGCCTGAACTTGAACGGGTTTAAGCCGGCATGGAGCACAGGCGTAAATTATTTTTTTGTAAAACGCATGGAATATTTTAAAAAGAAAAAGATAGTACGGGATTTCCGCGCGCGGTCTTATTTTTATCCACCCTATCGAAGTTTTACGAATCTTAATTCTCCTTTTGGGGGTCAAGTCAAACAGTTTATCCTTAATACCGAAGAGCTCGCGACTATTTATCATTATCCGGGACGAACTGCCGAAGTCCCAACCCTGCCCAGAATCGAGGCGAGAAAAGGGGAGCCGCCAGCCAATCTTCCGATATAATATTTTTTTTGACGATTTAGCTTTTTATGAACGAAAATAACGATAAAATCTATTTTGCCGAAACCAATTTCCGCAACAAGCGGGTTCGCTTCGGCATAAAAAAAGATGACCGCCGCAAGCACATATATATTGTCGGTAAAACCGGAATGGGAAAAACAACTCTTCTCGAAAATATGGCGATACAAGATATGCAGAAGGGGGAGGCTATGGGCATAATCGACCCGCACGGTGAGTTTGCCAAGAAAATGCTTGATTTTGTACCCAAGGAAAGAATAGATGATGTGATTTATTTCGACCCGTCCGACTTGCACCATCCGATCGGTTTTAATATTATGGAGAATGTAGATCCGGAAAAAAGGCATCTTATCGCCTCCGGTCTGATGGGGGTGTTCAAAAAAATATGGGTTGACGTCTGGTCGGCCCGTATGGAATATATTCTCGCGAACACCATTCTTGCTCTTCTTGAATATCCGGGGGCGACCCTTTTGGGCATCAACCGGATGCTTTCAAATAAGGATTTTCGTAAAAAAGTCGTGGATTGTATCACGGACCCGATTGTTAAATCTTTTTGGGTGGATGAGTTCGCAAAGTATACGGACCGCTACGCCCAGGAAGCGGTTCCCGCCGTTATGAATAAAGTCGGCCAATTCATTTCAAACCCATTGATACGCAACATCATCGGACAGCCCAAATCTTCTTTTGATATGCGCGAAGTTATGGACGGAAGAAAAATCCTTATTATGAATCTCTCCAAGGGAAGTATCGGCGAGGAAAATTCCCGGCTGATAGGCGCTATGCTTATAACCAAGCTTTACCTCGGCGCTCTTTCAAGAACCGATTCATACGGGAAAGATTTTCCGGATTTTCATCTTTATGTCGACGAATTTCAGAATTTCGCGACCGAATCTTTCGCGAATATTCTTTCGGAAGCCAGAAAATACAGGTTGAATTTGATTCTTGCTCATCAATATATCGCGCAGATGGACGAGACGGTGAGCGACGCGGTTTTTGGCAACGTCGGCACCATGATAACCTTTAGAGTCGGCGCGGCCGATGCCGAAGTCATTGAAAAAGAATTTTCTCCCGAGTTTTTCGTTAAAGATATCGTCAGTCTTGCTTTCGCGAATATTTATTTAAAACTTATGATTGACGGAGTAGCCTCCAGGCCATTTTCGGCCTCAACTCTTCCGCCAATACAGGCGCCGGCCCTATCTTACCGCGAACAGATAGTTGAATCTTCGCGCAAGCGTTACGGTGTGCCTTTGGAGGTGGTTACCGCGAATATTGCCAAATTGCATGAACAAGACCCTGCCGTTATTCCGAGAAGAGACATTTCTTCTCCGCGCGATACTCCGGCAAGAACGAGAGAAGAATACCGGCCGCCGATGGGAAATGTCCAGCAGGACTCGGAGGCCGTTCAGAGGCCGTCGGGTCTTTATGAGGCGGTTTGTGAGGTGTGCGGTAAGGACATATTGGTGCCGTTTCAGCCGGACGGCCGAAGACCTATTTATTGCAAACAGCACCGCAATCCGGTTCAAAAAGATATCGGCGCTCCGAGCATGAGGATGCCAGGCATAAAAGAGGGTGAGGTGGTCACGAAAGAAGCTCCTCTTAGTCGTCCAACTATTTCTTTAAGTGAGCTTAGGGACCCACCCAAGATATCTTCCAGAAATAAAGTTCCCGATATTAATGAATTACGAAAAGCCCTTGCTGAAACATTACAAGAAGAAGCCGATGAGCCGGATGATTCGGGCAAAAAAGAAAATACCACGAACCAAAAAGACGCAAAACTGTCCGATCTTAAGGATAAAAAACCTGAACCCAATCAAGCTCCAAGACAAAGTTTTATCCCGCGCCAAGAGCAGTATCGTGATAATAAACCTATTAAAAAAGACGGACAGAACAACCGAAGCGGTATTTTAAAGCCGGGAGAGAGTATTAAATTTGAGTAAATTGACGTCCATATTCTTAGTTTGATACGCTGTCTTAATGAAGATAAAGGCAGTGTATTTATTTTTATTCGTTTTCTTTTTTATTCCTCTTCTGGCGCAGGCCGGAGTTGTTATTAATGAAGTTGCCTGGATGGGGAC
>Ga0210057_1007441_pt1 | contig 13273 bp, 9 predicted proteins | sample CryGeyCG2114_010_2_FD_183968 | JGI IMG/M metagenome (GOLD analysis project Ga0210057, IMG submission 183968) | Groundwater microbial communities from aquifer - Crystal Geyser CG10_big_fil_rev_8/21/14_0.10 (SPAdes) (version 2) | ecosystem: Environmental > Aquatic > Deep subsurface > Groundwater ... | reverse complement strand
AGTCCAGGTCTTATATCGCTTAATCGAGATAAGGAGTCCAAAAATTGCCGGAAGAGACATAAAAGCATAATTGCGCCATATAAGTTCGCGAAATAAACTCATATTATTTGAGGAGAAAAAAAGTGAGTTTCCTGAGAAAAATGAGCGCAGAATCACTACGCCATTCAATGCATAAAAAAGTACTATTGCAATAATCATCATAATAACAATACTCAAAGGTTTTTTAATAATAGTTTGAATCTTTTTTTGATTGTATGTTATAAGCAGAATGAAATATGGAATCGCAAGGAGTATTCCAAGAAAGTGGTAAAATGTTGCCAAAAAAATAAGAAAGATGATTGTTATATGAAATTTTATGGTGCTTTTTGTATTTATGTGAAGCAATAAATACATGACGATAAGAAATATGAGCTCAAGTCCAGCATAAGATTTTGCTTGTGTTGAGTAGGAAAGATTTATTTGAGCAAATGCATAAACGAATCCTGCAATCATGCCTCCATATACGTTTGAGAGTTTTTTTGCAAGAAAATACGCCCATCCGATGCCGATTGTTCCAAAAAGCACACTTGGCAATCGTGCAGCAAACTCAGAATACCCAAAGAGAAGAAATGAAAATGAGGTAATAATGACATGGAGGCGCTGATAATTGTACAATGAGAGAACGTCAGGAATGCTTCGGTGACCCTCTAACACATCTCTCGATAGTTCAGCAACAAATGCTTCATCCGACCAAAATGAGTGATTTGTACTTATTCCTTTGAGTCGGAAAAATAAACCAATCGCAACCAAACCGAGGAGCAGGATATATTCGAGTTTTATTTTAGCTTTCATCTGGATAGTTTATTATAACGAAGATATTCGGTTCATAGAGAGAGAATTATTTTATGAAGATTCACGCTATAATGAACTAGAGCCTTATATTTCTATAACTATTCATAATTTTTCCAAGATATGAAAGTAAATTTTTCCTCAAGAAAAATACAGTATATCCTCTCATTTTGCCTTTTAATAATACTTGTCATTATTGGAAATATTCGTGCTTCCAAAGGAATCAGTTTTACTGATGAGGCATATTATATTGCAACACCCTATCACCTTGCTCACAACGGAACGTTTTTTGTTGATGAATTTATAAATGCAACCCACCAGTTTGATATTGTCATTTCTCCCGTATTCAAACTCTTCCCAACGATTACTTTATTTCAGTATCGCATGTTAGGTATTTTTTTCTATTTACTCAGTTTAGTCTCTCTATTTATCTATCTTACACGTCGCGGACCGATATTGATCGTAGCACTCGGATGTGCCATAGCATTTTTGTTTAATAACTTCGGTGGCATTTCTTCGCCCTCCTACAATTTACTTTCATCGAGTTTTTCTCTTTATGGTTTAGTGTGTTTACTCTGGAGTTATGAGCTAAAGAAAAAAATATTACAAGCGATAATAGCAATAGGAAGCGGTCTCCTTTTTGTTCTTATGATCACGAGCTATCTTCCTATGGTACTTCTTATGATGGTTCCCATTGGTTTTTTAATTTTTACCCTCCATAACCAAAAAAAATTTAGAAACTATCTTGTTCCCACTATGATTATGTTGACAACCATACTAATCGTTTTGACGATCATAGCAATTGGATTATATTTATCAGGACGCTTGCCAATATATATAGAAAATCTACAAGATATTTCTTCAACTATGGCTTTAGCAGATCAAGGTATAGTAAAAAAAATGCGCAATCTTTTTGATGCGCTTAAATCGCTTTATAAATCCTTAATCTTATTAAGTATTGGTTTTTACATTATCCTCACTTTCTTGCAAAAAATAGTAGTTAACAAAAAAATAGCCCGATTTTCTTTTTTAATTGAAGCCGGTAGTTTTCTGCTCCTTTTTTATGGTTCATCTGTTTTCAGTCCGATTGATCTCACCTTTATTCCTCTAGTGTTTCTTTTTTCAGCTATTGCTCTATTCATACTTTTTCACTCAAAGCTGAGTACAAATAATATGTTTGCTTTTTTGATTATCTGGGGAATTGTGCATTCTGCACTTTATTTAATTTTTTCAAGCAATGTTCTTGTGTCAGCAAAACTAGGATTCATGGTACTACTTACGGTCGTTCCCGTAGTATTTAGTTTGTATTTTGAACATCTTCATAAAACGAAGAAACAGTTGTTTTTTACAGCTATTTATATATTGTTGCTGATTTTTACGACTGTCGGAATAATGTATTACTTTGATTTACTCTATGGAGAACGAAAACCGTACAATCTCACATATCCATTCACCAACTCGAAACTTGCAGGAATTTATTCAACGCCAGAAAAAGTCATACCTCTTGAAAAACTCCTTCATTATCTTAAGGATAAAGTAAAACCTGGCGATAATTTACTTGCATACAATGATATGCCTCTCCTCTACTATCTTACTGACACAATTCCCACATACAATACTGTATGGTCGATTGATAACTATTGGCCGTACTCTTTGAAAAAAAAATTAACTGAAAAAATGATAAAAAGCGGAAAGACATCAGAGTATGTTGTGCGCTTAGTAGCGAGTCCCGACGCGCTTGAGTATATGCCGATCGCTCCCAACGTATTCGATTATCGTATGCCTCTTGATGAGTATGTAAAAAAACATTTTTATCTTGAAGCAGTTATTTTTCCCTACGAAATTTGGAAACGAGCAGACGAACCAGGTGATTATTTTTTCAATAAACAAAAACCGATTTATGAGGAAGCGTATTCTGAGAGTTCACCGCTTAGATTGGAGCCATTTACAACGGATATTAGAGCTTTAGCATTTTTACCAACCGACACCTTTGTTTTTGATTCAAAAATGAGCAAGGATAATGTGCTCAGAATTACCGCTACGAAATCAACCGAAAGTAATAATCGTTCGGTTCGGTTTGGATATTTTTCATCAGTTCCAGAACTCAGTACATATCTTCATAAGGGAAATCAAGTAATTTTTATGGTTAAAGTTCGTGTTACGGGAATGAAGAATGATAACTCAGCATATCCTGCAGTGATGTATATAAAGAGTAAATTTAATGAAAATAGAGTTAGTATTTATAAGCGAGAATGGGAACTATATGAAGTTGCAAAATATATTGAAGAAGAAGGAGAGCGGTTTGACATTGGAATTATTTGGCAGCCATATTTTCAAAATGACACAATTGAAATAAAAGATATGAAAATATTCGTTCAATAAGAATGCAATGTAATGGTGAGAATTACTTACTTCTTATTTTTTTACTGCATAGATAATCACATTCCAACAGTATTTTTTCATAAATGGAAATAATGTTAAAAATGATTTATCAATTTTTTCTAATGTAGTGTAGGTTTTGTATAGCTTTTTGTGATCTTTCACAATTTTTTTCCAATATCTTTCCTTATTTGGGTGAATTCTATCGAATAGAAAAAATCGGATAAAAATCCACATTGTGAAGAACCAGGTTGTGTTTATCTCGATTTTACTAAAATACTTATTTAGAATTTTTAGTTGTTCAAATCGAATTGGATGTTCATCTTTTGTGCGAACATTTGTTGCCATTTGACGATAAATATTGATAAGAATATTATGAGACAACGGGTCCCATGATACAAATATGCCACCAGGTTTAAGTATGCGAATGACTTCTTTCAGCGTGCTTTCAGAAACAACATGATGGAGAAGGTTTGCCGTATATACAATGTCAAATGAGTCAGATTCAAATGGAGTTTTGTGCGAATAACACTGAGTTGTTTTGACCTTTACTTTATTTTTTTTTGCAAGTTTTTTTACAACATTTAACATCCCCATTGATAAGTCACAAGCCGTAACAATTGCTCCATTTTTTGCAAAGTATACTGAAGATTCTCCTGCTCCACATCCAACATCAAGAATTTTTTTATTTTTTATTTTACCTAATTTTCTAATGATGTATCTATTCTCAGGACACGTACATGCTTCAAAACTCTCATCAACAAGGAGATCATCAATATTGATGTTGTCAGCCCAGTGATCATGAAATACCTCTTCATCATGTAGTATTTTTTTCATTGTGATTTATTTGTTTTTTTAGGCCATAATGCCGATGGAATATTTGGGGCCTTTATCCATTTCTTTTTTTCGCGCGCTTTAAAATTAATTCCTCCATCATATACTTCGTATTTTTCTTTTACTTCATCAATCAAATTAAAAATATCATCCTCTTCAATAGGCTTTATTTCTTTGCGTTTTGCTTTAAATTGAATTTCAATGCGCTCTCTCATAGTAGAAAAAGAACGAACAGCAAGAGACATTTCTGGATAACTTCCATAATTACATCCGGGACATTTTTTAGTAATTTTTGTTACTTTTTTTCGAAACAAAACCGATTTAAAGACTTCGGGAAACTTTTCATCATATACGTATATTTTTTCAGGGAAACGAAAATCGCAGCAAGGTGCAAAGCTTCCATCTGGCAAAATTGCAAAATATAAATTTGGACTATCGCATATATCATTATTTCTCCATGAAGGGTGACCTGTCTCAATAAATGTATACACTGAATCAAGATAATCATTTGAATCAAATAGATTGTATCCTTGTTTTTTGAGCTTTTTGAGATTATCAATAAGAATTGCTACTTTTTTATGGTCGGTTTTTTTAAATCTAAAAAACTCATCGTATCCTCGAAAATTGAGAGGCAATGAAGGGACGCTGATATGCACGGGTACTAAGGAAAGCCACCACCCGATACGTGTGGCAAAATCGAGTATTGGAATAATCTCATCCATGTTGTAGTGAGATAATACGCAACCAAAAGCGCAGATTGAATCTCGCTTTGGAAATGTTCGGGAAACAAATGAGATAGCTTTTAATGCATTTCTCCACGATCCTTCAGATCCGTTTATATAATCGGAAAGTTTTTCATCCAATGAGTCAAGGCTAATATTTATGTCCCGTGCTCCATGCTCAGCACATTTTTTGATAGTATCCTTTCTTGAAATGAGTCCTGCAGTCTGAAGTCTCACATCAAGATTTCTGTTACGGAATATACGAACGATCTCATCAATATCTGGGCGCAAAAACGGTTCTCCACCAGTCAATAGCACAACGCCAGCCCCAATTTTTACCAAGTTGTCAGCTATTTTCTCAATCATTTCGGGTGCAAATGGCTTGAGATCCATATTTGCTTCAACTATATTGCACATCTTGCATTTGAGATTACAATGCTTCGATACGTAGAACTGTATGTAAAATGGGGAGTTTTTAGTCAAAATGGCCTTTGCCATTGAAAGTTTTGTTTGAGTAGAAAACATTGTAGGTAAACAATATATTATTTTCATTGTAAATTCAACTTATTAATTGAGTAAAAATAGGAATAAGCAAATTAATATTGTCTTTTGCGAACACAGAGAGCTCTCATCAGTATGAATAGCTTCAAATCTGCTAAAATGAACTCTATGTTGAAGTCGATATCGAATAATAGTATTTTGATATTTGTATCCCTGTTGGTAATAAGCACTTCTGTACTTCTCGGACTTCATAATGCAACGTTATATAATCACACGCATGGATTTGATGGAACCGGCCATTATTATTACATTGAGTATATCTACGATAAAGGAGAACTTCCTGAGCCATCTTCAAATTGGGAAACGCACCAACCACCACTCTACTATCTTATTGGAGCAGGTGTGATGCATATTTTTGGAACGATGAAGTCTGCACAGTACATCAATACATTTGTTCTTTGGGCTATTATTGGCATTTCTGGATTGGGTTTATGGCGAGTATTTCACAATAAAACTCAGACGTTAATCGGAATGCTGTCTCTTGCTGCTCTTCCCATGCTCAATATTTTCCCCGCAATGATTACCAATGAGCTATTGAGTACTTTCTGGATTTTATCAGCTCTGGTCGCGGGGATATATGTGATTACTGAAGAAAACAAAAAAAAGACCATTTACTATCTGATTTGGATGTTTGCGAGCATTATTTTTGGATGGTGGACAAAAGTCTCCATTATTCTCATCATTCCCTCAATGCTCATGGTTTTGGCGTTGTTTATTCATAAATACAAAAAAGACAAGAAGCTCCTTACTATTTTTGCTCTTCTATTCATAATTTCTGTTGTGTTTTCATTACCCTCCCTTTTACGCATTCGTAATGTGAGTTATGTCAACAATTTACAAAATGTTGAAAAATTAGTGGAAAACAAACGACCTCTCGATTTTTATTATCGTCTTGATTGGATTCCCAAGGTAGATATGTATACGACACAGTATTATTCTCTTACTGGTGCGGCATGGAACAGTTTTTGGTCTGATGGACATAACGCGATTACGCCTTTTATTGCGTTTCATAAAAAGGCGTTTATCCTGTGGACTCTTGGATTTGTACTTCTTCCTTTGAGTTTATATGGATTATATCGGTCATGGTCGAAGAGCAAAAGAATTTCCTTATATATGATTATAATTGGCGCAACAATGCTTGGAATGTATGTTTATTACAATTACTCAAGTGATCATTATTCTTCAGCGAGGTTGACTTATGAAATGGGAATAGTCTTACCATATGCATTTGGGATTTCTGCTGCAGTTGAGGGGAGAAAGCTCAGAAATGCTATCATTTTTTTCCTTTTTATTCAATTTGCAATAATGATATCTTTTTATTGGATCGAGCCTTGGTGGCACGTTACAAGATAATTTTAGCCATGCAAAAATTAAAACATATTTTCAGACAGTGGTTACCGATTTTTTTCATTCTGCTTCTTTCAATTGTGGCAACAATAAATAACCTTGGCTTTGAAAAGCATTTTCTTGGAGATGATTCCGGTGTTTCCTATCATTTTCCCAACATGCTCAAGCAACTTACCTTTTATATGTGGGATGCATACCATGCACCGGGAAAGATGAATCTCTCCTCCTCGTTTAGTCTTGTCTGGAATGTCAGCATTCTAATTCTATTTCGACTTGGATTCACATCACTTGCAATTGAGCGGATAACATTTTTTCTATTTCTTTTTGTTTCGGGTACAGGTATGTACATGGCAATACGGAGCCTCTTTACAATCATAATACATGAAAAAAAACATAAATTTCTTTTAGTGGCGAGCAGTATTGGTGCATTTTACTATATGTTCAATCATTATACGATGGCTCTCATGAGCATCCCAATATTTCCTTATCATCTTTCATATATGTTATTACCTTGGCTTTTTTATGCATTTATTCTCAATTTTTTTTCACCAAATACTATTTATAAAACAATATTTTTTACCTTTATCTATCTTTTTCTTGCGGCTGGGAATCCGTCAAATACAATCAGTATTAGTCTATTTCTTGTATTCTTTTTTTATTGGTTTCGGAAAGATATTAGTAATATCAAAAAAAGATTTCTTTACTTTGTGATACCATTTTTTTTCCTTACTACTATATTGACTGCATATATATGGATTCCCATCTTAGAGCAGAAAGCCAATCCGTATGGTACTGTTGGTGAAGCCTCAGATTTTCTTGCCTCAATACAGTTGCATAGTACATATACCTCGATCCCCAATATTCTTATGCTTGCAGGCAGTGTCACCTGGGAGTCATTTCCCTACTTCAAAATCTACACACAATTCCCCCCCTTTATTTTTATAGGTTATCTACCTCTATTTTTAGCATTAATCTCTTTTTTTTCTTCACGTAACAAAAAAATCATTTTTTTCTTTCTTACTGTATTGCTTTTAAGTATTTTTTTTGCAAAAGGTTTACATCCTCCTTTTCGTAATCTGTTTCTATTTATATTTACGAAAATACCTCTATATGGGATGTTTCGGGCCGTGTATCCAAAATTTGCTTTTTACGGCGTTTTTGCCGTTTCTGTACTTATGTCATATGGAATTAACATGCTTTTATCCACATGGCAGAAAAAGTTGGCATACGTAATTATTGGACTAATTATTCTTTACAATATTCCCTTTTTTCAAGGTCAAATACCTCAATCTGAGTTGTTGACTCATATACCCAATACATATCAAAAGGCAGAACAGACAGAACGTCTTGATAAGAATTTTCGCATGCTTTCATTTCCTACCACTCCGAATGGTAGTGGTCCTCTCTTTAAATGGGGCACCGACTATTATGTGGGACCGCCAACCGATACATATATTTTCAATCAAGAAGTTATGGAATCGTTCTGGTTTATAAGTGAAGGGTATAGAAATCTCAAGCCAAAAGATAGCTGGATCATATCAAGCTTGGAAAAAGATTTTCGCTATTTTATCCCGCTACTTAAAATAATAAATGTTAAGTCTTTAATTCTTCATAAAGATGCGCCTGAGTACTATAAATTCATGCCTTCCTTGAAGTCGGTTCAGATTCATGGTGTCGGGAAAGCAACTGCTTTATACGATAATTTATCAAACATTAAAGGGCTTCATGTGATTTCCACTAATCCCTATTATGACATCTATGAAATCGAGTCTGATCTGACATTGTCGAAGTTTTATATTCCGGAGATTATAGTAAAAAATAAAAATCAGATAGAATCACTTGAAAAGATCATAACTTCAGAGATGAAGAAAAAAAAGTTTGCAGTACTTCCTCTTAATGACTTTGTTCAATCAGAAGATATAACGTCTGCACAACTACAAACTAAAAAGATAAATCAAACACTCTATTCAGTTGAGGTGCACAATCCAGAGAGAAAATCTTTTTTTCTCATTTTTTCCGAAAGCTACAATTCCAGCTGGCAAGCATATGTGGGGAAAAAAGAGATCGCCTTTGCAGGAGTAGAAAATGAATCTGCATTTCTTGCGAACCTCTCTATATATTTTCATTATCTGAGAGGAGATATTAAACTGCTTGATAATTCATTTCATATGACTGCAAATTCCTATGCGAACGCATGGTTTATCAATGGTACAAAATTACCGAAAGATGCAACGATTTTTATATCATTTAAACCCCAAATACATTTTGTGTTTGGACTACTTGTAAGCGCAACATGTTTCGTTGTTTTATTATTTATTCTTACCGTGAAAGGAATAAAAAAGTATGTCAACTACTCATAAAAAACAAAAAGTACCTTCTTTTCACAGAATTATTATTGTTTTACTTCTCAGTTTCTTATGGCTTGTAATGAATTTATTTTTTATATATAACTATGAGGATAGATTCTTTACTCTCGTTTCAAGACACCGGCAGGGGTTTGCTACTAATAAAAATCTTGATCTTTTTAAAGGACGCATCATATCAGGCACAGTTGTCGCAACAGAAAATAATTTAGGCATTATAAGTATATTTTTTAATAGTCACACACGAGTGGTTCATGATATTGTTCGTTTTCGCATAAAAGAAGAAGGGAGTTCTTCTTGGTTTTATGAGGCTGATTATAATACTGCGGCTTTTTTTGGTCTTTCTCAGTATCCTTTGGGATTTCCACTCATAACTGATTCGGAGGGAAAAAAGTATTATTTTGAACTTGTTTCGCTTGCAGGAACCAAAAATAATCATGTGACTGTTGAGAGAAATCCACCTATTGAAAGTAAATATGTATTTTATCGGGCATCAGTATTAGATAATTCTCATGATCTTTCTCTTTTTTCCGAAAAGAAAATCGTTAATTTAATTCAGGATAAAGATGTGGTGTACGCATTTTTGGTCAATATGCTACCACTAATTTTTTATATTTTTATTACTTATGTTGACAGTCGGGTAAACCTTAAAAAATTTATAAAATCATCTATATACGCATACCTTGCTGATGGATTCTTAACTGTGGCAACGCATATTTCTCCAGCCCTCCACGATCAGGTTGATTTAAAGAAAAAACAATTAGAGAAGAAAAATTATGAAATGTTACTGCCACTGTTGATCTGCGCTCTTATTCTATGGGACATTTTTTTTATTACTAAAATTATTGGTATAATTGTCATCATTATTTCAATAATGTGGATTTTCATTTCAAACACGATGGAATTTTCCTATAAGGTGAGCTTATTTTTTGTTACCATCTTACTTTTCATGCTGCCATTTTCATTGTTATTTGAGATGGTAATAGTTCCTGAGAAGTTGGGCTTGTGGATTTATATGATGCTTATTATGATGCTTATTATTTATTTGAGGCTACCTTTGAAAAAGATAGTAGAAAGGATAAGTATTTTGAGGCATAAAACGTAATTAATTTTTTACTTAGTTTTCAAAGAATAATTAAAATCAAAAATCTATTAAATAGATCTTCCTTCTTTATTGACTTTGCCAATGATTTTTGCTGGATTTCCATACGCCAGCATATAATCGGGTATATTTTTTGTTACGACACTACCAGCTCCAATCATGGCATATGAGCCAATTGTAACGTTGGGTAATACAATTGTTCCTGCCCCCAATGAAGCGCCTTTTTTGATGACAATCTTGCCAAGAACCCAATCTGTTGTTGATTTTAATTTATCCTCTAACGTAACGGCACGAGGCACTTTATCATTTGTGCATATAACATGAGGGCCAATAAAAACACTATCTTCAATCACAGTACCACGATAAATTGACGAATTGTTTTGAATTTTACAATTCGAACCAATTCGGACTTTTGAATCAATATATACACGCTGTCCAATAATACAGTTTTCTCCAATGACCACCCCATCACATATGTGTGCATAATCCCATATTTTTGTATTATTTCCAATAATTGCTTTATTTGAAACTGTTGCTTTACTCATATTTTTTCAGGTCAATAATTAAATTCAAATATTATCATTATATTATGAATAATACGCGTATTTATTGATATATATTAATTATATATAATCTTTTCAATTTTTTCGAAATGAGTAATGCCATATTCTCGATTATAAAAATCAATACAGCTTTGAGATTTCTTTTCAAGAAGTTCTCTTTGATTGCTTAAAGTATCTATTAGTCGTGCGCACGATTCTGGATTTTTTTCAACTAAATATCCAACATCATCGGGAATTGTTCGAGGATCGACCAACGTATCAAATTCGTTATCCGGGGGTGAAGGTGTATTAAGCGCCATAATAGGTCTCTCACATGCAAGTGCCTCAATGATACTAAGACCGATATAATGCAGCGATGCTGCACCCCAGACAATGTCGGCGGCCGCAATATATTCAGGAAGTAATTCGTTTCTGATTTGTGAAATATACATGACCTTCGGATTTTTTTTTGAGAGTTTTATAACCGATCCTTCTAATGGACCATTTCCAATAAATATAATTTTAATATCTTGATTTTTCAGAATGGGAATGACTGTAAGTAAAAAATCAATGCCTTTATCTTTATCAAGCCTGTTGGGAGAAAGAAAAATAAAATCATTTTGGTTGAGTTTCAACTTGTTGCGCGCACTTTTTTTATTATTTGGATAAAATATATCAGTGTCAACAAAACAGTGAACAACCCTGGCCCTCTTCTTAATATCTGAGACAGAATTGATGTCTGCAACAACCTCATCAGAGTTGCCGACAATATGCGACGCATGTTGAAGGGCAAGTTTGGTACTTTTTCTTGTAAAAAGAGCTTGTAAAGAAAATGTCGTGGCGTTTAATGTATTTTTAAAATTAAAAAGACCATGGAAATGCAAAATGTAGGGTACGTTGTACTTTTTGAATAAAAAATAAGCCACAAGTGCCGTCAGACTGCCTCCATTTGAATAAACAAAGTCAATTTTTTTCTTTTCAATAATATCGGAAGATATGCGGTACAACCAAAAAAATCCCCAGAGATATTGGAAAAACCCCAAAAAAGAAAATCGATAGCCAAGTGTCAACACATTCCAGTTCTCTAAGAAGCGAGTAAAAAAACTATCGTAAACCTTACCATAAGTAGCAAATATACTGTTTTTTTTATTGAAGGTAGCAACATGAAATGTATCATTTGGATGTTTACGTGACAGCTCTTTTAGCAGATTTTTCAAATACACCTCTGTTCCTCCCGATATTCCTCCACCCCCATAGATTTGTAGAAACAATATGTTCTTCATTGACATAAATCAAATATGCAAATCTATCTATTAACTTGCTCTAAAACTTGCAGTATTTTTATTGCAATCTCTGCGGTGTAGTATTCAAATTTGTCCGCTGTCATTTTCTGATAGAGAAAATCAATTTCAGCAAGTAATGCTTCCTTTTGTGAAAAAGTAGGAACAAGCACATCGCCAGTTCGATACACTGGTTTAAATGGGGTGACGTCATTTCGTTCTATCTGAATGCTTTTGTCATAAATTTTAATTTTTTCAGAAGGACTGATATCATCAAATAAAATCATTTTCTTTTGACCTCCTAAGGTAATCAGTCTCAATTTCACCGGAGAAAGCCAACTGAGGTGAATATATGCAGTAAAATGATTTTCAAACTCTACAACCAAATTTGCTATTTGGTTTTTTTCGCCATTTGTAATTGGTGATGAGCCAATAGTCTGCACCTTGACTACTTTTTTTTCTGGAAATAAATGAAATAATATTGAAAGATCGTGTGGGGCCAAGTCCCATACGACATCTACATTTTTTTGAATAAGACCAAGGTTTGTTCTGAATGAGGTGTAGTACGATGGTTCTCCAAGTGTTTTGCTTTGGAGCAGTTCTTGCATTTTAAGAATAGGGCCATAAAAAATGAATGGAAAATCAACATGTAGGTATACATTATTCTTCTTTGCCAAGTCATACAATGCTTTTGCATCTTTTAAGGAAGTAGTGAATGGTTTTTCTATCCAGAGGTGTTTGTGTTTTTCCAATACCTTTCTTCCCAATACTGCATGCGTTTCAGGTGAAGTTGCAATTGCAATCATATCAAGCTGAGGGTCATTGAGCAGTTCATTGAAATCTTTTGTGACATTGATTGACGGCAACATTTTTTTAGCTCGATTAAGATTGCTATCTATTAAATCACAACCCCATGTAACGGAGAATTTATCATGATCGGTGAAATTCCGCACCAAATTTGGTCCCCAGTATCCAAGTCCAACGACCCCAACAGTTATTTTTTTCATATGAAAAATAAATGATAATATTACTTCTGCAATTGTGCTGTGATCTCGGCAAGACATGAATCAATAGATTTGGAAGTATCAATAATTGGTGCGTGCAGGATTTTTGCAGCAAATTGATACATCAACCTAAACTTTTCATGCTCAGTCTTATTATATTCTCCTTTTCGTTGTATTGCGACTACTGGAGAAACATCTAAAAAAAATACGTAATCTGGTCGAGGAAGGAGTTTCAGATAAATGCACGCAATCCATTGCGGACATATTTTGTAATACAATAATCGTACAACTTTGTCATAAAAATACCGATC